>Ga0123340_1001443_pt1 | contig 19739 bp, 16 predicted proteins | sample SirMexnodulemix_FD_89961 | JGI IMG/M metagenome (GOLD analysis project Ga0123340, IMG submission 89961) | Root nodule microbial communities of legume samples collected from Mexico - Siratro Mexico nodule mix | ecosystem: Host-associated > Plants > Roots > Nodule | place: Mexico: Nepantla... | reverse complement strand
GTTCTTATTATATGAAAAATATGGGATGTTAGAATATTTGTCTATTTTTTAAAAAAAAAAAGTTATTAATCCTTCTTATCCCTCAAAATGTGTAATTTTAGTAATTAAAATTTAAACTAGCAATATCAATGTACATTATTATAGAAATATATACAAATAATAAATTAAATTACCATATATTTAATTACGAGAATATCAGGGGGGGTATTTTGCTCTGATGGTTAACAACCATAATTTATAATATATTTACAAATTCTTATTCAAATTAATTGATAATATTAATGTATATTTTATTTTCAAATTTATTGTATATTTTAATTAAAAAAAATATCGCAAGATCTATTTTGATTTCGTAATGAAAATATATAATTGATGATTACTACAATAAATTTGAGGTGATACAAATAGATTGGTATATTTGAGTGCAATAAAAATAGAAGAAATTACTGTCATTACTCTTTTTGGTAATTATAGTTTATATGTGTGATTCTTTTACTTAAATAATTTTACCATTTTTGTATAATATAAAATATTTATTATTCGTAGTTTTACTTATTTGTTACTTATATGACATTGTCAAATGCAAAGTTTTAAAATGTATATTTTAGAAAAGTTTATTTGTTACAAGAGCGTTTGTTTATGGTTGTTCTTTTTTATACAACACCAAAGACTAAAGTGGTAAATTGAAGGGAAAAAGTTAGGAAGTGGATTTTTGTTTAACTACAGGCAAATGCAGTACATAATTGACCCCTAAATTTTGGAATTTGCATAGGGTTTTGTATGTGTTGATTCTCTTCTTTTATTACAATATATAATTGAAATGGCGTGCATTATTTTATTTTTTTTAACAATACAAATGGACAAAACTTTTAATTAAAGACAAAAACTTCTCTCATAAACAATTAATTACTTTACACATGTCATGTAAAATACTATAGTTTGATAGGCTTTTGAGGAAGGGTGCTGAGATGGTTTACTATGCTAAGCATTGGAAACTGGTCTTAGATGGAAACATAGATTACAAGAAAATATTAAGCATTTTCTTTGCCCCTGTTGCAACATAAAACGACCTTGTACAAAATACAATTTCCCCAACAAGTTCATGATAATTTTCAATCTTTTTTTCGAAGGAAAGGATGACAAAAATGGATTTTCACAATTTTTTTTCTATCAATATAGATATATATTTTTTCTGTTTTTGATAATTTTTGCCCAATAGAGTGAAGGTTCTATTAGGAGGGGTCGCATATAAATTAGAACTGAATTGAACTTGGCTTTGGTAACGATATTTCCTATATATTTCACTACTCAATTTTAATTAAAAATTGGCATAGCCATCAAAATGCAGTTACAAGACCTATACCAAGTTCCTCTGCAAGCTCATCCCCGACAGGAACAAGAGTCAAGACAACAAGAAAAATAGCAACTGCTACAAGTGCCTTTCTCCATGTTCCAGCTTCTGTCACATCATTTAAGCACGGTTTCTCCGGTGTCCTCTGAAAAACATTGCAAATAAATAAGTAAAAATTCAAATATAGGTGAAAAAACAATTAACTACAGTTTCATCGTTTCCTTTCAAATTCAAGACAAGTATTTGCGTACCTGACATAACAAAACATAAAGCCCCCAAGGAAGTGAAAGAGGTCCACCAAGCTGTTGAAAGGAGTAAAAGAAAACAAAAAGTGCAATTTAACTTTCAATAAAAAATGGAAAACAATAAATTACCATAATAAATCAAGAAATATGACAAACAATGAGGAACCAAGGACACCAACTGTTATTAGTTCACATATTTCCTGTTTCCTTTTGGGGAGTTAGTAAACTAGAAAATGCACAAAGGCTGGTAACTATGTGTGCAACCAAATGATGCAATGGTTGAACTTTCAACAATGTTATTCAACAACCATATGTTTGATTTGTTTAATCCAAACGAAAGATCAGACATACCACTCCTAATCCAAGCAATGTATAAGTGGTTAAACCAAAGCCAACTAGCGCATTTTTTCCAAAAGCACCCTGCAAAAACATGTAGCAGAATTAGCATATGCTTTTTACAACAATAAGAACCTAAATTATAATGCTCACCCTCCATCATAGTAGATAGTTCAGAACAATTAGAAAAATGAAATGTTTTTCATGTTCGAGAAATATTAAGGTACCTAATCATACGAATGAGGATACTCGTGTGAGCTCTATTCACATCTTCCATTAAAAAAATTATATATATTTCCATGTCCTAGGTTGTAAATTTTATACCTATGCTCAATATAATATATAAACTTTTAACATCAGATCATTATCATAAGTAATAAAGACATTTGAAATATGAATTAAAGCTGGTTTCAATTTTGAAGTTACATGACCACTGGCAGGACACATAAGAGGCAAACAAAAAATTACAAATTTACATCATCCAGTAAAAGTTATAGATGTCCATGTCAAAGGTTTTAAAGTTTATACCTAAGTTTAACACATTATCACCTTTTTAACATCAGAGCATTATCCTTACGTCATAAAAAATACATATAAATATGAATTTTGAACTTATGTGACCGCTGCGGACAGAGTAGGTAAGCCAGAAGGCACTAATAACCAAGGATATACGAATGAGTTCTATTTTCCAAAGACTTTACCTTCTACACCAAACTACCATAATACTGTTACAAAAGGGTTCCTGGACCCTTGCAGAAAGTATTTGTCTAACTATTATGTCATTCTAGTTTCTCACTTCAAATCATTCCCGTTACAGGTATGTCCCCACTTTACTCATTACAATAAAACAGAGGGAAAGTCATGTCATAACAGTGTCCTCCCTTTTAATTCTCAGCATCTTGCCCATAAAGTAAAATTATTAGGTCTCTTCTATATCCCCTATTTCCGACAAATGCCCTAACACTTAGTACCAAAATGGCCAACACAAGTTGTGGTTATCATGTATATATGACTAAAATATTCACATTCCAACCTGTTCCTAAAAGGTCATGACATCAAGAGGCACCAACTACATGTTGAAGCCTAACTTTGGTTTTTCCTGCCAGTGTCAGAAAAAATGGACTGTCCTCTTATTTTCTGACTCTTCATTTCACTTCCCAGACAAGTCATTCAACCATCTTCTTAATTCCATCCACCCAACTTAGAATACTAAGTTTTGAGTCTTTTAACCCGTTGACTGCATTGATAACAGTCAGAAAATATACAAATTGATAATTGATATAAACAAAAATTAAAACACACGGCAAAATGTCATGGGTCCTAAATTAAAACAGAAACAAAACCTAGCAAGCACGGTTTTTAGCTAACTAATTTTGTGATAGTGTGTTTGGTCATATTTCTATTAATTGCTAGCAAGAAAGGAAGATGAAAGGAGCTTTAAGCATGGTATCTACTACAAAATTTCAAAATGCTCTCAAAGCATTGTCCTCGATTGAAGCTTAAAGCCCTACATGACCATTGCATTTATGTTGCTTTACCTATTATCCTAATTGGAATTGATGAATGTGGAGAGTATTTTTCATTTTAGTTCAAAACTGAAAATAATAAGACTATATCTTCCCTGACTCAAATATTGTCCCAAATTACTTTTAAAAATTACAAGGTAAGCAATGTATTTTTCACCAGCTAAAGCTTGAAAGGAGAACAAGATACCTGTATTGCTCTTCCACCATCAAGGCACCCCACTGGAAGCATGTTAAAAGCTTGTATGGTTAAGCCACACCTGAAAAATCATAATAAACAAATAAATAAGCAGGCATGTTACGGAAAATTAATGATCAAGAGTATGCTTGGGAGCACAAATTTCTTAAATTAATTTTGATTTCTCAATGAAACTAAATTAGATTACAGGAGGAAAAAGTTGAATACCAGCCTGCAATCACAAGAGGATGAATCGAAACTGTTGCAGCATGCATTGCTCTGCACGTTGACATTAACAAATAGCAATGTATCACGTTAACTGAGGCCCGAATAAAAAATTACCTACATAAGCATCAATTCCAAACTAGATACTGAGATAGTGTTTGGCCCAACTTATGTTGGATTTCTCTCTTTTAAGAAAAAAGTAGCCTTTTTTAATAAGAAAAGTTTGAAAAAAAATAAAAGAGCTCTTTAAAAAGCTAGTTTTATGAGATTTTGACTTTTACTTCTCTTTCTTCGTTGGACCTATATTGTTAAAACTCGAGATCCAAATTTAACTTACCTTGTGTTTGGTAGGGAATTTCAAAATTTTAAGGAAATTAAAATACAATGAATTTAAATTGCTTTTAATTTAAATTTTACATTTTCAAATGTTTTGTTTAGATAAAGCATTTCAAATTTATTGAATTTTAATTTTCTTTTTTCGACAAAGTATTTCAATTACCATCAATATAAAAATTCATTTGATTATTAAAAAATATTTAATGATTCAAATACATCGGTTGGTAGTGATTTTGAGTTGACATTCGTTGAGGCTACTATTTTATAAAAGTCCACCAAGAGTTTTTCCACTCCAGAAATTTTTTTCTCAATTAATATCGATTGAGGTTATTTTTTATTATTAACAATCACAATAATTTCAACTTACATTGACATCATTAGCCAATGTTATTCTGACCACCTTTTCCACTAGGGTCAACTACAAAATTCCCCCAACTAACATTTCCTAAAAAAATTCCTAGTCGAGGTTAGCCGAGACGCTCCCCCGTTAACACTAGAAAAATAACCCTAGTTAATGTCAATTAATGAAATTGTGTTTGACATCTACTCAAAGTTTAACCCTAACTTACACGGCCAAAAGATATCCTCGATCAGCTTCAACTTAAAAGAAACTTTGTCCGACATCACCAAAAGAAAAATACGTTTAGTCAATGACACTCTATCCAAACACAATATTAAAATTTAAAGTAACTTATATTAAATTACCAAACAATTTTATCATTAAATTTATAGTACCTACTTTCAACTTTAACCTTAAACAGCTTTTAATCTCTAAACAAACCAGGCCAAACACTACCTAAAACCATTGGCTGCAAGCAATACATACACTTAGAAACAACTTGATTTGGAAAATAACCTAAATGTAATTATCCATTTTATCCATTAAAATAGTGTATATTAAATAAATTAATGACAAGAAATCACAAGCATCGGACCTATGTTTAGCTAATTAATTCTTAATCCATTAAAAATCATGGAAGGAAGGGGACATACGCATAACCAAGGGTGGCTCTACTGATCAATCCAAGAAGCAAGGAACCTTGAAACAACAAGCTAGGAACTTGCACCAAATCTCCTGTTGTATCTGGATTTGATGAGAGAAGAAGGCCAACAGCAAACATTGAAAATGATAATACAGCACCAGCAAAGGGACCAGCAAGTGATATGTCTACTTGTGTACTTCTATCAGGAAGGATGGATTTAAACTACAATGGAGTGTAAACAACCATGGATCAGCATTTAAGAGCATATTAAAACTTAAGAAATGAACTTTAGTCTAACTAAATGTTATAGCATGTCATATTTGGTAGCAATAGAATAGATAGACAGTTAGAAGATGCTATGGACGATTATTTGGATGCTAAACAGATGCTTGCTACTATAAAAGCTTTGCCAGCGGTCACAAATTCGATACGAAAGTGACTAGTAAGAAAAATTAGATAATCTCACCTGGGTAATAGCACCAAAGCTGCCAAGTGTGATGTTTGGAATGAAGAAAGGAATGCTTAATTTTACTTGTTTAGGAAATGCTGCTAGAAAGTGTCCAACCTCCTGCACATACCCATATCTGTCAGGTACACAGAAAATAAAAAGCAACGAGGGTAATTTAAGCAACTTAGTAACAATGTGTAGAGAGAAAATTAAACAAATAAAATAGGAAGTAAGGTTGGGCCATTGGACATAAGTAATAAATATGATAGAAAGTGATCTTCAACACAGCGCACATGGCAGGTATTGCTATTTATACAATATTTGACAGTACATATGTATAAAGTGGATTATCTGAATCTGCAGACTAACTCAAACTTCTGACTGCTGTCATACATTGCCAATAGTGAGTGAATCAACATATTACCAACAATACTAGAGTAGTTGCTAAATTCTTATGACAGATTGCCAAACGGTATTGTGGAAATTATAGAGTTTAGGTAAAGGAGGAGAAAAGGAGAGACTAGAGACTAAGAACTATAGGATATTAATTTCTTTATAATTCATTATCATAGACACCATATTCATCACAGCACCTCTGCACAAATCACTTGCACCAAATTAAAGTTAGCCTGTTGAAGACAATAGTCTAAAAAGTAGTAACTTTATTTAGATCATTCAGATCCTAAATTTTTATAATGAAGAAACTAAATCTAATAAAAGCAAAAAGACCAATCCCATGAATAAAACTCATACCAATTTGTTGTAATACAGAAAGATAAAGAAAGAAATTTTTATTTTCTTGAAATTTTATTAAAAAAGGCCAAAACAAAAATATGAAACGCTTACATGAAACAGAAGAACCCCCAAGACACCATATGCTAAAGGTAAAGCTGAGTCAACAAATGGAAATAGCAACTCCATATCCGGAGCTTCGACAGCATCTGGATCTGTGAAATATTTGACAACTTCTGGGGGAAGTCTGTTGATCTGGTTAACCAAAAAAGCATGGCATCAACAAAATATCGAGAAATGACAGCATCAATGCAACTAATGACATTTTGAGAGAAAGGCTGTTGAAACATGTTGCTCACATAGATTTACCAATCATCACCTGATGTTCAAAGATTATCAATAACTAGCCTACCTGAGATGCAATACCTAGCTCCACTGAGGAACCAATAGTTAAGAGAAACAACAACAATGCAATGACATATTGCCAAAGTGTTGTCGGCCCCGGATCAGAAACCTCCTTCCTCAACAAACCAAAGCTAACACGTGGCCCGCCACGCGGATCGGGACTCTCCGAATTGGGTTCCTCCACCATAAAAAGGTTGTATTTATCACCTGTGACCTCAACCAGCTGATTCTGGAGTTTCGCAAAAACATCCTCTCTATTCCCCCTTAAATTCCCAAGGAAAAGAATGCCTTCTCCCAAGTCTCCAAAAGGTTCCTCTTTCGTCACCCAAAAAGTCGAATACCCAAAAAGCTTATCCTTAATCAGCTTTACATCAGCAGGATCAACCTTCTCAGGCCCAAGGAGCTCAATAAGTTTAAAAGAATCAACTTGAAAAGTGTTGTATGCTGGTCCAAGCGACGACAAAGATGACTAAACAAGTAAATGAAGCAAACAATAGAATTAGCAATCACAACAGAAAATTTACATGCACATAATGCAACATAATATATGTTACTGAATACAAATTTTAGCACTCAAACTTTTCCATCAACAGAATATATGTTCTCCAATCAGAATTAGAGTTTTACCTTAATAATCTATGTTAACCTTTAACACAACATGGATTACAAAAGAAAAACTCCAATTTTGATGGAGAACACCACAAACACCTAAGGAACTACATATAAGTTTTTTCCTCCAACAACTCCCCTCAGACTTCAATGAAGAACAAATGTGAAGTCTAATTTGAGAACTAAAATAGCTACTTCTTACTACAAATTTCCACCGGGTTTTATCCATATATGCATCAGCAAATATCAATCCTTAAACTAACTTTAGGTGTTACACAACACGATTCTACATTAAATCAAATAACTTAAATTGAAGCTACCTAAAGCACTACAACATAACAGCTAACTTCAACTAATCTTAGAAACGGATTCATAAATAAAATTATTTGCAAGTTTAGGCGCACCCTATGAGAAGTAGAAGGAGGCGTTGATTTCTCCGAACTGAATCCTCTCTCCTCTTCAGGCATCGTCGTCGTAACGTTGGATTTGGAATCATCGCCGCCACTTTCCTCTACAGCACCAACGTTGTCCTTCTCACTGTCGTTGTCATTAGTACCGAAACAGCTGCGGATGCCCAAATTGACGTGCTTCAACTTGCCCCATTTGGGTACTCGCGCGCGTGAGAAGAAGCAAGAGGTGCCCCTCAGGCGCGTGAGTCTGTGGCACTGAATCCTCTCCCTGAAGGCACGGCGAACCGGGTTGGAGCGGAACTCCGAGTTCAGAGGCATGAAACTGCAACTCGTTAGAGTTCCCATTTCGGAAACGTGAGAACGAAACGACGGTCGTTTGAAGAAAGAAGCGTTTCAGAATGGCATGGAAAGTGTGACAGACATGAGTTAGCGAGGCTTCCGATGAACACTGTAGTGTTGTTTAAGGATTTTGATTTGGATGTGGTTGCGGGCTGCTGCAGCCTTTGGATAAAAAATAATCTTATTAATATAAATATCTTTTACAAAAAAAGCAAAAAAAAAAATAGTAAATACATTTTCCCTTTTCTTTTGTTGCTTAACGAAGTATCTTCCTTTTTCTTTCTCCTTTAATCACACCCATCCATTCACGAACTCTTTTTTCTGTCACCGATTCCTTTTCCTTAAGTACAGAGATATTAGACTACAATATGATGCAGAAATTGCGAAATTCATACGTATAAAAATTATAAGAAATGTGATGAAACTTTACATAATCAATTAGGATTTCATATTATATAATTAAGTAGAGTATTTGTACTGTACATCTCCTTCAACATAATTATCTAATAAGCATAATCAATTATACATATTGATATGTTGTCCTACTTCGTGCATGTGTCCGATAATATTAACATGCTTTATGTATAATGTATATATACTCACAAATGCAATTTTCATTGTTTATATCAATATCTAAGAAAATATTTAGTTATCTCTTTAATGGGAGAAGTGATTTAAAATAATTGTTGAAACAAAAGAACTAGAAACTTTTGTTTATATAAGTTGTTTTTACTTATAAATTGGTTTTTCTATTATTACAAGACAACTTTGACTTTATTGAGTTAAGGTCGTGTAAATGTTTATCATTAACGGATACCGGTAGGACATTCTTTCGTTTGAGTAGAATAAATTTTGAGTTCGATAGGAATCGAGGATATATAGTTCTAAGCTCTTGCGCAAATCAACATGAAGTACCTATACATTTTCTCAAACTTCATGTCCTAATGTCAAAGTCCTTGTTAATGGCATATTATCAGTAGAAACTTTTTAGTGTCAATAGTGTCAAAACACATATAAGTTGTAGGAAGCAATGGTTCAACATTATTCACAATTGTGTTCTATACTGATGCAATTATTAGTATTTAGATTTTTCAGATTTGCTTGTTATTTCTTTTTAAATTACTTTTCAGAGTTTACATCTTATAGATGTATTACTAATTCTGTTTAGTTGCTAAATTTTTACTGTTTTTAGTAGCTGATTTTAAAAACAGTAGCTGATTTGACATTTTCCTGAATTGCATTTTGTTTTAGTGATTTTGCTTTGAATTTTCAATATAGATACTGACTTTTTCTGCTGTTTGGAAATATTTTTTTTACTATTTTTTTAACTAATGAAAGCTGTTTTGAAATATTTGTGAGTGATTTTCCATTTCATCAGTCCAAGTTTAGAATCTTAAAATTGATTGGTTTGTTCATACATAGAGTTTAATTAGTTTTTCATGAAAAAATTGATTTTTGGGACAGTTTTAATAGCATTAACCTAGTGAGATTTGGGTTGTTTTCTTTTTCTTGTATGATTCATTCATAGTTGTAGTCATTCTAGAACTTATATTGACTCTTTTGAAGTTGTTTGTTTAATGTGCACTCTTGAGATGACATAGGCCATTTTTTATTTTTTCAGCCACTTAGCCAAACTGCCTACCATGTATTATTTTCCATTAAGCCCTCTGTTTGCTCCTTATTGACCTTTTATTGATGATTTTTAACCTATTACAATCCTTGAAGCCTGAAAAACCATGATAACCCTCATCTTGAAACTTTTAAGGAGTTGTGAAATTGTCTTGGAAAATGATTTAGAAGATAAGTGTGGGGGTTTTACTTTAAGCTCATTGAGAAATTTCAAAAAATTACTGATATGAATAAAAAAAATAGTAGTGAGAAAAGCAATTTAGTATATGTGAAAAAAAAATGTCAAGAAAGAGACAAGAAAAATGAGAAGAAAAAAAAATTGTGGCTTGAATTGAAAAGAAAAATGAAAAAACTATATATAGAGTGAAAAATGAAACAAAGGAAGTTGGTTTGAGCTAAATTGAGATAGCCTTCCACTTAATCTTTGAAAACTAATTTCCCATGGTTCTTGAATTTTTCCAGGTTTTAAGCCCTGCATCCTTTCTATTTCCCACCTTAACCTTGGCCACATTACAAGCCTTACAAGAAGTCCTTTTGATCTTGAGTGCACGTGGAGTGAGCAGTGGAATTTAGGCTTTTCAAGCCTATGGTAATGGTTATGATTGTGAAGCGCTGAGTTGAAACACTATACCTAAACAGTTGAAAGAATGAGTGAAACACTTACAGTGAGGTGATTCTTAGAGTTGTTCCAGGATTAAGTTTGATTGAAATTCTTGCAAAATTTGATGTGTGAATTAGGTGCTTGAAGGTTGAGAGATTTGAGATTTGGGTTGATAGAAATTTTGTTTTACTCACAATTTTTAGTATGTTGAATTTTCTGCAGTTTTATAAAGTTGGTTTCGTTTAGTTTTCTTTTCTAGTTTTTGCTTGGAAGTGCAAAATGTCTAAGTGTGGGGGGTATGATAGCATATGTTTAATTCACACTTTCTTAGACTAACTACATATTTTAAGTAACCTTTTTATTTTTAATTTTTGATAGAAATTTGTATTTTTGGAGATTTAGGTATTTTAGTATAAATTAAGTTTAAATAGATTTTTAAGTAGACTTCTAACCCATGGTTTTATTCAAATTTTGTAGATAAACTTGACTAGAGGACAAATAAGACATTACATAAAAAGATGAGGGTATTTTCGGTAATAAGCAAAGATGGAAGTGGAAAGGGCATTTTTGAACTTTTATTCTTGGAAGGTGAATGGTTTATAAAAGAAGTACACATGCTTTTGGTTCTAATTTGTTTTTTAGAGCAATATAAAAAGTGTGAGGAGAGAGAAAATGAAAGAAGGTTTTTCTTTTTGTAATTTTGTAAAAAGATATTCCAGAGGTGATTCATTTTCTAAGAAAGCTTTTAGATTAACAGTGTTACGTTCCACCTTCAACCGTGCTTCTTCCTCCATTGTTGTTATGTTATCTTACAGTTCTTTCTTCCATTTGAATTTTTTTGTTCTTCTGTTAATAAATTTCATTTTCATTTTGTTGATTACATCTAAAATTTGTGTTTAGAAGCATGTTCTTGTTTTTCTTTTTAGGTTGTTCGAATTTGTTTCTCTTTTGTTCAGTTTTATTGTTCATATATCGTTGATTAACTCTTAGGTATAAATAGTAGTTAAAAATATTTTAGACCTTGTTGATTCATAAAAAAAAATTGTAATTGACGATTCGTGATTTTTGGGTGATTTTATTGTAATTCTTGTTTGGTCTTCCATTTTGATTTATCTTCTTTTCCTTTCTTTACTGTTTAGTAATAGTAATAGTATATGTGTTCTTAATTTCTGTAGTTATTTTAATTTGTAACCCTTTCATACGTTTCAATTTTACGATTTGGTTATCTCATTAAATTCAATTTTTCTCATTCAATTCAATTTTTCTTTACTGTTCTTGTTTAAAATTTTGTTTTGAAATTGTTATTTTAGTTTTAATATTGTCAATCCTCTACTTTTAATGAAATAAATGGGTTTAGGTTTCTTTAGATTCGATATAGGTTGATCCTACATTAGGGAAAACTTAGTTTTAATTTTTTATCAAATTTGGTCGCGTATGGTTTTCAAAATTAAAACTAATTTTCCCCTAATTTAGGATCAACCTAGGTCGAATCCAAGGAAACCCAAACCCATTTATTTCACTAAAAAAATTTCTTTCTTTGTGACAAATTAAAAAGAATAGAGGATTGACAGTATTAAAACTAAAACAACAATTTCAAACAAAATACAAAACTTTAAACAACAACAGTAAAGAAAAATTGAATTGAATGAGATAACAAAATGGTAAAATTGAAATGTACGAAAGGGTTACAAATTAAAATAACTACAAAAACTAAGAACGCAACTACTACTATTATTACTAAACAGTAAAGAAAATGAAAAGAAGATAAATCAGAATGGAAGACCAAACAAGAATTGCAATAAAGAAATCCAGAAATCACTAATCGCCAATTACAATTTTTTTAATCAACAAGGTCTAAAATATTTCTAACTACTATTTATCGAATAGTTAATCAACAATGTATGAATAATAAAACTAAACAAAAGAGAAACAAATTCGAACAACCTAAGAAGAAAAACAATAACATGTTTCTAAACATAAATTTTAGATGTAATCAACAAAATGAAAATGAAATTTATTAAGATAGGAACAGAAGAATTCAAATGGAAGAAAGAACCGTAAGAGAACATAACAACAATGGAGGAAGAAGCACGGTTGAAGGTGAAAGACGTAACACTGTTAACCCTAAAAGCTTTTTTAAAAAATGAATCATCTCTGGAATGTCTCTTTACAAAAGGAAAATGTTAGTTTGACACCACTGTTCATCTTACTCTCATTTGACACTCCTACTTGTCACATGGGCCCACCAGCAAAAGAGAGAATGTGTTTGCTTTTGTTGTATACGGAAGGGTAATTTCGTCAACTTCATCAATTTTGTTAATTTTGTCAAAGTGGTTAGTCGTGTACATTTAAGTGGTTAGCTACACCCATATTAAATCACTGCCTGTGAGTTATTCCAACCTTAAATAACTGGTTAGTCGTGTACATCTAAGTGGTTAGCTACGTTCATAACTCTGACAAACATATTAAATCACTGCATGTGAGTTATTCGAACCTTAAATAACTGATTAGTCATGTACATCTAAGTGAATAGCTACGTTCATAACTCCGACACCCATATTAAATCACTGCCTGTGAGTTTTCTTAAATAACTGGTTAGTCATGTACATTTAAGTGGTTAACTACGTTCATAACTCTGACCCCCATATTAAATCAGTGAGTTATTCCAACCTTAAATAACTGTTAGTCGTGTACATCTAAGTGGTTAGCTACATTCATAACTTCGACACCCATATTAAATCACTTCCTGTGAGTTTTTCTAACCTTAAATAACTAGTTAGTCGTGTATATCAAAGTGGTTAGCTACGTTCATAACTCCGACACCCATATTAAATCACTGTTTGTGAGTTTTTTCAACCTTAAATAACTGGTTACTCGTGTACATCTAAGTGGTTAGCTACGTTCATAACTCTGACACCCATATTAAATCACTGCTTGTTAGGTTTTCCAACCTTAAATAACTGGTTAGTCATGTACATCTAAGTGGTTAGCTACGTTCATAACTCCGACACCCATATTAAATCACTGCATGTGAGTTATTCCAACCTTAAATAATTGGTTAGTCATGTACATCTAAGTGGTTAGCTACGTTCATAACTCCAACATCCATATTAAATCATTGCCTGTGAGTTTTTCCAACCTTAAATAACTGGTAAGTCGTGTACATTTAAGTGGTTAGCTACGTTCATAACTCTGACACCCATATTAAATCACTGCCTATGAGTTATTCCAACTTAAATAACTGGTTAGTCGTGTACATCTAAGTGGTTAGCTACGTTCATAATTCTGACACTCATATTAAATCAGTACATGTCAATTATTCCAACCTTATCAAGGTGGTTAGTCGTGTACATATAAGTGGTTAGCTATGTTCATAATAACGACACCAACATCGCTAACCACTTAGATATACCCAACTAACAACTTAGATGAAATTGACGAAATTGATGAAATTACCCTTCTATATACAACAAAAGCAAACACATTCTCTCTCTTTCGCTGGTGGGCCAACGTGACACGTAGGAGTGTCAAATGAGAGTTAGGTGAATAGTGGTGTCAAAGTATCATTCCTCTTTACAAAATTACAAAAAGAAAAACCTTCCTTGGTTTTTTCTCTCCTCACACTTTTGATATTGCTCCCAAAAACAAATTAGAACCAAAAGCATGTGTACTTTTTTCGTAGACCATTCACCTTCCAAGACTAAAAGTTCAAAAATGCCCTTTCCACTTCCATCTTTGCTTATTGTTGAAAATACCCTCATCTTTTTATATAATGTCCTATTTGTCCTCCAGTCAAGTTTATCTACAAAATTTGAATAAAACAATGGGTTAGGAGTTTACTTAAAAATCTATTTAAACTGAAAAATTAACCTAATTTCTACTAAAATACCTAAATCTCCAAAAATACAAATTTCTATCAAAAACTAAAAAATTTAAAAACTAAAAGGTTACTTAAAATATACAATTAGTCTAAGAAAGTGTGAATTAAACATATGCTATCAATTATTACTGACAAGGTTATATGTATATTTCAATAATATGTAGGTCTTCAAATCTGACATAGGGTCTCTAACTAACGACCTAGTCCGAGCTTCTATCACAGTTCTACACTCTGGCCCTGTTGTAAATATCCGTTATAAATTTCTTCAAAGGTGGAGTGTTGTTAATGTTTTTCTAGTATTAATCCATTTTCTACTTTCATTTGTAACTTGTTCTTGCTTTTTTTTTCTACTTGAAACCATTGCTTTTTTTTTTTTTTATTTTTTCCCTTTTTTTTCTTTTTTTTTTTTTTTTTTTCCTTTTTTTTTTTTTTTTTTTCTTTTTTAATCTTTTTTTTTTTTTTTTTTAAATTATTCCCCTTTTCTTCCATGAATTTTAGTTCCTTTGACACCTTCTTGAGTTGAAAAAATCTATCCACCTTTTAAGAAATGCACCAGAAGGTGCAAAGAGGAACGGTGGAACTTGTTGTGATAATAAAGTGGTGGAATGGGATAATGGTGGCAATCGTGGAGCTTATTGAAGATTCATGAACGCTAGCTTGATTTAGAACATTTATTCAATTAAGTAAGTTTCCATTTTCTCCATTTGTGTGATTTGATGAACTTCATATTCATTGAACATGGATAAAGCTAGGTTAACGGTAGCGTAGGTGGAACTTTGTGTGGAAGCATAAAGAAAGATTGGCTGCATTGAATAAGCATAGAGAAGGTAGCTTACTTGGTCTATCAATTATGTGTTGACCAAGTTTATCAAGATTAATACCAAGATGTTTGAAGAGTCATCATTTAAAGATGTTTGGATGATGAGGAAATTAACTTGTATTGAATGTTTGGATTTTTTTTGAAAGGATTTATGAACATTTTAATCAATTATCTTTTGTAATAATCAATTATCATTAATGGATAATTAATTATGTTTTATTCAACACAAATATTTTCAAAATCTTGCCTTCACCAATAACTAATTATGCCTTTGGACAATTCATTAAGTGCTAGTTCATCCACTTTTTCTAAAATTTTGATTTTGTTGTTAATTGATTAATTTGTAAGATACTCAATCATTATTTTATGTGATTTAATATTTTCTTAACAAGTTTGAACTAATAATCAATTGGGTCTTAACATAATCAATTATCCTTAAATATTGCCTTAACAATTTTTGTAAAAATAATTGATCATGTAAAAGAATTATATTGTTCCATTTGTGTTTTTATAAACAAATTAAATAGTTAATTAATAAAATAATCAATTTGGCCCTCTTTGAAATGTTTTCTATGAATGGCTTTGATAATACATGTTTGATTAACATTTTCTTGGATTAATTGTATATTTTTAATATTCTTTTTGTTTTTAATTTTTAGCTTTTAATAGGAATTTGTATTTCTAAAGAATTTAGACATTTTAGTAAAAATTAGGTTAACTTTTATTTGTAAGCAAAATTTTAATTCATGAATTATTAGTTTTCCTTTTAGGGACCAATTAATGCATTTGGAGAATGGAAGTTGGAAGTGCACAGGAGATATGATGAATAAAGTCAAGAGATGCTAGTGGGACACATAGGGCATTGTTGGAAATCAAATGGGCAACATTAGAAGTTAATGATGAAAACTAACTACATTTAGTTGTTAGTTAGTTGAGTTTTAATTTGCCTAGTTTGGTTATAAAAAAGAGGAACTTCATAATACGAGACACACTGACACACAATTTTTACTTTAGTTTTTGAAATGGGGATTTTGTAAATTTTCATGACATTGCTTTATTCATTACTCACGGGTACATAGAGAGAATGAAATTCTTTTAAAAAGGATGGAAAAGAGCAGAGAGACATCAAATAGTTTAGAATTTAACTTTGTGCACATTATGTGTTCAATCACGGTGCCTTTTTGGTATGTTTCTGGATAAACGAAGAGTGAGGAAAATAAAAACAAGGGTTTTGTGCAGTACCAATTCTTCTTCTTTCGATGCTATTCCTTCTTCGATTTGAATTTCTTAATTCTTCTTATGCTATAATTCTTCTATCGTTGCCCTTAATCATTTTCATTTTCGGGTTTGCTTTCTTCATTTTAGTAATATTACTTGATTTCAGTATTCATTTTATCGTTTACTACTAAAATTTTAGTTAGGTTACATGTTATATTTGTTTGAGTTTCTTGACATTGTATTCATTTTCATTTGTTTTGGGTTTCGATTAGTGAATAAATGATTAATAATAAAAAGAGTAATAAGACGATTAATTTTTTTCTAATCTTGGTTATCTCTTTTCGTTTTGATGTTTAGTGATAATTACATATTCTTTTATTAGTTTTAATTTTTTTTTTAGTTTTAGATTTTTTTTAGTTAGTTTTCCAGTAGTGTACAAATTTTTCCATGAGTTCTATTTCATTACAGTTTACACTAATTGATTTTGCATTTTAGAATTGAATTGTATGGTAGATTAAGGTTTTTATTCTTTGTTAGAATAGAGTTCTTAAATTTTAGATTATCTGATATGTTATTGTTTTAGTTGATTTCTTTAATTGTCTTCTATGCATTTTAGATTTCATTCTTGTTTTCAATTGGGTAGAGTTAAACTTTGATGTTAGATATAGTTTTGTTATTTTTTTTATTATACAGTTTTAATTTTGTGTTTAGATTTCATTCTTGTTTTCAGTTGGTATTTCAGTTGGGTGGAGTTAAACTTTGATGTTAGATATAGTTTTGTTATTTTCTTTATTATGCAGTTTTAATTTTGTTTATGATATAGGTATTTTTTTTTCTAGTTTTATTAATTCAATTTTAATTGTAGTTATTTATCTTATAACCATCTTATTGATTGTAATTTGTCAAAAAAATAAAATCTTTAATAAAATCAATAGGTTTGAGTTTCCTTAGATAATCTAGGTTGATCATGTATCACATTAAGTAAACTTTAGTTTTGTTTTGAGAAGACTAGACTAATATGTTTATCAAGCGGCTTTTGAGATTGTTTTATATTATCGCGTCAATTGCTTTCATCACTCTTTATAACATCTAAGAAATTTTAAAATATGTGAAATTATCTCTTTCTCATAAAAAGTTAAATAGTGAGGCATTTTCAAGAACTTGTTTTCTTATTCATTATTTCAAATATTTTAATCAGTAATGTGATAACTTTCTCATATATTTGTGAATTTTGAAATACAATTTATTGGTGTATTATTTGTAATATGTATTTACATTTTGATAAATTTTCTTAAGAGGTTTTCAAGAAATCTTAGATGCATTATCTTAAGTGTAATTGCATGTTTGAAATGTGATTTGTAGTTGTAATGTAAATAATTTCAAGATAGTGAAAATGATCACGTTAAGATTGAATCAATTGATACTAGATGTATTACTGATTCAAACTAATCTAAAGATCTCTTGCTTTCGTATTTGAATATATCTTGTTTCTTTATTTTAACAAGAATCATATTCCTAAAACAATTGTTTTAAAAAAAGTTTTCTAAATTTGTTAATAGATAATAGGAATTTTAAAAACACCAATCTCCCTCTTCGGTTACACACTACCTTTTTTTATTGTTTTAAGAAAAGTTTTCTAAATTTGTTAATAGATAATAGAAGTTTTAAAAACACTAGTCTCCCTCTTCAGTTACACACTACTTTTTTTTACTTACATGATGAATCACCTCACTTTTGTTGATAATTGAATACGTGTTAATTATTTACATTTTTCAAAATAATTGCTTTTATTATTAATCAATTATCTTTATACATAATTGTTTAAGATTTCACTGGTTTTAAATTTCTTTTACATGTCTTGTGTTGATAATTAATTATATATTAGAATAATAAGTAGAAGCATAACATAAACTTTTAGTTGTGCAAATAATCAATTAAGTAGAAGCATAATATATTATATTGTTATAGTTTAAAACAAAATAATCAATCATTAATTAATATAATTAACTTCATACATGTTATGTTTTTTTTAAAAGCTTTTATGGGTTTCCTTTAAACATAACAATTACTTTCAAAAACTATTACTTGCAAGAAACTTTTAAAAACTTTAAACTTTGTGAAAACACTACTTTTACTATAAAATCAATTTCAATGTTATTTTGATCTTTTCACTAGTTTACTCGTTACTTTAAATCTTTGTTATCTATTATAGTGAGGTGATATCTTTCTTAAATTTTGTAATTTATTGTAACACATCTATTTAGTGTATTAGTTATATAATGTATCTGCATTACTTAGTTTTTATTTTCTTGAAGTTTGTTTAAAAGATTGGCTAGTCATTATCTTGAGTGTAAGCGTTTTTAGTCCTAATCTAAACATTTTAAGATAGTTTGAGGTTGAGTTAATTAATACTTGATATCAATTCTTTCCAATCAATCTAAAATCTCGTATGTAATATTTTTTTTTTCTATATTTATCTTATACTTCTTCTCCTAACTCCTTAATCAAATGTTTGAAAAAAAATTAACTAAAAAAAATATTTAAAAATTTATGCTAATTCACTTCACTCGTAATATTGAACATTTTCTATAGTTAAGATGCTAGAATTTGTAACAATCCTTTTTAGTTGTAGAAATGAATACAAAATCTAAAGAAAAGAAACATCTGCTTAAAATAAATACTTGAGATAGTTGTTCAGAAAAATAAATAAAAAATACTTAAATTTTTATTGAAAGTGACTTTAAAAATTCTTTAAAGTTATTTATTAAATAAACTTGTAATTTTTTAAATGGTTAAGATGAAGTTGTATAAAAGTATGTATTTATTTTTTCTTTTATCTTCTCAACGAAAGAAATACTTCAAATCTCTAAAGCAAAGAAAAACGTCTTTTAAGTGCAAAATGATTTTCAAAGCTTTTTTTTGCATAGACATTTAAAATTAAATAATTTTATACCATAACAAATCTTGAAAGCACACAATATGTATTTCTCTCAACATGTTTATCCCATGAACAAAGTAACATCACCAATATCCAAATCCCACACCAGTTAGTTAAAAAGTACAAATCGCTACCACTTATGTCAATTAATATTATTGTTTAGTTATTTTTATTTACTTTAATTATATTAATTAATATATTTCATTTTTAATATTAAACTAACTATAAATAATATGAATACTATCTGCATATAGATTTAAACTTTACGTTTTTTTATTATAGTTAAAAATATATTTAAACTTTAAATAGCTAGACCTTATAGAATATGGTGTCCCTTCCTCACTCCGAAGTAGCATATAGTTCTCTAGTAATTTTATTATTAACTTGTTTACCAAAGGTCACATTTTCAACGATTTTTCTTTCCGTTTTTATTGTTCAAATCAATATTACTTTTTTTTTTTTATCGTTTATACTCTTAGCCTTACTGTTTATCTGGTCTTCTCTATATATTTATTTATATATTTATACTTTTT
>Ga0123340_1001442_pt1 | contig 19739 bp, 8 predicted proteins | sample SirMexnodulemix_FD_89961 | JGI IMG/M metagenome (GOLD analysis project Ga0123340, IMG submission 89961) | Root nodule microbial communities of legume samples collected from Mexico - Siratro Mexico nodule mix | ecosystem: Host-associated > Plants > Roots > Nodule | place: Mexico: Nepantla... | reverse complement strand
GCTACAAACAGAAGTTACGGAAAGGCCTTTGGTCTCCTGAGGAAGACGAGAAGCTTCTGGATTACATCACCAAACATGGTCATGGATGTTGGAGCTCAGTCCCCAAACTCGCAGGTATATATATATATATACACAAACACAAACATATATAGTACTATATCGTTTGTTTGCTTGTCTCAAATTTCTCATTGATGAAGTGTGCACAATGAAGATAAAAGAGTCATTCTAACCTTAATTTTGCATGCCAGGTCTGCAGAGGTGTGGGAAGAGCTGCAGGTTGAGGTGGATAAATTACCTGAGGCCTGATTTGAAGAGAGGAGCATTCTCACAGCAGGAGGAGAACATGATCATTGAACTCCATGCAGTCCTTGGAAACAGGTAGTTTGGTAGTATATTTAAATATCTCACGAGGCCCTTTTTTCTTCTCTTTCTTTTTTAACCTACAGTTAATACTTTTGACTTTTGTTCTTCTATATCTATGCTTTTACTGCTTTTCATGCGGTTTGTTTGGTGACTGCTTTATCATTCAGGTGGTCTCAGATTGCAGCACAGTTACCGGGAAGAACTGACAATGAGATTAAAAATCTATGGAACTCGTGCCTCAAGAAGAAGCTGAGGCAAAGAAGCATTGACCCAAACACCCACAAACCTCTCTCTGAGGTTGAGAACGGCAAGGACATGCCACCCTCAACCGACAAAAGCAATCAGAAAGCCTCGTTGGGATCCCATGATGTGAGTTTGGTTGATCAGCCGGCAAAAGCCTCGCCTTCTTCAGAGAGATACCCTCTTGAAGTTTCCACTAGTTCAACCCAGAAACTATTCCTAGATAGGTTTGGTGCTACCTGCCATGAAAACAGCTCCAAACCCGATGTGGTAGGACCGTACTTCTCCTTTCAGCACTTGAACTATGGAACAACAAACATGAGCCTCTCTGCAAACTCCAATGACTCTCTTTGTTTCATTCCACCCTCAACTTCTTCAGACCTTAACAATTCCACCATAACCTCCTCTATGTTGCATTCAATTTTCCCAACACACTTGAAGCTCCAATCTAATGACAACCCTTCTATATCTTCTGATGCGGTTCAAAACTGGGAATCCAACAACACAAACAAAAGCAATGGGAGTATGCAGTTTCAAAGCAGCACAAACTTCCTTGACAACACGTGGGGGGTGGTAGAGTCTACCAAGGTTAACATTAACAAAGATGCTCAAGTGCCCCTTCAAGCAGAACAAGAGGATCTGAAATGGTCTGAGTATCTTAACACCCCATTTATTCTGGGAAACACACCGCAGAATCAAATCCCAACCTCTCAATCTATCTACAGTGAGGTCAAACCAGAAACAGAATTCATAACAGACGAGTCATTTACTGGTTGGCACCATCAGCCACCAGCTTTTCAACTTTCCGATATAAATAGCAATGTTCTGCAGAGATTTTCAGTGACTTTTGGACAAACCCTTTAACCTGTACGTAATATGTGGAAACTTCAATTCAAGAGACACAGGTGTTGCCGACTTAATTTCCAATGTGAACCAGGTCAGAATTTTCTCGTGAGTTCTGACCACAGGTGTGTGCTGTAAAAAAATTTCATTCCATATTGTATATTATGTTACAGTGTAATATTTGTGATTAATTCCAGCTTCTTATATATTCCCACCATTTTATTAATCAAACATAGAGACAAGGCTTGTTCCAATTCAATGCTTCCCTTATTTTTGTGTATACAATTGACAGCATTGTTTTATATTTTCTATCTTTATTGAAGTTTCAATAAAGGTTGTAGGGTTGTTATTTTGTAACAAGAGTTGAACAGTTGACATTGGATTAGTTCATGTGTGTGACTCAATAGTTTCAAATCCTAATTTCTTTTAAGATGTCCGGGATTTGTTCTCTCTTTTTACAGTCAGCTTTTTCACTTGACACTTTTCAAATTGAGAATCCATTGAACTTCCTTCTTTTTATTTTATTTTTTTTCTTTCTCACTATCAAAGTAACAGGGACCCTATTTCTTAAATGGGTGTCTGTCACTGTCTCGTACAGATAGAGATAGTTTTCACTTTTGAAAGACCCGAGCACACTTCCCTTCCCCCCTCAATCACTCAAGACAAGAAAGTATGCAATACTTGTCTTCCTCTGATTTACCTCTTTCAAAAGGGTCATCCAGTTGTACACACTACACACCACACAGACACCCATAGATTTGATTACCAACTCAACCGTTGTAGGGACTATAGCCACAATGAGGCAAAAAACAACAGCAATTTCTGTCACACCACCGACTAGTTGAGAAGCTCTAAGGCCACAAAAAGAACATATTTAACAGCTTTCTTCGGTTAACAATTTGGTACGGACACAGTGAAGAATGGAAAAAGAAGGGAAAGAAAAATGAAATGGCCTCATAATTCAGTGTTAGAGAAGAGGATATTTATTTTCTTGTGGTGTATTGGAAAGTAACACGAAGTGTACCCACTGGAAACAAAAGGATTCTGTGTGAATGTCTTAGTGTGGGCCTATTCCTCTAAAAGCTTCACACCAGATAATGGGTCCCTCAGTGGGCATCTACATATACTGTTGCTGGAAGTGAAAAGTAGCAAGATAAAAAAAGATAAGATGGGATGTGGTGTTCAATTCACACAAGATATGACAGAAATGACCGAGAGAAAACACCGTGAAAATGAAAGAAAGAAAAGTGAGCATTATTCACGTAGAACTTGTTCTTAAGAACCATCTCCCACCATTGAAACAAGTTTTATTTTTTCCTTTCTTCTCTTTCCAATTAGTAAAACAGTTTTGGCCAATGCTCCTCCAACATATCCATTCATAGTTGAGTGGCTACACCAAACCTTTGAAGCATAAAATTTTCACCGAATAAAAATCAATTAACAAAAGTTCAAGACAGCAACTAGTGAGAAACCAGTAACTATTCTACCAAGTACCTAGCAAGCAAATAGAAACAAATTGGAATAAACCTTATATTATTTACCCTTTGACTAGCTCTAAGATGAAACCTAGTTTCAAACTCCAAAGAGCTAGTTTAGCGCAACAAAACACTTAGACTCACATAGGGTTCAGAATCTCATAAGTCATTCTTTTAAAAAAGAGATAAATGTAAATATTTCTGCAAACATTTTTTGCAATATTGAAAAAAACTAGTTTTAAAGCAAAAAAACTCTTTCTTATTGGCAATTGACATTAACAAAGAAGCTGATGAAGTCAAATAGTTTGGAAGCATCCATGCATGACAGTGATTTCGTTTCCCTTTTAGCATACCATTGTTCCTCCAATTACCTGTCAAAGGGCTAAATTTTACAAGTTACCTTGCCAACAGGAAGAAAAGATCCATACGTCATGTTAATCAGATATTTCTCTATTATAGCGAAAAATGGAATATCTTTCAAATATTAGGATTTTCTTATTCATGCGTTAAGACAATAAGCACTCGCAGCCCCTTTGATTGTCCATGTGCACACAAATACAATAAGTCTTCTGGATCATTAAATATTTTCAAGCTTATTATTTCTTTAATTTGGAGGCGATAGTGAGGGTACATTTCAATCTCCATGCATGTGCAACAAATAATTGGGTCTATTTGATGGGACCCCACAATCATCAGTGCACAGGAACAGAACAAAAATCCCGAGGGGGATAATGGGGTGCTGACTATGCAATCCCAAGTTTGATCCCTTGTAAAATATTAATGTCCTGGTTGAACAAGTTTCATAAAGTTTTTTCAGTTTTAAATTCTTTGCACTCATATAATTGAGTGAGGAACAAAATATATTTATATACATCTGTATACTGTTTATAATTTCATAGAAGAAGGCAAGGGCAATAACCTAATAAAAAATTGGTTGATTATGATCATAATGATTGAAGTGATAATGACGGTGTTGATGAAGCTGTGTAATATTATATAGCCTTATCTATAGACTTGCTCTGGGTGACAGGTAATTTGAGAATAGTTTTAAGACAGTGAAGGAGAATGAACAATCAAATGTAATATCAGATGTCAATTTACTCCAAGGAATTTAGTGATGGATAAAATTGATAAATATTTCGTACCAAGATATAAAAGAAATAATAGTTTATACTTTATGTATTTTAATAGATAACAAATACGGAAAGAAACTAAAATTTTATTTCTTAAGGTTTGTTTCCTTTGTTTTTAAAGGGAGAAAATATTTTTCTTTTTTTTATCTCTTTTCACTCCTCCTTATTAAGTATATTATTACGTTGTTTTGCTATGATATTATTTTGATAAATTAGACCAAATATTCTTTTACAAAATACTTAAGAACAATAAAGTTGGTGTACACCAAAATTGGAGAACACCAATGCGACATCGTGACATGGCCAGAACAGACTGTAAAGTGGCGAAAACAGATCGTGAAGCGGCGAGTAAGCGACTGTGATGTGGCGAGTTGCAGAGCCACAAGTGGTATTTGAAATTAAAGTTGGAAGTTTTAGAAAAATTATTGTGTTAGAAGAGTTTTCCAACGTTGGGAAAGGAAAGTGCAGCGATTACATTAGTGGGTGAATGCCATGCAGACTGCGTTGTTCAATTGTTAGTGTTAATAATGTTTTTGTTGGAGAATTTTGTAACTAAAGACATGAGTACATTACACGTATGAAAAGGAACTATGGTTTTCAAACGTGGTTAAATGTGTTGGTTAATTTGAGATTGGCTTAAAAGTGTTGCACATAGCTTTTGGAGTAAGTTTAAAAATTTCACTTCTTAATTTGACTTGACCAATTGAAGAGAATATTTTGGTTTGACTAACCATCCCAATCTAATATTTTATATTTTTTATATAATACAAATTTTATCACATAAAAATTCTATAATAAACTTAAATACAAAATTTATATATTTATAAGAGTATTTCAAAATATACTTCTCTACATTAAATTTAATAAAAATGTCTTCATACAATTATAAAATAAAATAAAATAAAACAAAACTTCTTTATCAACTCATTAAGGAGTCACACTTACCTGTCAAATCTTCTGTTTGTATAACAAAACAAAACAAATAACATACCAAAGTAAAAGGGTAAGCTAGAGACTTTAAAATGTAGAATCATAAAGCTTAAATCTTTTACATTAACCAAAATACCACAAATCAGACACTCATCAATCATCTTATACATCACGCTACTATTCTCATTTCTATACAATAACACATGTTATACGTACATTAACTCATATACAAAGACACTTGACTCTACTTCCAAAAGACTCGTGCATTGAGTTAGACTTAGAGGTTTGTACCTGTCATACAACTCCAAATTGTAAATCTACACAATCTCCAAATCAATGAATCATCAATCTTGTATGACAAGGTTGGCGACTTTTCTGACTAGTATATTTCAAACTGTAGTCACTCAATCTGAACCTCCATTGAATTTCACTACCTAGTAATCTTCGTCTATGTGATTCCAATATAGTAGTAGAGTCTGGATATCTCTTTCTTGACAAATCCTCAAACAATGCACATCCTAAATATCTCAACATGGGTATTTCTATGCCTAAAGATACTATGTCTCAATTATAAAATCGTACATATCAATATAATACCATAATTATTCATAATAAAACTAAAGTGTGTCATCAAAACAATTCAAGTGCAGTTCAACAACCAATTTCAGAGGATTCATATAATATCAAACATCAAGTTCCGTCATCCTATCACACACCATGACTTTATTGACATCATATCAACACTTTCAAATCACAAGCTATTACTCATACATGTTTCAATAAATTAAAAGAGTTATCAAAATCAAGCTACCTAAATTAACAATATCAAAGAATTTCTCTATTACCAAATTAAGGCTAAATTAAAATAAAATATCAAATTAATTCAACTCATTCCATATTCAAAATAAGTCTAGATCTGTCAATTGAAATAAAACACACAATGTCTCAAAACCTACATACTCAAATTGAACATAAAACACAACAACTCAATAACTCTTAACTATATTAGAAATTATAGATAAATATGTAATACAAGCACATTTAGGTCTCCCAATTTGGGTTTTATAGAGTGATTTAAGAGTCAGCTTCTCTTACTTGTCTAAGAGGCAGCTTCTCTTATTTGTCTAAGAGGGGAATCACTTATAAAAGACTCCAAGCTACTGCTTGCAATGATAACTCAACATGCAACATACAATTTTGATCAATGATCTGTCCTAAGGATCCAAAACGAGTAAGGATCATTCATGATGCCTCTAAGACTACATGCAAAAAGTGCACGCAGATTTTTTTTTTTTTTCAAAAACCCTAAACCACTCAAAAATAAGAAAAAATTAGTACTTACCTAGATTTTTGATGGGGGCTTTTGATCTTCAAATATGAAGCAAGAGGAAAACTAGATTTTTGAGAGATAGAGAGAGAGAAGAGAGCAAAGAGAGAACTATAGGGTTCTGTTGTCTAGAAAGAGTGATTTCCATCACCTCGTATAAAAAATATTTGGTTGACATGGATACTAAATATGATTAATTATTTTCCATAATTGTTGGTGGAAGCCATATCTAAATAAACAAATTATTGTCACTAGTATAAAATTGTTGATGTAATTTGTATACAATTGCTGAAATAATTTGTGATTAGTTTGAAATTTGTTTTTAATGTTTAATTTAACATGTGGTAATTTTATGATCAAGAGGTATAATTACATTTCATATACGGAAGTTATTAAATATAAGATCATTCGAAGAGAAGAAAGATATTTTACAAATCTTGAATTTTGAAGTCTTATCCAAAAGCTTGTTTACTCAAATGAAGAAAAACATATATCTCTCACCCTTGTTTTTGTTGATATGTGACAAAGGTATGATAGTGAAAGGTACACGACATGTTATATAGAGGTTTAGGAAAAGGTTAAACATTTTCATTCTTTAAGGTATACATGTTTGCTTTTCATGCATGGGTATAATGAATGGACACACGGCCTAAAAATATTTTCATGTAACTAATACGTGTATAAATGTTGATGTCATTCGAGATTAGGGTTTCAATTATGCTTTACTTCAATTAATGCTAACACATGTACTTTCTATTGATGAATGACATATGATGTTTTCCTATACTCTTTTATTGCTATTTTGACTTAGTTGTTCGTGGAGTGACTTGTTCTACATGTTTGTAGCTTGGCCCTTTAGTCCTAAGGTATAAAATGTCCCATGTCTCAAATGTTACAGTTGTTGACACCAATGTAGAAGACCCATCTCCTTTTCTTGCAGGCCTTAACGAGGAAGGCTATAAAAATCCAAACCATAGGTGCATCATCGGGGATGACAATAAGAGATACTCGCTTGTCGTTGAAATGTGTTTTGAGTTTGCGGATATTGTTAAGTCTTCTATAGACAATAAGATATAAGGGGTTTGGAATCAAAGTATGTGATTAATGAATAAGAATTGATGGTAACACAAATTATTTCATCTTGTGTTGTGCACAGGGAAGGTGTATTCACACCTTTTATTTCATCACATGCTAGAATTAATTTATCCAATAAAGAGTCAAGTTTTTCCAAAATCATAGTTACCTTAAAAGAGGACTTGTGGTACATAATGTGTTTTACTAAGCAACATTTTTGTAACCTTAGCCTGGGAACTGTCACTTGTTTAGGATGAAATACCTTATATGCATGTCAAAAGGAAAGTGTTAATAAATAATGAAGTTGGGGTTAGAATTAACAAAAGCTTTTGATCACTTATCGAAGATGGTAGAGATTATGACAATTTTTTTTTGGTTGAGTGTGATGTTTGAATCTACGTGACCAGTGAAAGAAAGGCACTAGGTAAAGAAGGAGATGTTAAAGTTTTATTGTCTTACATTGCATGCATGAGGGGTTTCAATAATGATTTTTACTTCTAACTTGACTTAAACGATGATTTTCACATAAAAAATGTTTTTTGGGTTTATGCCAGGAGTAGGACTGCTTATGAATATTTTGGTTATGATGTTTCCTTTAACTACTTGACCAATAAATATGATATGTGATAAATATCAATTTTGAGTGTTTTTATACATGAGAAATATTAAGTATTTGTGGGTTTAAGTGTTATTTAAAATAGTAATTACTCCTAATTTTAGAATTTTTGTATTTAAACTTATGTTTTGAGTCCTGAGTTAAAAAAATCATTTAATCTTAATTATTGTGAGATTTCAGGTATAAAAGAATGAAAAAAATGATAGATTGGAAGATTCATGAAGAAAAGAAATGAAAAGTTTAAAATAAAGAAAGACCCAAAAGAAAAGCCACTTAACCTAGGCCCAAAACCAAGTTTAAAAGGAGATTTTCAGGGTTTTGGAAGGTAATCAAGACCTAGAGGACAGAGGCAAGACCTAGAGGACGGACGCGGATGACTAAGAATCAGGATTTTCTTCTCCTCTTGCAATCTTCCTTTCATTGGGTTGTAATGGCTACCATGGGTAGCTAATTCTTCATCTTTGGGATTGAATGTAATCTTTTGAACTCATTCATATTTTGGTAATTTTTATATATAATACTCAGTTTCTACTCAATTGGTATTTTCATCTTGTGCTTAATGCTAGATTTTATCTGATCAATAGAGTCTTGATTTTGATTCTTAAATTTAACTAGGAAGTACTTTTGAGTTTCTGACCTAGATGAAAATACTCAATATATTGGAATGCTAGGGATAGGTTTCGATGTATTGTTTGCGTATAACATCTGTTTTTAATGCTGGGTAATTTACTAAATAGCTGAGGGATCAGTATTTAGGAAATTTCCTTATGAATTTCATATCAGGGTGTGAATGATTTTTATATGTGCATCAATTGTGAGTACTTACGGATATTGTATGTTTTTATCAAATCCAAAATATGAATGAGGAGATAGATGAAGTTCAATCCCAGAGTCCTTCTAGATGTTGCAAACTCCTTTTTATAATTCTTACTTATTTTTTATTGTTCTTTTATGTTTCTTGACTCGAATTATTATCAAATCATCTTAAAACTGAATTTGCTTATTGAGTAGTGACGCTGAAATTCTAAAACAGAACTGTTCCCTAAGGAATCGACATCTTTACTTAATTCACTATATTACTTATGACTCGGTACACTTGCCGAATAAAGTCTTAACAATATGTCATTTGTCCTGTTTGTGGAGTTAAACCATCATGGGCTTGTTATTTGGTGAGCACACTGGTTCCTTCACATGGTTATCCTAGGCTTGGATGTGATGCATGATAAGAAAGGTTCCAAAAGAAATTAATATGGATCAATGCCAAGCAATGAAAAAGGCCATTGACCATGTATTTTGGGGAACTCAACATAAGTTGTGTTCGTGGCACATCATGACCATTTTCTATAATAATTGTATGTGTTTATAAATGTTAACTTTGAAATAGTGAATGTTATGTATGATAAGTGAGATATATTTGTGAATTTGGGTAAGGGAAGTTAGTTGTATGCTTTTAATAGATTTTGTATTTACTTGTTTTATTAAGTATTAATTAGATGACTGTTTATTTATTGTATGATGTAGTATCAATGTTTGTGAATGATCTGGTGTGTGATTAATTAGGATTATTAGGATGTGAATTGTTTGTGGATTTAATCAATAAAGATGTATCCTGACTCTACTAGTCATTGGAACCATAGATGAAGATGACTAGGTAGTGAGAGTGGAACGATGTTCATATATGACTACACCACAGTGTTCAAAAGAACCGATTAAACCAGATTATATGAATTAACAAGTTCATATGACTATGCTACGATGTGAAAAATAATCGATTGTCAGATCATATGGATTGAAAGATTTATATGAAGATCTGGTTAGACGAGATTATATGGATTGAAATGTTTATATGACTATGCTATGGTGTGAAAAAAGAATTGGTTAGATCATATGGTTTGAAATATTTATATGACTACGCTACAATGTGAAAAGGAACCTTTTAGACCAGATCATATAGATGGTTAGATTAACATAATTGTTACGGTATGAAAAAAGAAAAAAGTCGATTGGACTAGATCATATGGATTAACCGTGTCATATGAATATGAGGTGTCAGTGATAATGTGATGCATGAGATGAGTTATGAGAGCTTGATTTGTTGTTGTTTGGTTGAGATAGAAATTTAATTTATGAAAATTCTTTTTGTTAAACACTCTAGCTTACCCTTCTTTTAGTGTGGTGTTTGTTTTGTTTTTAAATCTATAATGATAAAGTATTACATGTGAGTAGAGGATTTAGCAGGTAGTGTGACTCCTCAATAAACGCATAGCAAAAGGTTTATTTTACTTTATTTTGAGATTATACACAAATATCTATTAAATCTTATGAGAAAAAATGTATTTTAAAATATTATGATAAATATATGAATATTTATATTTAAATGATATAATTACTATTATATAAAAATATGAGATATTATAATATCAAAAAGTGGAGAATAAAAGACTAGTTTTTATTCTGTATTATGAATATTTTCCTCCTTTAATACATAATCTTTTGTACTTATTTAATTATGCATCACATTATGAACTTTAAAATTTTATATTGTCCTGAACCTCGCTTAACAGTCCAGCATAGGCCCAAATCTGTTACGAATTGCCTCACGTACTGGAGTTTTCTTTTTACAACCAACAACTTCCTTCATTAAACATATATAAAACATAATTTGTGCCTAAAATAATTTTAGCCAATAAAAAATATTTTTTTCTATAAATATTTATGAAAAAACTTATCAAACATACTCATAAATTTAAATAAGTTTATCATGAATGTGAAATAAGTCGTTTAAATATTATATGTAACTCTTACGTTTTAAAAATTATCGTAGGGACTTATTTGGTATTAGAAACAGTTTTAAAAAAGGGATTATTATCAAGCGAATATTTGTGGTATTGAATTCATATTTTAATTGTAAATAAGAAACTGCAAATTTTTTGCATTACTTTTTCATATTACGGTGCTAACAAAAATATAAAATATATTAACACTTTAGTTATAGGTATATAAAATGATAAATAATAATAATAAATAAATAAAATTAATAAAATTATTTATATGAATATGATTAATTTTTTCTGTTGTTAATTATCATAAAAATATTTTGTAATATTATATTATTATTATTTATTTCACAATAATAGTATGATTTGAGTTTTGAATAACATTTTAATTGATGGAAACAAAATGTTACGAAATATTATATAAATCTTTGAGAAGATAAAGAAGTAAAAAAGAAGGGTGAAAAAAAAAAGTATGACATTGTCTGATCGTTAATTTTCTTAGAATTTTATAAAATATTAACATGATCTTGCTCGATAAAATTATGATATATTCATCAGAATCAGTATATAATTGAAATCTAATTTAAAAATTTATGTACGAAGCTTGAATTTGAGTTAACAAATCTTGGTCTAAATTGGTGAAGAGAAGGTGGAAATACAACCTTTATATTTTTTTTTTATTTGACAAAAAATTATCTTTATATACTAACTAATTATTCACTAAACATTATTTATTATAAAAGTATTTAATGGACCGAGAGTTTGATAAGATGTAGATATAAGTAAAAACTTCTCATAAGGACACCAAATAAAATCTCAACTCATTACAAACATATTTACCTTATAAGTTTCTATAATATATTTACCAGACAATATAAAATTATTTTTATGATTTATATTATTAATATTTTCAATTTAATCCATTAACCAAATAATCCATAATTAGTTAATGAAACCTGTCGAAGAAAAAAGCGTTGGAAGGAGAGATCTATTAAATGTGGTCAGTAAATTTAATAAATATTCTTACCAATAATATCATTATAAAAAATAATCCCAAAAAAATCTCATCTTTACACTAAAAGTAATTCGATGGGTTGTCTTTTTGGAAATTAAATGTTTTACCATTACATATTATAGGAATTATTTATTTAATAAAAAGTCCCATTAATGGTACTTTCATTTTTTTGGTATCTAAGATATTTTCCTTTTAAACGAAGTTTAGAAAGCCAAGACATTAATGAAAGTGATAGTTAAACGACAAGAATGAATCCCATCAATGTGCATCACATTTTTAAACAGCAAATCAACACATCCAACTGGTTCCAACTAAGTTCCTTCGTAGTCCAATTTTGCAGAGTCTTATCATTTTCACTCCTTTTTAATACACCTTTTCCTCCACATTATCATCTTCTACATCATACACATTTCACCTTATTATCAATGTTTCCAACACCCAATTCTAATATCTCATCATACTTTTCATTTTCATTTTTTTTTTTCATTCATAGAGTGGACTAGTTTCAAGGATAATTCATATTTATGGATTTTTTATTTTATCAATTTGTAACTTTAAAATGTTGAATATTTTATTGTTTAAATTTATTTAATAGATTAAATTTAAAACTATATACATCATCTTCAGGTTTGCAGTAATTCTTGGGAAATTAGATATATGATCATTTGAGATCTATGGCTAAGTAATTACTTCCTTTTGCCTTCTACAAAATTTAATTCTAAAGTTTTTAGCCATCCTTAGATAAGGAACTTCTGGTATTGAGAGGAGCTTGTGGTGCTTTAATTGATTTAGTTTAGCTCTTTTGTACACATTTTATGTGCAGTCAAATTTAAAATTTCAGAAGAGTTAAGAGGAAACATTGTGGGACACTATTCCCTATGTATCAAAGTAAAAGACAACAAACTGAATTAAGCATATTACTATGTATCTGTCGGCACAGTTGTGTTTAATGCATGATAGTAGAAATTATAATTTGAACGATATAACGATAATTAAAAACTTAAGAATACACAAACAAATTTGTTGATATGACAGAAACATACTGTGTTTCAGATTAATATTTATAAATAAATAAATAGATTGTGTGATAAATAATAATTATTGCTACACAAGATAAGTTCACACAGTATCAGTGAAAGGGAAATAATGACGAACTTTCATTCAAACTGCAAGGAAAATATGAGATTGAGATCATCTCATTCAATTCAACCACTGTTAATTCATAGTCTATTACAGATCATATATATCTAGTCTAATAGCTCCTTACTTCTGCCAATCATTGAAAAAACTAAAGGCATTTGCCTCACCATTTTCAACTAATTAATCTATACAGGAAAAATACTCCCACCAATTTCTAAATCATGGAAAAGGCTTATTAAATTTGCACTTCAAACAAACCATTTTCTCTTATTGTCCTTGATAATAAATAAACGAGAAATGCTCTCACCTTTTGACCTATTCTTCTTAACACGCTATTATTTGGTGAAATATCATACAATTCCCTTGAAAGAGAGAATGTGACTTACATAATTGTGTAAGTCTTGTATGAATTTCACCTAATAATAAAATGTGCTAACAGAATGTTCCAAAAGTGTGATCTTACTTGCATTCCTCATAATTGAATAGCATATTCTTAATCACGTGTAATAAGGTCCAAAGGAATGAGACGAATGAAATCATGACCATTGATGAAATTTGGCTCATCTGAAGACGAGATGGTGGCATGTATTATCACAAGGGTAAGGACAATCAATGGCCTTAACAACTGCTCGGTCGAAATACCAGTCTCCAACAGCCAGAGCAATTGCCTGCATATTGTCAATGCACATACTTTAGAGTTAGACAGAAAGATCTTAATTTTAAAAGGGAACCATAAGGAAATTACATATACTAGCTTCTGAGATCAAAGACAGACAGAAAAGGATTAGATCTTAAAAAGCAGTGTCATGGAAGATTATAGAATCAACACCACTGCATAACCTACTATGTTATGATACACTTTGATGTGAGGCTAACTGATAAATAGTAACAGACCACAATGCTTTAGTTGCAAAACAATAGTGCAACGCTTTAGCTTTCTTCTCATTTTTAATTCCATTTTTTATTTCTTTCTGAACCAGCACGTATCATTACATGGAATATTGCTATTGTTTAAAAGGACAATGTTTTGGAGGATGATCAAGAATAAATAAAGAAAACAAAAGTACTTCAAAGCAATTGATACTTAATATATATAACGTCTAATTAGAAGCATACTCTACTTCAGAGTAGAAGGATGAAATATCGGCAAGCAAACACCATCAAAAAGCAGATTCCATTAGCTAACATATATGGCCAATAAACAAAGCATGCATTTACAATTTCCTAGAACTTTTCTCAAGGTGAATTAAGGAAAAAATATCATCATTAAGAAACAATAAGCTCAATCCAGTATTCAAACTCCTCGTCGTACCAAGATGCAATATTCTTAACTAAAACTGCATTAGAGACATGATGAACCCACCTTGTTCCCAATGACAGGAGAATTATCCGCAAACCATGTATCCTGCCTCTCAGATTGGCAGTGAGCAAAACATGAATTTATGAACATTCCATTCTGATATGATCGTGAGAAGCCTTTAATATTATTGAGCATTTGATTCCTGAATCCTGCATTAGATACAGGGAAATGACTTATACTGACTAATTTATTCAAAGACCTTTTTCAAGTTCTAATGAAAGCTATCTCATATGTCAAACCACCTTGCAAATATTGGATTTGTGAAGCAGTACATTTAGCATGATTTAATCTACAATCATGCCAATAGCCACGGGGATCCGCTGATAAAGGAGCTAAGCTTGATTGGATCTGTTGACAAACAGAAAATATTTGCTTAGCATAATATGTCTACAATTGATTTAATGCATGATTTATCAGGAATTAAGACAACAACCACTGACAAAATTAGACATTTACCTGCCATGAGTCATAAGCAGTATTAAGAATGAATAGCGGGGTTCTAATATTGGCAATCAAGTTCTGAGGGAAGAAGCACTGAAAGAGGGGTAAAAAAAGAAACATCACTGAAAGGCCAACTCAGACCAAGCAACAAATTAGTGATCATCAAATCTCCAGAAATCCATTCAAATGAAACTTAATTTTCTACATTTCAGAATAAAAGAAATCAATGATTACCGATGTGGGATCGAGGTGATTAGTACAACTGCGCGGCAGATTCTTCTGCACTCCCTGCAATGAGTGAACAAACCATCAAGTACTAAGAGCTATAAGCATGTCAAAATGGCCAAGTTTCAAACCTTGCGAACTAATTGGCATGTGGCAGATCCTCATTTCATACTAAACAAAGATTTTAAAAATTCAATATAACCGCAAACAATTCCTACTCAGGTTTGGTGAAAGACCTTGCCTAAAGTCCGTGACAGAAAACAGCATGCATCCAACATGGAGTTTGAATATAAATGGCATTTTATTTGACATTAGCTTATTTGAAATAGTTGAGCCAAATACTACAAGTCAATTGTGAAGATGACCACAAAATAGGAAATGTTGTAATAGATTTTGCTTTCGTTATATGATAAATTGGTGGCCTAAAAAAGTTGCGGTACCTGCAGCCCTACTACACCACTGAAAAAATTCCTGATGGTATGTCCCCTAGAAACGTCAATCCTGTAAATTGAAGGGAGGAATTAACAAAAAATTGAAGGACCAAAAATCCTGCAAACGCATTCATGGAATGAAATAGTGCAGTTAGCCACATACGCATCAAGAAATAACCCTGCATCACTGAGACACTTCACTTTGGTAGTATGCGGGAAAAACCCTCGAAATTCATCACAGTGTATAATAGTAGCCAGACCACCAGCCGAGCATCCAGAAAGCAAAGCCTGAAGAAAAAACAGTAGTATCTATTGTGAGAAGAAAGATCAAGTAGCATTGTATGTGTGCATGAGTGTGTGTACAACCTGATTGGCAAATCTCATTCCAATTGACATCAACTCTTCCATTGCAGCCAACCATATACGTTGTCCTCTAAATTGCAGTTGAGCAGCCTGTCTCAGGAGATAATATTTGCAAGTAAGTATTGTCCAATGTAAAGCAATGTACGTGATGTCAATATTTTCTTCCACATGCCTCACTCAGAACTTTCATGATAACATTGTGCTTATTCACACCTAACTATATCCAAGAAAACAAATGCATCTACAGCTAACATTAACAGATGATGTTACAACTACAGAAGCTGAAGAAGAAAGTTTGAAAACGGCAAAGCAAATTACGGCCTTGTCTGGACTAGAGCCTTGCAGATATCTCCAAGAAACATGTCCAAAATAAAAGTTTTAAAAAACAAATGAAGCTAAGAAATGAGAGAACTAAGCAGAGGTATCTTGTATATTGTCCTTTGGAATTATCAAATCTATTTTCTGCAAAGAATGTTATTGCACACACTGAACTACTATGATAAGGTGATTCAACATGATTTCAATTTTTAATAAAACAAAAACGTCAAAATTTACCCTATGTTCACCATCCCCGGCAAACGATGCACCATCACAATAACGAATTTTCACTCTGTTCCAGTTGAAAAAATCTGCAACCACACGGAACAACGTAAGGGAAAGGGGGCTGGAGATGGAGAAAGCAAAAATAGAGTATAGTTCAGGTTGTTTAATTGAATGAGAACCTGGATTATCTTCAGCACTATTGCTTAATATTCCTGTAAACGGTATCTGTTTCTCCATGAATCTTGACGACCCACGCCGTGTTTTCTTGCGATAAACACATGATCTAATGTCATTACACCACCCACCTCCCTGTCACAGGATTTTCACTTAAATATCCACACAATTCTTTATAGCACAAAAGGAAACTAGCTTCACGCACACTTCAAAACAACCGTACATGACATGTTCAGATCCCAAATTATTTGTAAAAGAGTGTTTCAATCATTGTCTTTTCGCACGCAATAAAGGTCGATTCCGACAATATTTTATTTAACTACACATGCATACTCAACAACCTTTAATACTATTAAACTTGCACCGGATATTATTTTGGTAGATACATACATCTAAATCTATTAAGAAGAAATAAAAACAAGCACGTGCCATTGATCTATTTGAAAACCCAAATTCATTTCATTGATACCTCTAAATTAACGATCCAGCTGTTAGCTCCTGATCCATATCCCCGATGTAAATGATAACCAGGCAATGTTCCATCCAAGCAAACTGCCACAACACAACAAAAGAACAGAAGTATGTTAGCTAAATTAAAGGGCAAGAAAACCTTGGCTATTACCCAAAAATAAGGCTCAGTATATGCTTAATTTTTCCATAAGAAACTATATAGTACTAGGTAGGACACCACCGATGGCATGATGGGACTGCATGAAGAGATCCGCCAAGAGAATTAGTACATATGCTCATTCGAAAATTTCAAACTACTCAATTAGTTCCAAGGTGTCAGGGGATCTTACAAGAAAGAAAGTTACATCACGGGATTCAAATCTAGACCCATGAAAAAGGTCAAAATTCAAAGCAGACCCTTTAATCTCTAGGTACATGCCCTCATATTTTTAGCCAATTAAAAATTAATTGGGATGAACCATGTGAAACAAAACAAGACTTTGAAGCAATTTCTGACTAGATAAACTACATTCTAAATAGCAATGGATCTTACCAAAACAAGAACAGAACAACTGATGAAATCTGTTTCCCAAACTCTCATGAGATGAAAAAATAAAGAGGTTAGAGATATACGGTACCTGCTCCTTTGGCGGCTGCACTTTGAATGAGTGTGAGTCCTACCATAAGAGGAAACCTCCCCCGGAGGGACGAATATGCTTGTTCTTGAGCCTCCAACAAAGAGAGCTCGGTTTCATTGAAGTGGTGATAGTGATAGGCTGAAAAGGCATCAACCCAGAAGCCAAAAACAAGCGCTGCAACAATGAAGAGGTTTCCCATTCTGGCGGCAGAAGAAGCCAGAAGGTGGCGTTTCCTTGGTTAATTAATGGGCCAAACAATGCACTGTGAGCCAAATATACTAAGAGAAATGTGGGAAGGTTTTGTTACAAGAGAAGAAGGAAGAAGAAGCGGGATATTTATAGACAGTGAACAGTGTTTGCCGGGCTTTTTAAGGTTTTAATTACAGCCTGCGCGTTTCGGATCTTAAGGTACATAACTTTCACACACTGTTTTAACTTAAACGCGGGATTTAAATTACAATTTATTCCATTATTACTACTATTCAACAGTTACATTAACTTTTTATTACCCATACTGTTGAAAAATTTTAGTTTAATTAACAAACAAAACTTGTTTAAAGAAATACTGCATTAAAACTTTCTGAAGCTAATTTAACTGCTTCTCTACACTGGACATTCAAACGCATGCCTCTCAGCTCACGAATCGCCATTTCACAGTTCCAGTGCTCTAGTTTTGATTTTTCTGACAAATATTAATGAAAAATCTATTTATGTTTAAAAACCGAGAAAAATGAGTATGTTATAATTATTTCTGTTTCTAAATTTATAAAATAAACAGTAGTCAAAAGTGTGTTAATTCAAAATCTGTTAAAAAGTATTTGGCTCTAAAAGAAAAAAAAATTACTTGAATAATGTGAAAAAAACAGTTAACTATTTATATGATTTTTCTTTAAATATCATTAATTTTTTGTTTATATGACTAAAGAATTACAATATTAACTATTTATGTAATATTTTGCATCTTTATCATTAAATAATTGTTTTTTTTTTCCAAGATATTCATTTCGATGAGAAACTCAGATACGTTTTTTTCAAATTGCAAAACTAAGTATTATAAATTTAAAGAAATAAAAATAAAATTATTTCAAAAGATAGAAAACTGAAAATATGTTTAAACGTTTATTATATATGTATTTTTTTATATTTGATGTATATGTCAAGTGTGTATGTGTTGCGTTTTATAATAAAAAAAGTCAATTAGACTTAATTACAGAAAATTTTGGAAGCATAAATATCATTCATATAAATTTTATGCTGGTATGTATGTATCATTTCTTTTATTTCTTTTGCGTTGGATCTATCATTCCAATGAAGAGATGAAGAGAAATATATTATTTGATCCATTTTTCTTTTATTGATTTCATCGAATAAAGTAAGATGGCATCTTTATTTTTTTCTACCTAACATGATGTTACTTGTGTAGTTATATTAATTAATTTGTATTAACTAATAATTATTTACGATGTTTTTATTATTAAAAACGGGTTTTATTCATTAAGACAATAAAAGTCTGCATATGCATGGTTTTACATGTCAACTTCTAGTATTTTATAAAATAGGTTAATATATTAATTACACTTAATGAAAGCACATGTAACCACAATAAGAGTTACAAGATTACCAGTACATTTTTCATTTAGTAATAAAAAATGTGCCAATTTCAAAAGTTCTATTACAAATTATTGTCTTATAATGTTTATGTGATACTAATTTTTCGTTTTCCTAATTTTGAAAGGAGAAAACCCACTTTATTTTTCAAGTTTATGATTTTGTATTTCTTTTTAATCAGAAATTCTTATTACATATATGAATAGCCTTTTCACATTTACAAATACTTAGAAAACAATTTTTTTCGTATGTGTTTAGGTAGTATTTTAGTTTGTCATAAAAAATATACAAATGTTTCAGCTTTTAAATGTCCAATAATTCGTTATTTGTATAGACTTTATGACTTTTATTGATAAAAATATATTATTTGTTTAGAGTGAAAGTAGGAATTATAGGTAAACATAATATTTGTTTACATAATGTATTTAAGTTCATTACGGTTGGTTCCCTGTAGAATGATCTCGTGATCGTGAAATCGACTTCACAATCAAATTTTTAAATAAAAAAAAAAAAAAGCCTTAAAAATTGTATTATTTATTAATAAATCATAAAAGTGAATTATAATATATATAT
>Ga0123340_1001441_pt1 | contig 19739 bp, 13 predicted proteins | sample SirMexnodulemix_FD_89961 | JGI IMG/M metagenome (GOLD analysis project Ga0123340, IMG submission 89961) | Root nodule microbial communities of legume samples collected from Mexico - Siratro Mexico nodule mix | ecosystem: Host-associated > Plants > Roots > Nodule | place: Mexico: Nepantla... | reverse complement strand
GTAATTTATATATATCAAATTATTATATTTAGAATTCAATATAGTTTCGTTAATATAACTTAAATTTTAAAAATACTTATTTTGTTTTTAGTTTTTTATTTACATTTTTAAGTGGCGAAAATAATCCATCCACCCAATATAGTTAAAAATTGTAAGTATTATTTGCATAAGATTTGCTTTCGCCATTTCTTTTAGTAAATTTTGGACTTCTTTTCTTTTTCTGAAAATTAAAAGCTATGTAATTTACCCTTCTAACTAATATTTTGATGGTTTTTACGAGTTTAAATCACTTTGACTAAATCTTTTCTTGTGTTTGTTATATTTTCATCTAATTTTATTATCAGACAATCATCATATTATTCTTATTTCCATTATTCTCTTATTCTCTTCCATGTTTACATCACTCTCATGCTTTTTGGTCACACCTTCTTATTTCATTTCAATTATGTGTTTTTTTTATGAAAGTGAAATTACTATAAGAATATTTCAATATTTAAAATAATTATATATTTAACATTTAAATTGGATATCATTAACTAAATTAAAACGTAATTAAAATTCATACTAGTAAAATACGCAAGCAATTATTATTATTTTTTTCATTTTCCCAGTTCTATTTGATCAGGTTTGGCTTAGGGAACATACTTTGACCTGTGGGACCCTCTATTTTCATTTTTTTCTGCATTTTTTAGAGACTAATTATTTTTCTCTAGAAGCACTTTTATTCCCAGTCACAGTGATGTTTTTGTGGACCCTCTTACTTTTTCTTATGATTATTGGTCATTGTTTAATTCCACCCATCCCATTGGTTAACAAATTTAAGAAAATAAATGTTATCTAAACCCAATCTTAAAGTTAAGAAAACACTATAGAATGTAACAAATGATATTTTAAAAAATTAAGAATATTATCTAAAAATAATATTTTTTATACCTATTTCATAATAAAAAATATCAGTTATTACACTTTCTTATCAGCCTTAGTTCAGACTTTCTTATCAGTCTTCCACACCCAGATAAAAGTCAACAAATAGGAGTCCACTTGAGAAAATTTTTGAGCAAGAAAGAAAATTTTTACGTCTAAATCCATGTGATGCTTAGTGGGTTGCTGTCAAAATCTTTATTTGGTCAAGAAATAGGACATGGTCAATGATTCAATAATGCTTCAGAAACTACCCTTTACACTTTATTCAGTGTGAACAAGGTCCAAGAGCAAAAGAATCAAAAGGGTACCATTTTTTTTTGTTTGAGTGAAAAATGACTCAATTATTGATTAAGATATATATATCTTCTGCTACAAAAATGTGTCCTTTTTAATGTTGGTACCTGCTGTTCAAGATATATGTTGAGTTTTGCAGCACATGACCACATTTTTTCTTCTCTTTGTTGCTCATGCCGTGTACTGTCTCTGAGCTTAACTCTACCTTTACGATGTCAAGTAACTGTGCAACAGTTTTGAAGATTCCAATTACAAGCAATTGCAAAGATAAGGTACCATCGTTTATCTGTTTTGGTTATTATGAATGTCACCATCACCAACAAGTTTTTATTTCTAAGCAAAGGGTGCTTCTCAGTTATCAAATTTAGGACCAACAACAATCTTAAACGACCATCTGATGATTCCAAATAGTTTTCATGAGTTCTGTGTTGGTGTTTTTAGTGTCATTCTTCAATCAGAACACTTTGTTAATCTATGTTAATCCTTTTGAAGACTGAAGATTACCAACCGAAGAAAAAAGTTCATAGCATTTTAGACTATTTACCTGATCATCTGATTGTAGAAATAGCTGTGTTCTTTTAGCAATAGTAAGGTTCTCTCTATATATAAAAGATGCTGAATAAGTGCAGCTAACATAGTATAATTTTGTTTATTGAGGAAGTGCTACAAGAGATGAAATTATGTAAATCATAGGTATATGTGATTACACTTCATTTGTGCAGGTACACCCTTCTGTGTGCTTAGAGCTTCATAGACTCATCGATGGAATTTCACATGTAATTTTAGATATTGAATCTGCCAGACCAAATTGCAAGTTAGCGATGGAGGCATTGTGCTCATTACACCTCACTTTGGCTAAAGCTAAGGCAGTTATCAAAGATTGTTCAAAATGCAGTAAACTCTACCTGGTAGGAACCCTTTTGAACTTTAAACCTTCACTCTGATGCTGATAGATCAATTCTAAATTAGTTTGATACATATATAAATTGTCTGCCATAATCTTTGAATACTTTATACTGTTCATACCATGATATGTTGGTTTGAAATAACTAACCTGGATTAGAAACTTGCTAGGCAATCACATCCCCCAAGATACTTTCAAGATGTCAAAAACTAAGAAACGCTTTTGAGTTGTATTTGACAGAGATTCAAGGTGCGGTTCCCATACCATTGGCTGATAAGGTTGGTTATACTTTTCAATTAGCCTCTTACATCTGCATTATATGGATATGTTTGAATTAACTTCTTGAATTGATTTATGTTAAATTAATTTGTAGACAAGTTAAAACTATAGTTTTATAAGAATTAATAGAGGGGATAAGCATAAGTTTATCTAGTTTCAAATCTTTCATTGTATTTTCTTATTTCAGTTTATAGAGTAGCTTATGTAAACAAATTTAATATTTATAGTTTTTGAGATTTCTCTTTGTATTAGTGTGACTCGTGATTTTTGGCCAACAGATATCTGCAATACTACATGACCTTAGGGGTGCAAAATTTTCCCTGGAATTTGCAGAAGAGGAGGCTAGGAAGGTACTACTTTCACTGTTTGAGAAGAATTTTCCGGATAAAGCTTCTATGGAAAAGGAAGAACTTGAAGCTATACAAATTGCAACTTGTAGATTGGAGATTAAATCCGTGTTCTCTCTCTTAGTAGAGAAAGCAACTATTAAGAATCAACTTGATGAAGTACATGAAACAAACCCAAAGGAGAAGGAGCTTCTAGAATACCTTATGTATCTCTTGATCAAATATGGGAAATCCATTTGTGAGTTTCAAGATGGAGATCACTCACCAACACATGAATGTCATGAGCAATCCTTTGAGCATGATTTGGTTGTTGATGAAGCAATATGTGAGAATCAAGTCAATGATGAAGTTGGACATTTATGATCATTTTGTTCTTCACCTCTTGTACTATTATTACTGTCCATTGTTCATAGAAAGTGATTTATGACTTGAAAACAAGCATTTGTATTTCATTTTGTTAGGATCCTAATTGATTGGATTTGTCACATAACAACATAGGGGAATAGGTTTTAGGAATTGTGTCTGTTTTTTTGATGTAATAATCTAATATCAGAAACAATGACCCCTTTCAGTTTTGCCTTTTACTTGTTTTCTACCAGAACATTTATTGCATTTTCTATATTATTGTAACATCAATCAGAATGCAACATACTTCCCCTTAAAAGGACCAAACAATCTTTCATTATCACAGGTCTAACAAACAGAAAAATTAGAGTAAAAAATAAATAAAAAAAATCATTGATTCTTTAAAAACTGTTCTTGAATTGATATTTCTTGTTTATTATTGGAGTTTGGGAATTTCATTATATTTAAATTTAAATAACTCAAACAGCAGTGTATGTAATGTTGAACTATGGACTCTACATAATTTTTTCATTGTTTTTGCAAAATACTTTTCTGATTCATGTCACCTTGTCATTTTCAAATCAATTTTTTTTATTTTTTGTGTGTGTGTCATTATAACATGTAAAGAGAAATAAATTCTGAACAGAGCTGTAAAATTATTTCCAAAAACTAAGGTTTAAGGTTATCTTTCTTGTATGCATTCAATAACATTAAAGTTTTGGTGACAATGTTGGGCTGAGTTCATTACAGAGACTTGGGCCTATGTCTTAAGACATTTTACACTTTCATTTCTTTTTCTTCTTCATGTTGGTGGTGAGAGAGCATGCTGGTTACAGTGTGAAGCTCCATAAACCTAAAACCCTAACACTATTTGGTTCTTCAATTTCAAAATTGAATCTTTGACACCATGAGTTGGAGAACCATAGCTTCCACTTCAAGACACACATTCAAGAGACTCAATGCCGTTTTCCGATCCCATTCCACCACCTTCCCTTCTCCGCACCACTCACGCGCCCCTTCCGCCGCCTTCCTCCACGCGCCGTTCTCCACCACAACCCATCACTCCGCCCGACCCACCAACGCCCTCATCGACCCCAGAGTCCATGCCACGCACAACGACGCCGTCGTCGACGACGAAGACACGACGAGCGAGTTTCTGTCGCGATTTGTGTGGATAATGAGGAAGAAGGTGAAGGAAGCGTACCCGGAATTCGACAAGGCCACCATGGATGGCATGCTCGTGGCGATCGTGGAGAGGGTTACTTTGGAGATGGAAAAGGGCGGGGGAGTTGAAATGGGTTCCGGGGATTTCAGCGAGGATTTGTGGGGAACGGTGTGGGAGGTGAGCAATTTGGTGTTGAAGGATATGGACAAGGAGAGGAAGAAGGAGAAAATGAAGGGCTTCTTGCAGTGTGAAGAGGTTAAGGAAATGTGCAGATTCGCCGGTGAAGTTGGCATTCGTGGAGATTTGCTGAGGGAGCTTAGGTTCAAGTGGGCGCGTGAGAAAATGGAGGAGCATGAATTCTACGAGGGTTTGGAGAGAATGAGGAAGGAGGCACAGAATGAGGAGAAGGAAAGAGATGTTGTTGGTGAGGAGGGGAAGAAGGAGAAGGTTGATGTTGGACTTCCCAAGAGGAAAGGGAAGATAAGGTACAAGATTTATGGGCTTGATCTCTCTGCTCCCAAGTGGGCACAAGTGGCTGATAGGATCCATGAGGCAGAGGAGGTGTTTTGGCCGCAGGAGCCCAAGGCTATTACGGGGAAAGCGAAGATTGTTAGGTCGAAGATTCTGTCGTGGAAGGAATATGATGATGGTTTGCAAAGCCTGTTGAAGGAGTGGGTGGAGCTTGTTGAACCTAGCAGGGTGGACTGGATGGATTTGCTTGACAGCCTGAAAGAGCAGAATCATAGTTTGTACTTGAAGGTATGTGTATGTACGATAATGGTTTTGTATCATTTGAAGCTTATACGAATTACCTCTTTTGATCACGTATTTTATAGTTATGTGGTTATATGAATTACTTGTTAAGAACTTGGTATATGAAAATTGTAGGAATTTTCATGCAATGCACCTTTTTTAAGTGAAGTAGTGTGATTCAACATAGGATGAATAACTATTTGGATTTTGGGTTTAATTTTTGTTAAATCCTTTGCTTATATAGGTGGCAGAAATGTTATTGACTGAAGAATCTTTCCAAACAAATGTCTCTGACTACTCTAGGCTTATTCATATCTATGCTAAAGAGGACTGCTTTGATGACGTTGAGAGATTGGTGAAGAAGATGAGAGAAAATGGTCTACAACTTGATGCTTCAACGGCCAGTGTGTTGGTCCACATGTACTGCAAGGGAGGCAACCTTGCCCGTGCAAATGAAGCATTTGAAATCTTGACGGGACTGGGTGTCCGACCGGACTTCGAAGTCTTCAACTCAATGATCATGGCGTTTGTGAGTAATGGCCAGCCTAAGTTGGGCGAGAAATTGATGAGGGAGATGGATATGGGAAATATTAAACCTACAGAGGAAATATACATGGCATTGCTCCGATCTTTTTCTCAACTTGGTGATACTAAAGGAGCTGACCGAATTTCATTAGCTATGCAGTTTGCTGGGTTCCAGCAGAGTATGGAGGCAAGCACCCTACTTATTGAGGCAAATGCACTCACTGGTGACCCTTATCAGGCAAGAAGCCATTTTGACTACATGATAAAACTTGGGCATAAGCCTGATGATCGCTGCACTGCTAGCATGATTGCAGCTTATGAGAAGAAAAACTACTTGGACGATGCATTGGGTCTGCTTATGCAGTTAGAGGGGCATGGGTTTGAGCCTGGGGTAGCCACTTATTCTGTTCTTGTGGACTGGTTGGGTAAGTTGCAGCTTGTTGATGAAGCTGAGCAGCTTTTAGGAAAAATAGCTTTGCTGGGTGAGGCTCCTCCTTTTAAGCTTCAAGTGAGTCTCTGTGATATGTATGCAAGGGCTAGAAATGAGAAGAAGGCCCTTCAATTTCTAGGCGTTCTGGAATCTAGGAAGGATGAATTAGGACAAGCTGATTTTGAGAGAATTATAAGTGGCCTTGTTAATGGTGGGTTTCAGCAGGATGCAGAAAGAATATGTCGGATCATGGAGGCACGGGGTTTCGATGCATCAAGGGTTAAGGTTAACCTTTTGAAGCCTGCCCCCAGAGCACCTTGGATGAGATAGTTTTGTGGTCATGAATTGGGACATTTTTGTCTTTCTCTGCCAAGTTACTTACAAACGTGTTACCTTATTTAGGAAGCAAGGTCTCCTGGATTTATCATACTGTGTAACAAATAAGGATGAATTTGTTTATGAAATTTTCCATTTTCCATATCCCCTATTTACGACTTAATTTCTTTTTCTTTTGAACTTCACTTGTTTGTATATACAAATAACATCCGTGGCATGTTCAGGGAATTTTCATTTTCAATTATACAATATTCTTGTGGTGTGTTCGTCACTTTTGTGGATTTGTTCTGATTTTACCCTCAGTTCTTGTATGCCTAGGATCGGTTGCATTTAGAGATGTCTAAAAGAAACAATTTTTAACCTATATATCAGTGTATGGATTGCAAGTATTCTGTGTGTTCAAACAAACTATAATAATAACTGATAAAAGGCCAGTTTGCTTTTGAGATGGTTCGGGTTATGTGTATAATCATTATTCACTCTGTTGTAGTGTCTTGAACTTAATATAGTGAACTGATAAAGATTTCATTCAGTTGTTTCTCTTTGCCTCATCAGATGTGAATTTTGCGGCATCTTTACTGATCTGGATGGCATCTTTTATGCATAACTGCCTGCCATTTATCTCTTTTGGCTTTAACTATAATCTGTTGGCATCCTATGGTTCTGCAATTGCAAGTGCGGCCATTCATGCGTGGGAGTTTTATTGTATTTGTCATATTTATAGGTGAACAGTAGTATTCATTAGATAGTGGTTAAATGCGAAGTATGTATTCTATTTTTGCTGTTCTTACACAAATATTGCATCAGTGTTTTCGGTGTCTTTCTAGTCTTATAATGCTGTGTGCGTGTACTTCATATGGACCGGCACCGGCACTGTTTGTGTTTTGTTTTCTGGTCTTGTTTTAGTAATAAAATTTTGCTTGAAAGAAAGAATGTTGAATTAAGAAACCATCTTTATTAATATGATGTGTTAAATATGAAAATTAAAATTTCAGTACGATGGACAAAGATTATAACAATTTTAAATTACAGTTTATCTGAAGAAGTGCCTACCACACGATTGGTTTTTGTTAGGAGGTTACTTTAGGAGTTCAGGTGAGTTTTGTTTTTATTGTATTTTCAATTGTCAATGTATTATTTCAGTTTTTAAGAAGCAGTTAAGAAATATATGGTTTAGTCAAGTAGTTAAAGTTTATGTGACTTACTCCTAGGAAGTGGGTTAATAGGAAGTGGGTTAAAGACAAGAAAGGAAGCATTTCTTCTCTTTCGAAAATTTGTTTTTCAAATTGCTGCAATATTTCGTAGTTCTTGAAGAACTATTATTAACAATTGGTATCAGAAAACTATATTCTTGAGGACCTATGAGAGTAAAATCTAAAAACATGGAAGGAGATTCAAATCTCTTAACAATAGCACCACTAATCTTTATTGGTAAAAATTATCATATTTGGAAAATTTGAATTTGTAGTTTTTGGGACGTTACGTTTTTCAGAGTTTTAACATTGTAATGAAGTTGTTAAAAAAGAGTAGTTCTTCTCTTCTGAAAATTTGTTTTTCAATTGGTGCAATACCACCTAGTTCTTGAAGGACTGATACTGCTAAGAAGATAAGAGAATAGCTTGGTATCACCGTTTACCTCATGAAGTTGTGTTGTGATTATCTTGTCTCTGAATTATTTTCTTAAAGATATGATGAAAGGCACTTTATGGTTGCTTTTACATGGAATCGTTGAACAATGAAATCAATTCCTAAAAGTGAATGAATGACTAAAGCAATAGTTCTTTATCAAGGTAAAGTATATACCAGAATTCCTTTCGTGAGAGGCAAGAGAAATTTCTTCTCTCTACGGCCACAGTATTTGTTATTTGAAAGGGTGGCAAACGTTTAATTAGAACATTAATCGAGGCAAGAAACAAAGAACTTCCCAAGGGGAATCAATGTGAAATGCTGTGTATGAAGCAATAAGAATTTGCTAACTCAAGTCTAACGAAAGCCCAATTGTACGTCCAAGGTATAAACACTGAAACTATGTATATATAAGAGTCCTATCATTGCAACATGCAACATGCAACATTGCCTTCAGCTAGAACAACACCTCAAGAACATCACCCCTTTTGCTTCTGTGTAATCAGATATTATCAACCATCCATGGCACAAAGGAGTAAGTCATTTCGTTTTAGGATCCCATGGCTATCAGTACCTTCTGAATCATTCGCTCGTCGTGCAAGAGATACACCAAAATCTCCTCCTCACTCAGACACAAGTGTACCTATTCATAGACCATCTAAGCCTTCTTTGGTAGCACCTTCAGAGCCATCTCCTCCTAGTCCTACAAAAACTGAACAAGTCCCAAGAACTGAACCTCAAAAACGTTCACCACCTCATACAGCACTTCCACCACTATCTTCATTGAGCACCGAGTCCCTAGTGACTACTCAGCCAAAGCCCCCTTCTCCACAGCCGCCACTTCAACCTTCATCTCATGCAGACTCACCATCTCAGTCACATGTTGCACCCTTATCCCCCAAAACTCGTTTGACCTCAGATAATGGTGCCTTGAAGCTGCCGAGGCCTGTTGCTGAAGCATCCACTCCTTCTGCATCATCTTCCTCTGAAGAAGAAAAGAAAAAGATGATCTTGTCTGAACCAACGTCACGAGAATCTAAGCCGAAGGTAGAATCGCCATTGAGAACAATCTCCAAGTCACCAGAAACATCTTTTCAACCCGAGAGGATGTCAAAATTTGAACTAGCCACTCATCCATCATCTCCTTTGGCCTCAAAGGACGTCAAAACTGAAGAAACCACTCCTCAAGAAGAAAAGGAGAAGATGGAAGCGCCAGTTCCACAAGAAGAAAAACCAAAGATAAAGTCACCTTTGAAAACCATCACCAAGTCATCAGAGACCTCTTCTCAACCTGAGAATCTGTCCACACAACTTCCAGCAATGGAGCAAAGATCAACAACATCGAATAGAAAGTCCCTTCAATCTAAAGAAAAGGAAAAAATGGTGCCTGAAACCTCTAAGGCAGCACGAGGAAAAGGAAAAGATACAACAACAACAACAAGAGGACAACCAAGTGAACAACGCACCATAGCTTCTGCTTCAGGAACAACAACAACAACAAAGGCTAAAGATTCGTTTGGCAAGGCGTTTCGTGGTGATAAGAAGCATCATGGAGTACGAGAAACCGTGGAGAGAAAACTAATGTTTGCCACAACCAACCCCGTTGGGAAAGACACAAGAGTTGTGAATTCAACAGATGAAGGCACAAGGAACGTGTCAAGCTCAAGCATATCACCTGAAGAAACTGCCTCATCCAGTGGTGAAAAGGCTCCTCCACTACAAAAGGGCATCAAAGATGATATCACAAAGTTTGTGCACAAACTAACAGCCACTGTGCACCCTACACAACACATGGATGACAAACAGTTTAGTGTCATAACCTTGGTTGGTGACAATAGAGGAGCCACAATGCACTTAGGTTCTGAGTCAGCTAAGAAAGAGGGTTCAATCCACATACACCGAGCCTATAAGAATGATCCTGAAGAGACCAACGAGGTGAGCACTGATGGAGAAGAAAACACCAATGAAGAAGAAGAAGAAGAAGATCTGGGGATGGCGTATGTCAACAGCAACATACAAAGTATCAACAACTCACTCATGTTTCATGGTTCAATCTCTGAAAGAGACCCTGGTGTTCAAATTACTCTTCCACAAAAGCCCACTGAGCCCGTCAGACCCCATGATAAGCCTAAGCCTGCCTTGGAAACTCAGAGGACTCAGTTCAACATCAACCGGGCCGAGAAGTCAACGTACCAGCCCACGGTTGGAAGAAGCATCAGAGGCCCTTCACTCGAATCACACGACAAACATCGCCGTCAAGGTTGCAGGGTCAGTTGTGACGAGGATATCGAAGACATTGCGATAATGTGAAGAAACAAGGACACAGATTCCCTTCAAAAATCCAAGATAAACTGTGCAGTGGAATATTGTAACAAACACTCATAGTAACAAATATAAGTGTTAACAACATCCACAGCATGTAATTTGTCATATATCATGTCCATTTTATCTTATCTTCTGTGATATTTTTATTGAGTTGTTCATTTAGCTTATAAGAAAATTAAGAAGATGGTTCTGTTCTTTTATTTGGTTGATGCTCGAGGAAATTAAGTTAACAAACTTGTTTACAGTAGAGTTGCCATTAAACATCAATCCTAAAAGATAGCATTACACAAATTAAACTTGTGCATGCAGCATTAAAGTACTCATTAGAATGAGAGCTGTTTGGTCCAGCTTCTTCTCTCCTTCCTTACGAAAATATTTACATTTTATGTCAAGGAAGAGTGACACGACATGTCGAACAATCATTAAGGAAGAGTGACACATGTTGATCAATCATTCACAAGCTGGTTTTGTGTCAAAGCTGCTCAAACATATTGCAAAGGCTTGAAAAGCTGAGAGGGGGTATCGGTAATCCATGGTGAATATGTCCTTCCCAATTTTTCCAAATTGTAGTATCACTTTTTCTTGTTCAGCAGCTGAAACATTTTGGCATGGTTCAGCAGCTGCCACGAGCTGGAAGTTCTTCACGGAGGCCACTGTGACCCTTCCCTTGAAATTCAAGCACCAGCATTGCAGCTGTTCATGCCATCTAGGGGCCTTGTTTTTCAAAACCAACGGTTCCCTTGCCCTCTGGCTTGATTCTTGAGTATTTTCAGTGTCAGTTGTGTCAAACTCAACATCTTCTGGCTTCTTTCCTTTTGAGTCTGAGGTGGTGGTGGTGGTAGATACATGCTCATTAAGATAATTTGTAAACTTCAAAGGAGTTGGAGCACTCCCTCCTTCTTGGATTGCAGATATGGGTATCAAGTGCATGGTGCACCGCATTCGCCTTGGACCTCTTGTTCGGAGGACATTGAGTTCATAAGATACTGTTGCCACTTTGTAGTTAGCAGCAGCAACCTTTGGAAGTACCTGCTTCAGATGGACTCTTTGCTGCAACTTGCAGTTCAATGGAAGTGAAGAATCATGTGGGGACTCGCCATCCAGGATCGTGAACTTGGTGCCCAGAAAATTAGACCTGTTCATAGCTTAGAGATCAAGTCAACCGTAGAAAGTAGAATAGTTTATCAGTTATGAAGATAGGAGCAGAGAGATGTAAGGCTAACCTCAACTTTCCAATGTAAGTGTTGCTTGTACGAGAGAAATCATCAGCAACCAATGATATTAAAAATTCTGTACATGTTGCCCTTCGAATCTTCTTTGCTGCCAGTAACAGTTTGCTCATATCACCGGAAAGTGCTGCAAATACAAAAATACAGTTCTCACACAAAGTGCAACTAAATAATAGAAATTATTGAAAAGGAAAGCAGATTCCAGTCAAACATGTCTCAGCAGTAGCATTCTAGATTCACTTCCAATAAGGTGATTTTAAGAGCACATGAAACAAAAGGTAGCTAGATTATTAAACAAGTCTCCAGATCAAAAATATATTTTCATACTAGGTAATAAAAAAGGACAAAAGTTAGATGCAATTTCTCAGGTGTTTTTGCTAGTGTTCTCCCATCAAAATTAAAGTTTGGGATAATGTATGAAACCAAAAATTGTATTAAAGGTGTACATAAGTTTGTGAGGTGAAACTTCAAGTTTGATTAGAGAATAGAACTAAAAGTACCTAAAAAAACTACTTCCAAGTTTTTCCCATATAAAAATCTGTGCCATCTTCTTAACCACTGTTACAGTACATTTATAAGTTATAACAAATAGCCTTCAATCATCACCCTCCATTGAAGTGCTTTGCAATAAGAAAAACAAGGGAAATCTTACAATGAAGAATTTCTCCCGCAAAGCAGACGTTCCACGACTGGAAACGTAGACTAAAAACAGAATGATCAAAGAAATCTGTAAGCGGAAGCTACCGAAAACAGAAAAAGATCATCAAAGAGGGCGTTTCAACAACTACATATCGATTATAGATTCGAAGAGGAATCTCGTATGTTTTCTGAAACTCTAACGAAACTATTTCCAAATCAAGAATAAATTATGCTAACACAGATATTATCAAATTTCATCACCGTTGCTACATTTACATTTATAGCAAAAATCCTTGAATCTTCATTTGTCAGTACAAGCTCTATACAACATGAAAAAAAAGTTTTTTTATTTCTTTATCACTAATTTATCCTGCCAAAGCAATGATCCAACCTATAATCTTCATAACAAAGTTTCATGAATAAAACTTAGAAAGTCATGCTTCACCAGAAACATAGCATGATCAAAGATCTCTAAGGAATAAACCACCCAAAGAAAAGATCCTCAGAGGGTGATTCAAGATCCGAAATCTGATTTTAGATTACAGAAAAAACTCAACATCTTACTGAAATTCTTACAGAACTATTTGCAAGTGGATAATAAATTATGTGAATACAGAAATTACCAGGGCTGAGGCCGAGATATAAACAATATGTTGAAGACACTCTTTCTCTCCTAATAAAACACTGGATTGGTGAGTCTCTTGGGCCAGGCTGATAAAAGAAAGGGATCAACACAGATAAAAAAAAGCAACAGAAATCACATGTTAGTATCTTGTGCTACCAAACCTGAAGTAAATAAAGTATAAATATCCATCACATAAGACACTTTCAATAGTTAAAGTTACCTGCTTCAGTGATATAGGAAAAGTGAGCAAACCACACTGTTCTGGTGTCTTGACAACATCCTTTGTTATCTCTCTCCACAGCCTACAAACTGAGGAACATGCCACAAGAGCTCTACGTGAAGGCCATGAGGTTTCACTGGCTTCCAACCTTTGAATTATGTCTAAAAGCAACTCTGGTGGTAAGTTAGCCCACCGGCTCTGTGATGAAGAAGAAGATGATGATGATGATGATGATGATGAGGAGGAGGAGGAGGATGGTAGGGAACATTCTGGTGCAATGTGAGATTTTCCATGGCGATGCACATGCTTTCCTTCTCCCCCTCTTCTATACATGTTGCTGATACCCTCTCCAATCTCCTTGAGCTCACGCACTATGCTCCTGAATGGCATTATGATAGGTGTGGAACTATCACAGCCATTATGTTTGAAAAGAGAAATCAGACATCATGTATAATAATTGTGAAGGTACAACAACACAAACACCTTTGCATGAGATGAGTGGATTTATTGATGACAAAAGTGGTGAACGTGAAGCAATACTAATTACCAACAATGATGGAGTGAGACACACATGTTGCTGCAGTGATGGGAAGTTTAACTTGAAAGACAAGTTGTGTTTCAAGAATCAAAGCCTTGATCCAAAACACGGATTCCCATGTTGAGATTTTAAAGGAAGAAAAAAGAAATGAATGAAAAGCTCAAAGATTTAGAGGCAGATGCGTGTACCGTGAGACAAGGGCCTAGAAAGTGAGGAAATCTTGCAGAGAAGTTGGAGGACACAAAGGGTGGTGAGGAATGTGGTGAATCCTTCCAAGACCGTACCTCAAACTCCAAAGCCAATGTCTTGGACAAACAAAACAAAAGAAAATAGTGAGAGATGAAGAGGGGTGGTGGAGGTTGAATTGAGGTTGTGTGGGTTTATAGGTTACAAGGTTACAAGTCACAAAACAAAGCTTGTGGATAAAACTAAAACTAGAAAAATGGGCATCACATCTTCATGCCTTTTGTTTTTGTTTTTCCAAGCATCAAGCAAAGCATCCCTTCCTCACAGCCACAGAGACAAGACTTTTGCCCTTTGCAGTGCCACACCTCAAAGCAAATGTAAATGCTACCAAGCCTACCACTTCAATTAAATGGAAACCACTTTTCATCTTCATCACTCACTGCTTGCAGTTGCACCATACAAATTCCTTCTTTCAGTTACCATTAAATGAGTAGGATTTCACTATGCTACTTTTTCTAGAAATTTTTCTTGGCATACTAATATTTCCTTTTATTTTATTCTCTTGCTTTAACTATGCCCAAGATCACACCTAACAAGTTCTGGCACAAAAATAGTTAAGTTAACAGGGCCCCACCTGGATATTAATTTTTCATAATTGTTATCATGAACTGTGTGAGTCAATCGAAGACCAATCCAACGGTCACTGCCTCATAGCCAAACGTGCACCGAATATCTTAGTTCCATGGTTTGGTCACAATGTAAACTGTGAACAGCTGTTTCTGCTTTCTTTTTCTAGTTTTTATCTTTCCCACAAATGTCTAGAACATCTCACATCCTACCTGAATCACTCACTGTTGAGCCATGGATCTCAGGATCCGAAGTACTAAAATTTTAAGATCAATTTTAGATTTTTTAACATGCAGCATAATGTTCACGTATCAGATAATATTAAAGTTTGATTTAGATTGTTATCAGTTTAGTCTATTATATTATATTCACTTGCCAAACTCATGAACATACGTAAATAGTATGAAAATATATTCAAATTCAAAGAATGGTGTAATATTGGATGGGGTGAGCTTGGCCACATTAAAAGTTTGCAGCAGTTTTTGAAGACCTCGATCGATTCACCATAATTGGGACTTTATGTGGCAGCAGGGATGGAAGTACGTAAAAGAAAGTTGTGCAGTGTTGTGTTTGATCAAATAGACCAAGTGTCAAAATCAACCAACTACTGCTACCACTACACTTCCAATTCCATGTTACTACACTTCCAATTCCATGTTACGTAGTTTTATTAGACAAAACCACCAGTGTGTGTAGAAGTCCTTAGTCTTTAATATTACACAGTTTCATTACCTTTATTTATGGTCAAAAAGTAGAGACTGACCCTTAAGATGTTTGCATGCGAAAAAGTTGATGAGTGTGGAAAAAGATGGAAGCATATATGGACGATGATTGATGTCCCTTTCTTCTCTAACCTCTTCACTGATTCATTCTGAAAATTTCTTCTTCCTCCTGGATTTAGGTGTTGTTGGTAGATGGATCCCATGGCCACATATTCACATTGCTATCTTGAAGGGACACATTATCTACGCGTCCTTAATTGAAGAGACTTTCTCTACAAATGACTTGTAGTTGATGATAGCTGTGTCACTTTCACCACTCCTAAAAATGTTTCTAACACACGTGCCCCCCCATACCCCACTTCATTTGTGTCACACAAAATTTTCAGTAACACTTTCTGTCCAACCAAACTCAAATTCTTCATACAAAGTCTTATATTCTCATTTCATCATGAAAAATGAAAAAATGTGATTCAAAGAAAATATGTATTAAAACTAATAAAACTAACAGATATTTTACTGATATATATGATAAAGGGAAAATTTTCTGACATTCTTCTGTCATGGACTCAACTTACATAGAATTTCTTAAATAGAATTGGATTTTACCTAACAAATTCATTAAAATTACACATTTTTTTCTCTAAGAATGAAGTATCTTGTATCAATAGTTAAAAGTCATGAGACTAATCTCTCAGTATACTAATCACTAAAGTGAATTTTGTTTCTTTTAACAAAGTCTTTTTCATTCACATAGTGAAATAATCTTTTTTTTAATATAATTCAACTATCTATAACATCTTGGTATTAGTTAACTCTCACTTTTTATTTAACAACCTTCACTTCCCAATTATAAAAAAATTGAACTTGTAGCAGAAAAAAGATATATAGTTTGCAGTGTCATAAGTTCTAATTATGATATCTGTTACTGTCAAAAGATATTAAAAATGCAGAAGTGCATTATAACATTTTGTGCACTGGGAATGAGTATCTTTATCGAAAAGTTTGGAAAGGTAGCTGACAGATAGATGAGTTAGCGTAATTGTACAGAATGGTCCACTCACCAACTTGCTCTCTGCAATAATACAACTCAAATTCATTGATGGTCAAGTACTTGTTCTAATCACCATGTCCCCACACAAACCTCTTATCATTCTTTTGCTACATCCATTTTCTATTCTATGCATCTATTCTATCTACGTACCCCTCTTTCTTAAACTCACATCATGCAATCAATTATTGCTTTCTAGTTTCATCCCATTTTCCATTTCCTCTTTCTGATTCTTCTCAAAACCATAAGTTTATCTACCTAGCTGGGGCTTAATAGCCTTTTTACAGTTCATCCAATGCATGTCACAAACTAAAATACAGACATTACAGTCCACCAACCAAGTGGATCATGTATGTCAACTCTGCATGGAATAAATCCTTATATGGTTCAATCAATCATAAATGTGGCAAAAACATTATCCACTTTTGGTATATCATTTTCTTTCTCCCCAAAACCTTCCCTTGTTTGTTGGGTTAACCTCACCAAAATCAGCACTGATTAAGTGGTGGTGAGTGAATGTGACATTCCATTCAACTTCAACAGCTTAATTAATCTGAAGCCTACCTTGTTGTAGCATCTAACAAAAATGAAAAATGGTCCTAGAAATGATCATTCCATAGGTTGGTTTTGCTAACTTCTGGGAACAATTTACCAAGCAGCAGCTATGAGTAAATCCTGGTTTTTCTGAATTTTTTTTAGTGTTTGATCGTTCATTTCAATCAAATAAAATAGTAGGATAATAAAACAAGGTGTTTGTGTGTTAGTTCACTCACTCCCTCGTCACCTTCTTGTAGTCTTTTTGTAACCTACTATGCAAATTGTGGCTGAGGATAAGTTAAATAATTGATTAAGATTAGTTCGTGATGATAAATGTGGCTCAGAGGTTAATTTTACTTGTTTTACATTAAGTTAATGTTTAGATATTGTATTGTTTATGAAACAAGTAGCAAAACTTTTTTATTGTCACAATATAAAACAAGTCACAAAGCAAAAAGGTCAGTAATTGTAATTTACAATACTTGTTCTGACTAAGGCTATATAATCCACTTTATAGAAGAAGATTGTGACTAAGACTCTGTAATCTGCTTCAAAAGAAGATTCAGAGTAGTTTCTTTCACTTCCAAAAAACAAGGTAAGTACTAATAAAATGGAAAATCATCTTCTCATATCAAAGAACCACTCTATAACCTATTTTTAAAGGTAATGTGGTCATTAAAAAAATATAGTATTTGTGAGAAAAGAAAAGAAGGACATGATAATGGTATCAAGTTAGTTATATAAATTTATGAAGGTGTAATTGTCTAATGAATAAACAACATTTATAATAAACCTTGTTCTATCTAGACAACCTCACATAAAAGTATCACAAAAGAATATACGTATGACAAAAGAAAAAACCTATTTCAGGATTGCCAATATAAGATACTTCAAAACTCTTTTAGCTGTTTGAAAATGTGTCTTTGTAGGATTAGTTTAATTAGCTCAGTTGTATAATGCAAAAAAAATCTAGACGTGTTGTATTAATTGTTGTTCTCAAAAAACAAAAAATCACCACTAAAAAGATATTGTTCACATCTAAATGGTAAACATTCAACTGTTGAATATTGTTCTCTTTGTTTTTTCTTGTGTTCTGATATTCTGATAATATGTTTACTTTCATTCTTAATGTGTATAAAGTTTTAGTTGCTGTTGACATGATCGACCATGATGACACTACGTTGAAAAATATAATTGTGCTGAGACAAGAGACCTGGGTCCTTCATTTTTTTCAATTTCATATGAATTTTGAGTAGCATAGCATGCATGATGGATATGATTAGCCAAACCCAAACCCTTTATTCTCTCCCTTCACCAACTCTCATTATTTTCAAAATACAATTTTTTTGACTTTTCAATGATTCATCTCAAAAACATAATTGCATGCACGAACTCTATTCCTAGCTCCCATGTAAGTGAATCATTACCCATAATTCGATTCCACTTTCTAATGCCACCCTTATTTTCTTAATGGAAGATTTCACTTTCTACGAAGATATGATAAGAAAAAAATTGTAATACTGTTTTCATCACATGCTTTTAGCCCATCTGAACACAATGTAAAAACACTTACTTGCTAGAAATTTTGTTTCGATATGTGAAGAGATTAACCGTCAAATAAATTCAAAGATAATTTATAATTTTTTATTTTTATATTTTGATTTTTTTAAGATAGTTTTATTCTCATATATTCAATAGTTTCACATCATTTAGAACAGAAAATAAAGATAATTTAAATACATCTTTCATTCTTAATCCTTTGAGACACCTTATAAAGACAAACCTGTCATAGAGCTATAAAGTTTAAAATGTACAATATCTGGAACCAATTTCAGTTCCGACGCTCAAGTCAGAATAAGTGTAAGTAAATGTGTATAGGAACAATAGTCATATTTGTTGGAGCACTCCTTTTATTTATAGGGATGGTTATGGGCTTAGTCACTATTCATCAAGGCCCACAATTATCAGCATGATTAGTGAGGTCATTCTATACTAATCACTTGGACTACTATCGATTTTACACTATCACGTCATTTTAAGTTGTGTCAAGATTTGGGTTTCTTTGATCGTCTTCAAGTAACAAGTTTGTTGGTCAGTACTGAACTGAACCGAACACCGAACATAAAATTTTGAACTGAAACAAATATAAGGTTTGATTCTCGTACTAGCTTAAAGAACTAGATAGGACTAGATTGAAGATAGTAAATAACACAGTTAACTCTCAAAGGATCAATCATCACTCAAAACACTCACCACTACTCAAATTTACTCAACATAATTAACATCACAATTACTTATTAAGAAATATTAAATCCATAATATGCATTAAAGAATAGTTAAAGTAAAATTAGAGAGATATGTACTCATTCTCAAAATTTATTATTGTACTGAATTGAGTGGTGAAATATCTTTATATACATCTTCCCTCAACAACATATTATACTCCACAAGAATAGTACTATCACACTCTTAAAACTTTAAAACAAGCTAAATTATAAAAGTTAAGAAGTATACACTATTTTTTAAGGTTATCTTCCTTGTGAGAAGAACTAAATTTTAAGTTATCATATTTTTAAAATTCAATCTCTTCTAGAAGAGATTCGGTGATTAAAAAAATGTGTGATACCAAAGGAAGAAAGATGGTCCCTTTTACCAAATTTTCCAACCTAATCTTTGATAGATTCTGGGACCTGCTCAGGACATTAGTTTGTCCTCTATGCTGGAAATAATTGTGGCACAATGGTTTATGTCTACGTTAATATATGTTATACAATTAATTATCATATTGGTTTTATATAACTATAAATAGAATGTGCCTATCTAACATATTCTAAATAGAATTAGAATTAAACAATTCTATTATACAATAAATGAGTGGTATGATTCTTTAAGCATTTAAAAAGGGTGGGTTTTTTTAATTACACCAATAATTAAGTTGCATTCAGAATGTTTAATCTCATTTTTATTCAAAGTAAGTTAGATAATTCCGTATAAATTTTCTAAATAATATTTCTATAATGCAAAATTAAGGTCATCTTTAGTAAAATAGTTAATAAATATTTTGTAAATTGAAAACTTAGGTAATATAATTAAAAATAGTTAATATATATACAAT
>Ga0123340_1001439_pt1 | contig 19749 bp, 5 predicted proteins | sample SirMexnodulemix_FD_89961 | JGI IMG/M metagenome (GOLD analysis project Ga0123340, IMG submission 89961) | Root nodule microbial communities of legume samples collected from Mexico - Siratro Mexico nodule mix | ecosystem: Host-associated > Plants > Roots > Nodule | place: Mexico: Nepantla... | reverse complement strand
TTTATTTCAAAATAATTAAATAACTTCTACTTTAAAATAATAGTTACATAATTTTTAAATAACTTATATTTACACTCTCTTTTTAAAAAAATAATTTTATTTTATTTTTCTCTTATTTCTGTCTAGATTCTTGATCTTACCTTTTGTCATATTGAAAATTAGAAACCATATCTAGACTTGTGAGAATGAGTATAACAAAATGGTCAATCAATAGTTCAAATAGAGTAATTTCAGTTATCTAGACTTGTGAGAATGAATATAACAAAAGAATCAATCAATAGTTGGAATAGAGTAATTTTAGTTTTGTTCAATTTCTGTTATTTTTCTTAGGTTTGTTCTGATAGTAGTTAGATGTATATATGATGTTCATGCTTCATAATATTTCTCGGGTTATGATACTTAAACACTGCCATGTGACTTGTTAATCATTTGACAACTTGACATGATCATAGGTTGACAACCTTACGTGGCATTATACCCACGTTACAACCAGATGTGACACTTAGGTGGCCGCTCTTGCCTTACGTGGGCAGTACTGAAAAGTCCACAAAAACCTTTGAGCCTTCTAAGTGTTTAATTTTATATACTTAAGTGTTTAACTAGACATTACTTTCTGAGTACACATCCAAACAACCATCTAAGTGCACCCATGACCTTCCCAACTCAAATCTTCACATCTTTTTAGTTCTTGAACAAATAAACAAGTTTGTCATTACTTTATCCTATAATTTCCCACCACTACCATAAGTGAGGAATGGACAGTACTCAAAAGCCCACTACAACCTTTGAACTTTCTAAGTGTTTAACCTTATATACAAGTGTTTAACTGGGCATTACTTTCTGACCACACATCCAAACAACCATCTAAGTGCACCCATGGCCTCAACCTGTCACGGTCGCAGCTTTTCCTACGCTTCAGCATTCTCCCCTAAACCCACAAACACAGAAACATCACGTTTTGTCGTCGTCGTCCACCTCTCCCACCGTTTGTCGCACGCCACTTCCCACCGTCCATCGCGCGCAACTTCAACTGAAGGTTTTCGCTTTTCCCTCACAAACTTTGCACATTCTACCCGCGAAACCCAACCTTTCCTTTCAAACTTTCTAAAAGGTTTTCCCTTTTTCCTCACAGACTTTGCACATTCCATCCTGGGAAACTCAACCTTTCTTTTCAAACTTTCTAGACTTAAGGAAGAAAACCTGTAATGCCCCCTCTCTACGAAATACCATACAGCCGCCCCTCCCCCCCCTCAGCCACGTAGGAAAAATTTGCCACATATGCAGTTGGCAAAGGGTTGGCAGCCACATATGGTTGTCAAACCAACATTTTCTATTTCTCGGATTAGGATACTTAAACACTGTCATATGGTGTGTTAATCATTTGACAACTTGACATAATGTCCACATAGCGGTGAGACAACAAGAATAATATTATTTAATTAATTAAAATGTGGTTGGAAAAGAAATTTGAAAATTAAAATAGATTTTGATATAAGGTTGAATTGTTAATCAGTGTCCATTTAATCTTTGTAGTTTTTAAGTGTCTTTGGCATTCACCTTCTCCATCCAGAGTCTCTACATCATTCATCTTCTCTATTGGTTGTTCGTTGTCGTTTGCAGTGAGGATATGTCTATCTTTCATCTTCTCCATTGGTGCGAGCTTTCTCCTTCTCTCTTAATCCCGTAATACAATCTCAACCCGTTTTTTCAAAATGAAAAATCCTAAACCTTATCTCATGGATAATCTCATCAATTCTCCTTTTACGATTTCAAGTTATTGTCTTTGTTCTGAAATCTTTTTAAAACGCTTCGATTCCAGGTTTTTTAGTGATGGTGAGTTTTACTCTAATTACTCAATTAAGTGAGATTTTTTGTTCGCCTGCTCAAAAGTCACTCTGCATTTCTTTTAAAATCGATTTGAAACACAATATGATAATACAATTTTACCTTTAGCTAAGAAAATGATGCAAGAGTTGTAAGGATAGTATTATTTGAGCCGTGTCAAATAATAAAAACACAATAAAGGAGATCAAACATTTAAGAAAAATATTTAAAATATAATTATTTATAAATAATTTAGTGAAATAAATTTTAAAATATAGACTAAAACATATTTAAAATTATGAACAATATATCTTAATTAGTTTAATTCAAAAATAAAATTTAAAAGTCTGTATATGTATTTCATTCTTAACAAAAATGAGTTACCATGTTTAATCTTTCAACATAAATTGTAATTTAGTTATATAACATTAATTTTATAAAAGAGTCATGTGCCATCTTGTCTCCCTTTCTGTTGGTCCGATCTGCATCTGCTGAGATTTTTCTACCACCTCCACTATTGCGTTGTTGTTATTGTTGGATCTACTTAATGTTACATGCGGAATTCACAAAACCTTAGGATAATGTGTGGCTATTTATCTTTCATAGATTCTGATAACAACTTTCTCCAAACTTATTTTGAGGGAATGCACTATCAGATGATTATTACATACAGTTTCATTTAACATCTGTTCGAGGGTAGAAACGAAGTTGACAGGTATGTTACTAGTATCACTGCTTAATTTACATTATCTAATTTTAATTGTTACAATGAGAAGTAGTAGCAGTAGTATCAAGTGATGTGCCAATTGATTAAGGTTGTCTTTCTTGGAAATCTACAAACTCTTTCATTACAGAAATCTAGTTCCACATCTGACAAAGAAAAAATGGCACAAAAATAATTAAAATATCAAGGACAGTACGGTATACTCATTTTTTTTTCCTGTAGTACATGCATCTTTTTACGTATCATAAGATGCCTGATACAAAGTGAACACACCCTTGTTAATGAAAAGCTGAAGCTGTCAGTTACCAATTCTGTGCACACTGCAATCTTCTTTTTAATGAAGTTGAAAAACTGAGTTCATAGAAAACATTACCTTCCCATATGATCACCAAACTTTCTGATAATCATTGAAATCAGTTGCCACATTCAGCAGCATAACCATTTTCTTCTTATTAACACTTTGACTACATTAATTAATTATTCTTGTAAATGAAGCAATAGGTGTTTGTATACCATGGAGCTATGCACAAATCCTACTCTTGCAGAATCAGAAAGGTAAGCATGGAATTGATATTGATGAAGACTAATTCAACATCATGCTTATACTGGTTGTTGAATCTTCTTGTTTGGTGACTATAAACCCTTTACTCTGTAAATATGTCCATACTCATACCTAATGTAAAATGACCAGAAATCTCATCAGAAACATCAGAGCCAAAAAAGCTTGATGGGTTGCTTGCCAATATAGAATAACAAGCAAAATAGCACTGCTTTTGAGGCGTGAGATAACGAGAGAGAGGACAGTAAAAAATTATCAAGAAATAAGCCTGCCAACTTCCAAACTTCATAGTCCACGGTGTCTGTTTGGACAATCGTTGAAAAGTAGTAAGAAATTACCTTTAGACTAAGTTTGGAAACTATATTAGAGCTTTTCAGTCAAAAGTTACATCTAAAATGAGAAACCAAATTAACATCTATTATTCCATAGATCGTACGGAACCATAGGTTAGCTTCTAGCACATCAAAATGAAAGTAGTGCAGACACCAAGTTTGATGCTAAAAACACTCTCAAGAATTAAACAGCCCCTGAATGATTCTATCACATCATCTATAAACCTGGTTCAAACCATTTGAGAGATTTACAGATAGTGGCTGCATTGAAAATAGGAAGATTCAAGTGACATCTTAAAAATCTGTGCACCATGGCAGGTTACCTGTCCGTTAAAAAGATTGGCAGCAGAACCCTTTGGTTTTGGATATGATGAGTGTTGCAGTCATGGGGCCAACCACATGGACCAGGGTTCTCTTGGCCTTCAATTTTATGCCTACTGGCAAGCAAATCACTTGCTCCAGATTTTGACTCAACCTAAAATACCATGTTGAAAGGGACCATTGCAGGTTGCTCACAAATCACTAACAGACACCACTTCAATATTTTGTCTCCAACCATGTACAAAAAGTCTCGAAAGTAATATTAATGCATGCATCTCAAAAGGCACCACTCTTTGATGTATCATTTTTAGCACTGGTCCCAATAGGAAAAGATTCCTTCCCTTCTTATCGATTACAATCTTACTCTCGTTAGTGAATGCAAGTCCCAGGTCTTTTTTTTCTCTCACATATTTTCTTTCAGACACAATTCTGTTTGAGGAATAATTGAATAAGAAATATAAACAAATGGAGACTTGTACTCTAGTTTGTCATCTTACGGGGACTAACCTTTTCTGCAGCTCCAGGTCTTCTGCAAAGAAAGAGTAGTCTCGCCTATATATCACGAAAACAACTTCTCAATGTGTCTACATCGCTCTAGAATTGCACATGGCTGATTTGAAGTCGTTGCGATCTATGTCATTTTCATACAATGAATGAGATAGTCACTTAGGAGCCATCTGGTTCTCGCACTTCAAAGGCCACTTCTGCCACTTGCTTAAGGCATGTTTAACGTACTGTCGCATTTAAAGATGAACTACAGTAAGTAAAACACCCCTCTAGTATCAACTTGAAGGATAAGAAGTTAACAAAACTGTCAAAACATGAAAGCTCCCAACTCATAATGAGAATGCCATGTCTTCTTGTGAGTGAGTTTTATGTCAACTTTTCATGACATGAGAACACCTTATATTCTTGTAGTGCTTTGGAAGATGGAGACAATATAATATGCAACTGGTAGTCATTGCCTTTGGTGAGCAAAATATAAAAGTGAATGCGCATCTCGAGTAAACTTTGATTAATATGTAAAAAGATGAATATTTGAAATGTGACATGACAGCAAATAAAACCAGCAGAACCAAGCTTGAGAATGGTATCACATACATTTTTTTTAGTCTACCAAGATTTTGGTAGAAATGCATTCTCATTTAATTTGGATTCACATAATGAAGTTCTGTCTCGAGAAAAGTCAACTCATGATTCATTAACCAGTTCATGTTTTCCTACCTCGGAATCTACTAATGAACAGTTAAACACATGGAAACTACTTGATTTTGGTTTGAACTGTTTTCTTCTAAAAGGTTGATGGCTGGCTCATATCTATATTAATTGAACAACGTGACACTTTAAAAAGCAGGTGGATATACCAGAATAGAATGGCGGGTGCAGTTGAAAATAACCATATCAAGTGCAGTTTGAACATTTAATAGCACTAACTTTGTATGACACGTCACGCCTAACTTAAGGACCAACTTATAGTCACTGCTTCAATAGTAAAGACACAATCCATCCAATACATAAACACAAACACATATATTATATGTATGAAATGTTTGATTGCACACCTGCATCAGTCAGGAAGAGACATAAAACAAATTAAGACCACAATGTGTTTTTCACATGTGAAAATAATTGACAATGAATGCCTACAAGTTAGCAAATAACAATGAATAATACGACCAGGATCCAAAGAAAAGAAATTTCCTTGGCATACACGTACAAGTAACTTAAGAAAGATGCTAGATTGTAATTGACGACCAAGTGAAACGAATTTAGATCAAACTTGAGTCAAATGCTTCCTAGAGTGGACATTAAACTCATTTCTTGTCCAGAAAAAAATGAAATGTACCTAATTACACTATAGTTTTGGATGCAATTACCAAAAATGTAGCAGACACAGAGGAGTGAGATGGCACAAGTTTGGAGGCTTCCAAGCAACAATCTTATTATGTTTTTCTAAGTTTCTGTTTTTTGGATTAACAAGATAGACTTAAAGGATTAAACATCAGAAAAGTGTGGCCAAATGAAACAAAATGACAGCGATCTACTACCAGCCAATGACCCTGGTTGTCCATGCTGGGATATGGTTGGAGAGACACGTGGCAACAGAAAACACCAAAATGACAAGTTAAAAGGTGGTGAGTGACTCATGTCTAATCCATTTGAAGGAGCCTGATATTTATATCAGGAGTATTTATTTATCCTAAGAAATAAGTTATTGTGTGACACAGTTTTCTAACATTAGTTTGTTAGCATAGGACAACACAAATCTGAGTTGACTCCCTCCCTCTCTCCCTCCCTCCCTCACCATATCTTTATTTAGAGAGAAACAAAATAGAGAAAGAGAGAGAGAGGGTGTGTGTGATCTTGCAAGTTCTGTTGCGGCAATACCATGGCAATTTCAGGGTCAGAGACTCAGAGTTCGTCATCACTGAAAATTGTGTCTCAGGTGGAAGTGGAGTGTGTGAACTGCGACTCGTGCGGCTTCACAGAGGAATGCACCCCTGCGTACATCTCGAGGGTGCGTCAGAGGTACCAGGGCCGGTGGCTCTGTGGGCTGTGTGTGGAGGCTGTGAAACACGAGGTGGTGAGATCAGATAGTGTCATCACCACCGAAGAAGCCCTGGACCGCCACATCACTTTCTGCAGAGAGTTCCGATCATCCACCGTGCTCAATAAAACAGAGCACCCCATCTTCGCCATGGGACGCATCCTCCGCCGGAGCCTCGATTCTCCCAAGCCTCTCCGGTCAAACTCCACCGGAGCTCTCGGGGTTCCATCCCCACAACTAATTCGATCGGAAAGTTGCTTCTCTTCTATCTCCGGTTAAAATGTCTGTTTTTTGTTTTGTTTTTGGCTCTTGCGGTTGCAGGTTAAGCATGAAGCATAATTGGAAAACTCTTTGTGCAAGTGTTTTTCTGTGACTGTGACGTTTTAGAAATCTATAACAAAGGCTCTCTAACACTGGCCCTTTATGTTTAGACTGGTTCTGGGATTTATCCTATGATGACTTTAGTACTAGCTCCCTTTTTTCTATGATCTTTAATGTATATACAGACTGATTAGCACATTCTTAAATTCAGTTCTTCTAATCTGTTTGTCTTCTTGGTGTTTTCTGGGAAAGGCAAAATTTAGATACAGTTTTCTTTTTGTGTTATTAAGACTGTTTTCTGATACTAATCTTCACCATGCGGCAGATTATTTAGTAAAACTGAAATTTTGATTGAAATATAATACTGAAAGCACATAAGAAACCATCCTTAAAGCACATAAGAAACCATCCTTAAGAACATAAAACTTTATAAATATTCGAGTGGATTTTGTTGTTCCATTCTGGTTCAATGTATTTCCTTAATTTGTTATGTTTAATTTTAGCACTGGGGTTGTTAAGAAGATCTGCTTTAAGAAATAAAGCTGAAAAGTCTTGCAACTATTGAATCTGAAACAGAACAAAAAGACAGCGCAAAGTTGTGATTATGATGGCTGGCTCAAGGCTCAAACAGTTCTGAAAAGAAACAATTTTTTTGGTTCATTGGCTATAGCTGTATGCATAAAAGAATATGAGAATCTTCAACCTTTTCCAAGCTAATAATTCCAGATGTGTTTGGCTGTTTGTGTCAATTTGCAGCATGGCCATTTAACAGTGATGACTTTATTTTGATAATAAAAAAGAAATTAAGAAAAGTTGTTTAATTGGGAGCATTTTGCATTAGAGATATTTACACAACATGAAGGTGCAGGGCAATTTCCCTCAAGTTAAAGGGTCATCACTTTTGTTGGAAAAGTTTAGCATTTCCAAGCTACAGTTAGTATGTGTATGCGAGCCAAACTTTAGATTAGAGTTTGGTCACAATAAAAATGCACTAGACTGAAGTGAAGCTGGACAAAGTTGCACATCTTTCATTTTGTGTTCCTTTTCTTGTGCTTCAAACTGAATGTCTTGTGATGCATTGTTTTTTTCATACCTGAATTGCATTGCATTGCACTGCATTAATGTCTTTAAGGGGTACAAAGTTTTGTAACTTTTACAGTGGGATCATATACTTAGAATCTTTGACATCAGTGCTCTTTATCAGAATACATAGTTCAAGTTTTGTCACCAAGAAGGTTAGAAGTGTGATAAAGAACAACATGGTTGTGCCTGATGTGAACCTTCGTGCATCTACTCAGGAGTTTTCTGCAAATTGTAACATGATATACATCGAAACCGACAAAGAAAAAAAGTGGGGTCAGTATACACATCCAACAGATGGGGACATTATTAATTATATTACATGTCATTTTATTACCATTTGCGTGTTTTTATTGAAGACTTGGAGCTCATTCACTCGAGCATAGATAAAAGATAAAAATAAATAAATAAGAACTCTTTCACTTTACGTCTCTTCCAGCTTAGTTAACTTTGCTACTAACAGATTTTCAAAGTTTGTGTTTACGTGTTTTGGTTAGAGCAAAATACCAAAATCATCTAGTACTAATATAGGTACATTAAAAAATTTAATAGAGTCAACTACTTATAAGGTCACGTATTGTGGTGTCTAACTATAGTTTCTCAGTGGCAGATCTTGAGATATACTTAGACAACATGGGGATTATCTTAATTTAAAATGCTAAAAAGTAGAAGAGAAACGAATGTTAGAAGCAAATGAGCATTGATATGAGTTTCAAATGGTTCAAAACCAGAATCAAAGGTAATAAATGCAAAGTCTTATTCTTTACTTGGGAACAGACTACAGAGAGTTTGAAGAAGCAGTAACCTTCGAGTAAAACAAGATTGAAAAAATATACCCACATAAAGACACTGGTTTTGCATGTGAAGAAGAGTATTTTCTAAGAACCAAATTTGGTACATTGAATGCGTCCTCAGCTATTGTATTGTCTCGTAAATTAGCACCATTTCTCAATAAACACAACAATGGTCAAGTATTTTACTGAATGGAATCCATCATTTCATGGGTCACCGAAATGATTTCCAATTATGCAGTTTGTTTAAAAGGTAGTTTGCCTAACCCCCTCTCGTAGTGCTCATTAAATCGATCTGCGTTCTATTCCTCGTGCACGTCCACCCTCAATGAAAAAATGACCTAGTTAATCCAATAAGGAAGAGCTTTTTAAGAACATAGACTACTCCTGTCCCCATTTTTCTACCTGTACCTTAACTACTGAACAGGAACTAAACGTGCCAATCATCATTGGTTTTCCTTTATGTGATTTCTGTGACCCTACATTGACCACAAGGATCAATAAACATTAAAGAACTTTTAACAAAGAGACACTTCTTTTTGTCAATAAGACACTTAAATTCACACCTCTATAAGTTGAGCCCACACTTGCATATGCATGAACAGTACAAGGACAGTGTTAGTGGTATTATATTCAGTTTTTTATTTAACATTCAGAAGGGAAAAAAGGTGAAGTCTAAAATATTATATAACATTGAAATAATGACTTCTTAACCTTCTCTTTTCTAAGTCTCATTTGATGCAGAAAAGAAATTGAATCTCAGCAAATTCTTTTGAAAAATTGAACATATTTTTTTTGCAAAGGTATCGATCTTATGTTGTGATACTTTTATGAGCAGATAAATTGATTAAATAGTAAAATAGTGACTCTTTTATATATTTGTACAAGATTAATTATTATATTTTGGACGTTAATAGTGTCAAAGTGATAGTGTCGATTTATGGTGTGTGTGGTGTCTGTGTCAAAATTCATAGTTGATAGATAGTAATCATTAATGCAAGGTGCAAGTCCAAGAACTTCATATATGTTCTTGAAAGCTGCTCAATCCTCCATATGATCAGGTTGCATTATGTGAGACATAAGTAAGGAGTAAGACTCTGCTACTTCAGTACTAACCAGTTAGGAGAAAATCCCAACCCAGATACCTCAATTCTTGGTGTACCACTTGGATATTAATTAGACACACAATTTGCTTGATGTTAATTGATTTTAAGATGAAATTTGATATGACAAAAGCCTGTACTTTATATTGATAATGATCTATTTTGATAGGTTTGTTTGATTTTAGTGGTATATATGTTGGACAACTTAATTTAGTGTCAATTGATTCTTAGATGATTATCATTTGGAATGCAGAGACCATGATGAAGAGTTTGACTTTTCATTACCTTCATTTTCACTGTAAAATCAACATCAAAGCCCAATTTTCAGCGCACAAACAGTGCTGGATCATCCCGTCAAGGCACCCTTTTTCTTTTTTCAAGAACCCTTTCTGGCATTCAGGCAAAAGAAGCTTTTCAAGAAGCTAAACCCAAAGTAAAAAAGAAAAAAAAAATCAAAAAGATGGAATCTAGGCGGTGGAGGCCACCATATTTTGTCTTGGAAGAGAATATCAAGTCCAACTGATTGGAAACATTTGAATGGAATATAGAAAACCCAAACTGTACTTGTACGGAAAAAATTCTCAATAGTATTTTTTACCAAAGTGTCATTTTTTATATCTATTAGAAATTATAATTTAAGTGTAACTCCATCATATCAACTAAATAAGATCAAGTTTTCATTATACATTAAAATTTGATAATATTTCTAATTAACGTAAGATCTTCAATATTACTCTAAAAAAATCTAAGAATTAGACATTTAGAAAGTGAAACTTAATGCAGACTCATAGTTCATAAGCAAAAATACTATATAAAATGTCAAAAAATAAATAAATATGATAAACAGTAGAGTAACATTCTTACTATATATTCTCATAATATACAAGCAAATAGAATAAGGACGGAAGCCAACAACTTGAAAACGGGATATAACCCGAAACACCCTGCCTTAAGCTGGATATGACATATTGGTCATCTCAAGCCTGCAGATAGGCATGTTGAAAATGTCATAGTCAAAAACTTTAGTTAAAACATTATTTGGTTGCTCACTGGTTCTCATAAGAAGAAGGTGAATCAAGTTGTTACGCATCTTTTCTCTAATAACATCATAATCAAAATCATCGATGTGCTTTATTCTCTCGTTAAAGCTCAAATTTGATACAATGTGTCTCACGATTTAGTAAAGTTTGATAGTTAGAAGTAGTCGTTTGTTTGAAGATCATGTAAAAGATAAAGATAATCATTACATCTAGAGAGTGATAACAAAGGTACAATAATAGGTTTCAAAAGAGGTGTGTGATACAATGGTGATCGAATGTCACATGTTTGGGAATGCAACCCACTCAGAAGCACGAAAACCTTGTAAATGTAAAATTAGAAGAAAAGAATATTTTTTTGTGATGAAACCGCATTTATGTACCTCAAAATATGATGTGTAATTTGGTGGTGATGAATAGAGGATGAATGCATGAAACGGAATAACAAAGCATATGTAGGTCTAGTATTAGTCAAGACCTCCAATGAGTCTTTCGCGTGTTTTTATTTATGGATACAAATAACTTGCTTAAACAAATGCTTTGTTAATTTCAACATGGAGTGTATGATGGCAATGTTACAAGTTATCAAGTAGTGATATTTTCTTTAATAAAGATGTATCCCTTCTTTTGATTGAGTTATTTCAAATCTTAGAAATTCAATTATCCTATATCTTTGATCTTATAAAAGCCTAATTTAAAGATTTTTTTATGTTATTTATTTCTTCTAAATTGATATCATCTACCATCTACATATCTAAGCAACACAAGAAAAATAAATAAAAAAAAATTCATATCAAATCTCTCAATCAATTCAGATATAGCTTCGTATCTTCATTTATAAAAAAGAATTATTTAAGACTATCATTTCTCTAAAAATATAATTATAAAAGATAAAATAAATTCTTTTAATCATACTGTACAAATAAACTTATGAAATATTTATTGTAATATTAAATCATATAAATGAATGTGAGCTTAAATTAAGACACCAAAGTTAAAGACACAAGACAAATCAAAATTTGAAACTACAATAAAATTAAGAAGAATATGATCACAAATCAAAATCTGAAACTACAATAAAATTAAGAAGAATATGATCATGGATAATATAACAGTCCCAACAAATTTCATTTAAGATAATTTTTTATATGATTTTAATATCACCTTAAAAAATTTAAATTTAACTTGACCTAACAAATTCAATTAAAATAAATTTACATTTATTTATATATTAAAAGTTTACGTTAATTTTAATATTGATTTTAATTGGCATGTCAATGTCTAATAGACCATGAAAAAGAAATGGGAAGAAATTTATAAGAAGTCTCCCAATTAATTCAGGTCTTCGCGTAATTACTTAATCTATAAGAAATAATTATTTAAGACTATTATTTCTTTAAAATATAATTATAAAAAATAAAATAAATACTTTTAATCATTGGTAACAAACATCATTTTCATTTTCTTTTAAATTTTTTACATGTCATCATTCTGTTAAATTTCTAATAAGCTAAATTGTTGTGATTTAAAAATAAAATTATACGTCATCATTCAGTTAGAATTTTAACATATTAGCAAAATGTGTAAAAATTGAAATAATTAATGATACAACGATCGGAAATAAAATTAGTGGTAGAATTCATAAAATAATATTACGCAATTGAATAACATGCGAATCCAATCAAGTAAATTAGTAGATAATTATAATTTCAAGCAAAGCCCTTTCCATGGGCCATTAAAGTAACAGCCCACGTTGCCTGGAGCCCATTACCCTGCAAGCAATCCAATTCATCGATTTTGGGAAGGAACCTCAAAACTCAAAACAATAAGTACAAAACGAGTAATCAACAAAATTCAGTCCTATAAAAAAATAGATAAATAATTTGTGTGTGTCATATATTTCTTATAATAGCATTTCATAATTCATCTAATCATTTATAAAAATATTTTATATTTTAAAATAGTAAATAAATTATTTTCTAATTGATATTTCCATTATAAAAGTAAAAAAGAAAATTATTAAAAAAAATTTGCCGAAGGATATTATTACTTTTTTAATACCCTGTTCCCTTTCTAAAGGACCGAAAAGAGAAAAGGAATTAGAGAAGGATGTTAGATCAATGTGAGAAAATAGGGATGGAAAAAACATGATTCTACTTTTATTAACTATTAAATAATAATCGAGGGAATGTTTAAAATTAATATAAAATTGAGTATGTTAAATTATTAAAACTTCAATAAATTTCTATTTCTTTTTTATCTCAATGGTCAAAAATAGACTTAAATAATTTTTTAATCTTAATTAAATAACTATCTTTTGATTTTGACCGTATTTTTTACATTGTTTGTCTTTCAAATAACTATGCTTTAACTTTTATCATCATAAATTATATTTTTTATTCTTCGAAAATCTGACGTTTTTTATTTTGAAGTTTTAACATTATTTTAAAATAGATAAATAATACTTATTTTAGTAATGTAGATTTAAAAAAACTATCATGTTGACGTGATATAATTTACAATCATATGAGTAATCTAAAATAGTGGTTTTTTTTATTTGACACATAAAGAAGATGTTTAACCTTTTAAAATTGAAAACAAAAAAAAACTTAAGAATTAAAATAAAAACTTACTCATTATATAAAACCTATAAAAAATTATTGAAATTAGTTATTTTTTAATAAAAAAATTGTTAAGTTTCCGATAAAAAATAGTTATTTTTTAATAGACTTGTTGAAACAAATTATATCAAATCACTCTTTTAGAACTGATTTATGTCCAATCTCAACTTGGTAAATATCTTGTTCCAACAACTAAGGAATATATATGATAAATATAGGGATAATGGATGTACTTCGAAATATATAATGACTTTCATCACTTTATCTACTGAACTTTTCATATATGTTCGAAGTATTTTTACTTGCAAAAATGTTAGTTATAAAGTTTATAACATTATCTAGAGAACTTCAAATTAGAACTCTTCAATCAACCACTTTTTGAAGAGAATATTTCATTTAACATGAAAATTGTGATGAAATTCACTATTAACATCAAATTAAGTACATACATGAGGTATAAAGCCTTCAAAAGTGTGTTCAAACCAACTTTGTCAAATCTGTTAATTCATTAATTAAACAGTACTTGAGTTTCATTCTTCACCGTCAAATATTCAAGATCAGACTCTTGCACACTAATTCAACATATCAATTTATAAGAATGAACACTAGTAAAAAAATAATATTCCATTCGGACAAAAAGAAAACAATGTTAGAAATGCATCCAAATAGTATAATCATGGAAACCAACCTTGTTAAAATGGTTAAACAGTTGAGTGAAAGAAATTAACGATCTTACAGGGAACAAATCACATTCGTCATTATTAAACAAGACAAATCCAATGTAAGACAAACTCTTCCAATACAAGGAAAATTGCCTTAATAGCTACATTTCTTCATGATATACAAGACAAATTAATTCTAGACTAGTTAATGATTCTTTTCTTAGAAAATAATTAACCGACATTTGGTTATAGGATTCAACATAAAAAAAAAATCACAGAACTGCGAGCATATGTGATGAGTTTTGAATTTAGCAGTTGGTAGATTCCCCATAAATGTAATCAAGGATAGCTATGACTCCAAAAACAAAAGCTTGATCCATCCCAGGTTTCACCACCACACGATACAAATCATTGTTTTACATCAATTCCTCCACTTCCTTCATCACACTCACCTGTTAAATATATCATCAATCAGCACATTTAAGCAAAAAATGCTTCTTTTATGTGATATTGTTTCTCAACTAAACAAACAAATTAATTGGTTGGCATACCTGTGCTACCTCGTTCCCTTTAGAGTCAACAATGCTACAACACTTGTCCGAGAAATAGCCACTGATCTTAAAATCACAACCTCTATTCTTGGTAGAGATTTTGATTGCCTTGTTCTTGACCAAACAAGAATTGGGTTCTCTCAAGTTGAAAACTAGCTTTCGTGATCCTTCAAAGTCTAAACTATAACCTTTCCACTTCTTGTAAATGCTCAAGGCCTCAACCATGCTTCCCTACACATTTCATGAAAACTAACCTCTTCAAGATCCAAACGTGAGTCTTGAGATTGAATAATCCAAACAGATTATTTTTTGTTTTTGTTGTTTGATATACAAATTAAAGTCTACATACATAAACTTTGACATAAAAAAGAAAGTAAAATAAGTATACCTTCCGAAGCATGAGAAGCAAAGCATCTCCATCTCTTTCTCTTAAGATCAACTCTCTCTTTTTGCCATGAACACAACAACCCTCAACCCTAAACACAACCCTCTGGGCACTAGAATCCATGACTACAAAACCCCCACCATTCACCACTGGTGGCCTCTTCCTCACCACATGCACCGTTTCATATGATGAACAATACAATTTGCTAATTATCGACTTCATGTTTGTGTTTGTAGTCATTAGATGTTTCTCTGCACTTACCAACACAAATTTTGTCCTTCTTTTCTCCGCTTAAATATAGTTAGTTTATTTCAAGAAAACAAAAACAATCAAGTTCTCTCCCTTCTTTTCCTTCTTTCTTTTAGCTTTTATGTTGAAGAATCTCTATGAATAATGGAATGAGATAGCTTGTGGTGTAGATGGAAGTGTATGGCTTTATTTATTCCAAAGTGATACCTCATTTTTCACCACTATATTATTGAACTCTTAATGATGATTATGTAGTTAATAAATGTAAATTTATTGGAATTATATAAATCTATATTCATAATATTAATATGTTTTTACACATAGTAAAAATAATTCTATATGTTTTTAGTTTAAATATTCTTCACATTTTTAACATATGTTTTTAGCCATCATTAAAAGTGAGAAATGTATTAATTAATATAATCCTTGTTAGTGCTAGTTGATTATAATTAATCTAACATTAAAAATAAGAAATATCTTAATTAATATGATGATGTGATGATGTAGAACACCTTAGAACTTATCCTAAGAATGTGCAAGGGAATATGAGTGTTTTAATGTTATTTTGCACGTCTCAAATTTAAAAAAGTGACTGCCTTATATAGCTTCATAAAGTGATAGAAGTCCCTAACAGTGGGGCCAGTCCCCTTCACTTTCAGTAAGCCCAGCTCACTATCACAATCTGTGTATGATGCTGTGTGCCACTTCATTTTTCATTATCTGACTCTTCTTTTATTTCTTTCTTCACTTCTTCATTTTCCTTCAAATACAGTGCAATTTACCCTTTTGAAATTGTATGATTTTGTTATTATTTTTTGCTTTTGTATATTACTGCAGGAAGAAAAGGAGAAAGCAATTTTTTTGTAAGAACAAGATGTGAAAACCTACTAAAGTTTGATCCATCCTTTTTTGAGTAAAGTTGAACCATATGTACAAAGACGTATGATTTTTGCACACGCTTCGTTGGTCAGTGACGGGATTCTTGCCTACGTGGCTGATCTCGGTAGGCTGCTTTTTCAGTTGTGTAAACCTTGGACCACAAACACAAAAATATATAAATAACTAAAACGACCATAACTTCTTTTTTTGTTGGATAAGGTCATGTGTCTTAATCATAGCATATTGATTAGGTGATCCTATTCCGTAATTAAATATTGATCCTTTTAGTTATGCCATCATTAATGCTTCGAAATTCAATAATTATTGCGTTCCATCTAAATTTTAAGCCCTTCCACAAATAAATGTTTCCAATTCCTGTGTTCACTACCTACATTTTCCAACTCCTTAAAACTCTGGTGCAGTATAGAAAAAATCATTGCAGAAGAACATATAGCTGTATGCACACATGCTGCAAAATTAGCAAAAAGTACCCTCCATTGATTACTGAAAAATCCCAATGTTACCAAGTTTCCATACTATATATTGTTCCAGCCAAACTTCTATCTACCCTTCACCCTACCTCCATCATTTGACCACATCTTCCAAACTTTATGGTTGTTCAACACACTTCAGTTATTATCTTGTTCATGATGTACCCACATGGACCATCTGCTTATAATATAACCATGGTGACATGTCCTCCTTTAACATCTCATCTTCTTCACCCCACCAACACCATAACTGGGATAAAAAAAAAAGCTTGAATTTTGTAAGGCCCTTATACCACCGACAGAAGTAAAACATAGGAAGAGGATCCAACCATAAATATCATGACAGTAAAACTAGAGATAACTATCTGATATACTTTGAAAAAGCTACCTATACTTATAAGAAAACTACAACTCTAGCAGCCTTAGAAGCCAGACACCAAACTAGGCAAAGATAACAGTTACTGGGCAAGCCAAACCCAAACACTATAACAAACATCTCTTAACTAACCATAAGCCCTATATAGGTAGCCATCACTATATGTTTATTAGAAATAATTACTGTAACAGCAGAAACTGTCACACACCTATCCCCAAAGGGAAACTAACCTGGGACTGCAACCGTTTCAAAATAAATTTCACTTTGTTGATTCTTTACACGATTCATTTATAATACCGTATATAAACAATTATTATTCATTTACCATCTATAATTTGTTAATGGACAAAAAGATGACAAAGTTTTAAAGTTGTAGCAGTCTTTATAAATGGTAACAGTTTATTTAATGAAAAATAAATTGTTAGAATAAACAATGTAGGTCTATATTAAGATAACATAATTAATGCTTCTTAAAAGGATGTAGCATTTGATAATTTTTTATGATGTTATTTTTAATTTAACAAATTTAACTTTGATAAACAAAAAAGTTATTTATTTTTAAAATAAATAATTAAATAACTTCTCTTTATTTTATAATAAGTAAATACTGTCTCTTTTTAAAAATAACTATCACACAATTTTTTAATATTATTCTTACAAAATTATATAGTTTAAATTATATTATTTTGATATTTTTCAACTATAGTTACTCATAAAAATAATAGAATTATAAAAATTACATATAAATAATTATATTATTTTAATATAATAAAAATATTAATATGTGTATGTGTTTTCCCTAATACCCATAATTTATATCAACAAAATTATTCGTAGATGATATTAGTAGTATTGATTCACAGTTCAGGTCAAATTTATAATGTTCCTAAATTTATGTTGTAAGTCATATGATGATATTTTGAGAAATTCCCACTTTTTTTTTTCTCATTGTCACACATTACTCCGCTGTAATTACATACTTCTTTGTATATTAGTTGGATATACTAAGTAGAGGAACTTACAATTGGTCCCCTAATTTCGTTATCAGATTTACTGATTTTGAAGTTTTTTCTTTAATAACATGAGTATTCTTAGTAATTAAGGAATCTATTGTTTCAAATTGCAAGGTAACGGCGATGCTGTCTATATATAAAGAAAGGAAAAAATTATTAATGTATCGGTAAAAAAATGTATTTTAGTAATTTTATATAAAAATTAAATATATTAAAATTATGTTTAATTTGAATATATTATTTTAAACTCTTTAAAATTATTAGTCAAGATTCATCATTTATTAAGTATATTTTATCACATCTAAAATAAAGATAATATTTAAGAAGACAAAATCAATATATTATTTTATATTTTCAAATCTTTTGTACTTTTTTGTAGCAATTCAAAAATAAAAATAACAAGCAAAATAGGAATTATTGTATGTTTTCTAGTTCGTATGGTTAGCTTCACACAATTTTAATATATATCGATAGAAAGAAGTTACTGAGATAATTTACGTGTTTGGAGTTTGAGCCGTCAAACAGTTGAACAAAATAATGTAAATACCAACGCATTTTATAGTTGGATTATTGCAGCCGGTTTGATTTAACACGTTTCAAATGTAAGTTTTTTAAACGAAAAAACTATTAGTTTATTATTTTGCTCTTAATTAAGTCTCTCAACTCATAACATGGGTAACCGGTAACAAAAGTTAAACGTTATTTTTGCATATAAAAATAAAATAAAAAATATCTGTCATTTTAAAAAGATTTTTTTTTAATTACATAACTTTTAAATTTTTTAAAATAATAATCGATATAATTTTTAAATAAACATCAACAAAAACGATAAAATACTAAATCTCAAGGTAAAAAAAATACAATAGATAAAAAAAAATAAGAGTGAATTGCAAATGCTTTAAAAGTTAATAAGAAAAATATTAGTGAAAGAAAGAGTAATCACTAAAAACAGTAAATTTTTTTCTCAAGTATTAGTGCATTGAAAGAATTACTCCAAGCAAAAGCAACATAAAAGGATACAAGAGTGATTCAAGAATATTTTTCAACTTTAACCTTAAGCATAATATTACTTTTTAAACACTTTAGAAAGTAAAAAGTAGATAGAAAAGGTAAAACTTTGGAGTTAATATGGGAAATGAGAAACATAAACATCATTCTATAGAAGTTAGACTCATAAAAAATGAGAGAAAGAATCTCCCATTAATGATTACGTGTTAAATGTATAATAGAAATGCAAGATAAAAGGAGATGTATCATTATCACAAATAACATTCTCCTTGAATTATTCTTTCGCTGTGATTTTTTTTTTCTAGAGTTCTCTACTATAGCATAAATCCAATAAACTTTCTTCCTACGAAACAAATTCACCAATAAAATAATATCAATACATATATTTTCCTTTTGATTAGTTATTTCTATTGTTTCATTCTTCTTTATTATTTTACTTTTGGAAAATTACTATACTGTTTCCACTACCGTACAATAATAATTCGACAGCGTTTCACTATCTGAATTATTGTTTCTGCATAAATTATAAATTATAGTACATATGTGTTGCGTTTGATTATTGTTTTTGATAATTAAGTTGTCTAAGTCAACTGTATTGTATGTATGTATTGCAATAATTTTTGGTAATTATTGTTTTTGTAATTAAGTTGTCTAAGTCAACTGTATTGGATGTATGTAGGGCAATAGTTGTATAATGTTTTCTTTCACGAAAACAGGAAAATTATGTACTTTTAATATAATATCAATTGAGTTACCTGTTTATTTTTTTTCTTTTATTATAATGTATATGGGTGATGATTAATTGACAATCATCAAATCTTTTACACCCACTTCTCAACTGATTGTATTACCTTTTTGTTAAATAATATAATTA
>Ga0123340_1001434_pt1 | contig 19778 bp, 13 predicted proteins | sample SirMexnodulemix_FD_89961 | JGI IMG/M metagenome (GOLD analysis project Ga0123340, IMG submission 89961) | Root nodule microbial communities of legume samples collected from Mexico - Siratro Mexico nodule mix | ecosystem: Host-associated > Plants > Roots > Nodule | place: Mexico: Nepantla... | reverse complement strand
TTATAATTTTATATATTAAAAAAGTTATTTTATCAATTACATATCTTATATTATTTATAAATTTTTATATTTTTATTTTTATTTTTTAATTCAAAAAATTAAATTTTGTATACTTTTATTTTATATTTAATTTTCATTTCAAACAAATCTTAACTGTTACAATTAAATTCATAAATAAAATAATCAAATTATTTATATTTTATTTTAATAAAAAATTAAATTTAAAAAATTTGACTCCTTAAAGAGGGGAAAAAAGAAGATTTAGAAAAAAAAAAATTGTGGTTTTGTGTGATTTCAATTGAAAATATAATAAACACCAATGGTTAATTATTGCATCTAATGAATCTAGGGTTTATATGTTGAAGAGAAACAGATAGATCATAATCGAAAAAAAGCTATAATAACCTTTTACGCAGTTTGCAGAGAGTTATCATAATGGCTTCTTCGAGGGACAAGGACCAAGCGCCGCCGCATCACCACCAGCCTCTGTTGAGCAGCCTTGTCGTGCGCCCCTCCCACACAGAGGCCGCCGCCGGTGGTCGAGCCGCCGATTTCGAGCCCGGCGAACTCCACCGCGATCCTCCTCCTCCCTATTCTCGGTCCGATCGATATCCCGACGAACCTGGTTTGTTTCCTCTTTCGTCTCTATTGCCTGGTGACACCGATGATTGAGTTAGGTTTTTAAAATTTTCTTGAAAACTTGCTTTGTCGGTTTATGAGCCTTGCTGCTGTTGAATTCGTTTGTGAAAAGAATAAAAGAATGTGGTATGATGGAAAATGGAGTAATGATTGAAAGCTGTGAAAATTGGGTGAGTTTGTCGCATGTTTGGTTATGTTTTTTCTTTGAGCTATATACATCGTTTTCGATTCAGCGGAAGGGCGCGATGAGTGATCCATGTAGCTAATCTCACCCGGTGGGACAGGGCTTTGCTGTTGTGTATATATTGTTTTCCCTTTTTGCTGCATCTTAAAATACTAGAACCTTTATATTGTTGTGTGTTAGGCATTGAAATATTGGGATCCGATTGGGTTATGAACTTGACTATCGATAACACCGATCATTTAGCCGTTTTTTTTTTTCACTGATACCATCGATAACACCGATCATTTAGCCGTTTTTTTTTTTCACTGATAAACAACGAACTGTGAGAATACCCGAAAATACTTTTCTGGTTTTAGTTGTAAGTTTTGAAGTGCGTGTTTAGTCTAATTGAATTTGCAGGAAGCCTGATTTCTAAGAAAAAATTTGGGAAATAAGCAATTTTTCTCAACCAACGTCAGTGAAGTTTGTTTTGGTGAAATCTTAATTTTGATGTTGAATTGGTTACTTGAATTTGTTATATTTGATTTTTTGGGGTTTGGTGAGATGGAAACTGCCATTTCGTGTTTTCTTTCTCTTTTTTGCTTTTCACCTACTGTATCTATACAGATGCGAGTTTTTTGTCAGCTCTTGCTGTGTATTCATTGTGTAATTGTCCACATATGGCTCTCCTATCGATTATGGAGTGTCTACAGTGAATAAAATTTGCATTTATGTGTTACAGCTCTGATGTTGCGTGCAAGATCTTGGGCCTTCTGGAAGGCATGTTACCATGAACTCCGCTATGGATCATGTTCTGAGATTTTTATAATATAAAAGGGTTAATAAGTGAGTTGGATGATTGAAATAATTCATTCTACACAAACTTGTGGGGGCTTTTGCAGCACAGAATCTGTTGCATGGGTTCTCATTTGGCTAGTTGAGTCACGGTCATGTGTTTGGTTCGGAATATCTGTCAAAGTTAAGGTAATGCTGAGTTTAAAGCAATCTGAGATACAATTTGAAGTTATTGACAGACAAGGTACAGTGTGGGCAATGTGCTAGAACATCAATATGGTTACAGGACTCGTAGGGGGCTGAAACTGACCACATTGTTTTGGTGAATAGGTTATGGTTATAACCTATCTTGGCTGGTATATCCGGCCCTGCCACAAGATGTGTTTATTGGGGTGGGTGAATTTCTAATTTGATATTCTTGGGGAAGCTGACCTGACGTTTTGGAAAGATAATGTTTACTGATGATAACTTCCTAGTGTTATTGGTTATATTTGGTTTGTGTTATTGGACTCCTGGTTATTCCATTTCAGAGATATTGGGTTACTTCTGGAATAGTCGTTGCAATGATAGTTTTTTGCTGCTGGTTGTATTTTAGTTTCTATGGGTTTTAATTATTTGGTTGCTTGGTTAGGAGTAATTCAGATGGCTCTTTGTTGACAGCATGGAAGGCTGCTTTCCAGAATAGTAATATTTTACAAGTGAATGTATAGCTTCTATAGGAGACCGAAACTGCCTATTACAAATCGGTTTTGGTGAATAACCTGCAGTTATAGCCAATGGTTGGTTGGTATTTCTAGGTTCTGCCAGAAGACGTTTTTGTGGGTGGGTGGATTGCTTATTTGCTACTTTTACGGGAGTTGACCTGACATTTCGGAAAGACAATGTTTACTGATGATAACTTCATAGATTATTGGTTATATTTGGTTATTTTGGTATTGAACTCCAGGTTATTTCAATTCCAGATACTGGGTTACTTTTGGAATAGTCCTTGCAATGATTGTTTTCGGCTGGTGGTTGTCATTTTTGTTTCTATGGGTGTTTTTTCATTGGGTGGTTAATTAGGGATGATTCAGATTTTCTTTGTTTACAACATGGAAGGCTTCTTTCCAGTGTAGTAATTCCACAATTGAAGTTTAAGAACTTCTGTTATCTCACATGGTTGCATAGCTTCTGCTGAATCCTTAGTATTTTTGGTCATGTTGATCCATTGATTGAATTGAGGACACCGACATGGTACAGAAAAAGGGATGCATATCTTCTTAGGAATACACTTTTTGTCCAATTTCTTTCTCCTGTTGTTTTGAAGTTACCCGGGGCCATAGCATATCCCCAAAAAGGGTGAATTGGTTGCTGGCATCATTGTAGATGGCTTCAATGGGGTTTATCTGCCTGAGCCAATCTTCTGTATGATGTTCTGCAAACTGGTCAGCTGTATTGCTCAAATCTTCTTTTGGCTGTCATAGCATATACTAATAGTAATGGTTCCAAAAAGAGTCCAGCAAGTGGTTGATTGGAGCAAGGCATTAAAGTTTGTGATTATTCACGCGCTGGTGGTGTGTGTTGGTGGTTATATCCTTGTGGCATACATTTTGATCTTGTGCCCGAGTTTAATAACTTTCCAAAGGGTCACATGACGTTGGTCCATTGTTTATCATGATTCATTTGGATTTGTTTTATTAGGGTTAGTGCGTACCTTTAACCAGGAGTTGAACTGGGCTCTTATATATACTGCACTGCCTAGGTTGTTGCTCTGAAATTTGAATTTGGATTTGATATTTCAGATTGTTAGGTTCCATGATTTGTTTATTTAACTATATTTTGGTAGCAATCAGAGATGGAAAGAATTGGTATCAACAATATAAAGGGAGTAACTTATGAGTGGGAAATCTTGCTCATAGAACTTGTTTGCTTTAGGGTAATATGGATCTGGTGTTTGGAAGTGACATTGAAGCTGTTATGATCTGAACTTCCTGCGCTCTTCACACTTTTTAATTTTCATATCTATGAGGAGGAGGAGCCCTGTGTGGGGATAGCCTTCCCCTTTGGAATATCAAACTGATTATGACAGTTGCATGGTCACAATATTATTGGATTCTACTGTAGATTGCAATGCTGAATTTTACCACACTTCCTGTAAGTCACTTATTCTCAAACTTTGCTGTCTTTGTTTTCCCAGGATATAGAATTCGTGCAGGTTCCTCATCTCCAGTCCACCGAAGAGATGCAGATCACCGTTTTGGTTCTGATTATAATTACCTCTCACGAAGCCGTGGATATGGCGGTGGGCGAGATCCAGGAAGATATAGAGACCCTTCACCTCCGTATGGTAGAGCTAGGGTAGGTGGCAGGCCAATGGGTAGAGCTTTTGATGGGCATGGATTTGTTTCTGGACTTGCTAGAGGTGAAGGCAATGGAAGAAATAATCCCAATGTGCGTCCTAGAGAGGGAGACTGGTTCTGTCCCGATCCTTTGTAAGTGTGCAATTCATTATTGGAATTAGTTTTGATTGTGGGTTTTAAAATTTAGAATTCTGGGTTGTTAAATATCCAAATAGCTAGAGTCATTTTGTGGAGACTGGAGATAATTTCTTGTATTTTGCAGGTGTGGTAATCTTAACTTTGCAAGGCGTGACCATTGCAACAGCTGTAATAGATCTCGCAATGCGCCTGCTAGAAGTCCTCGAAGGGCTTATCCTGCACCTCCACCACTTCACGCTCCTCCTAGACGCTATCCTGGACCTCCCATTGACCGCTCTCCTGAAAGGCCTTTGAATGGCTATAGATCCCCTCTTCGTGGGCTGGCAAGGGATGGCCCTAGAGACTATGGATCTGCTCTGCCACCCCTCAGGCAAGAAAGCAGGTTTCCAGACCCCCATGTCCGTAGAGAGCGAATGGATTACATAGAAGATGCCTACAGGGGGAGAAACAAGTTTGATAGACCACCTCCACTGGACTGGGATAACAGAGACCGTGGAAGAGATGGGTTCCCTGATGAAAGGAAAGCATTTGAAAGGAGGCCAGTGTCACCCCCTGCACCTCTTATGCCTTCCCTTCCTCACCATCGTAATGGTCGTTGGGCTCGTGATGTGAGAGAGAGAAGCCGCTCTCCAATAAGAGGAGGCCTACCACCTAAAGATTATCGTCGAGATACTTTTGTCAGCCGTGGAAGAGATGATAGGCGTGGTATGGGACGCGATAGAATTGGAGGAATGTATTAGTTGCTGGTGTTATGTACTTTGTGATGTAACTAATATTAGCTTCCTTAGATGTGGGGAGACGAAGAATTTGGGAGATTAGTTCTGGATCTTCTGAATATGTTTCAGTTTATCAGTTTGTTTGATTCTCCTTGATCTTTTGCCTCAGATTTGTCACTGTTTGGTAGTGGTGAGTACATGCTTTTTTGACACCAAGTTTTGGGTGAGAATGTTCACTTGGTTTTTTATTATTTCCCCCCTCTAGGCGGCTAGATAAAGTTAGGATAGCTATGCCCTAGAATATTAAACAGAGCAGTTTGTGCCTGTTTGTGTTTGCGTATGCGTATGTGAAATAGACAAATTCAGTTATTGAAGGCTATGGAGATTGAGCTTGGTATGAACTGGATCACCACAAATGCTATTGTCACGTAAGTAAAGAAAAAATCGAATTTAAATTTGACTTTTTTTTATAAAAAAATGACAACAGGTTTTTACTGGTGGTTATTCCACCATCTGAACTGAAGCGAGGGTTTAGTGTATAATTCCCTTATTCTATATTTCTCATTCTACATTCTATAACGTAAGACGATAAATTTCAATACTAACGTTCTCTTCCAAAAATTGTTCATATTTTCAGATTGCCAAATTCATAAAACAATTTTAGTGCATTTAGAAAAAGTAATCCAAAATAATATAACCTCCGACAGATAATTTCAAAACTTTCTAGAAAATTCAAATATATATTGAATTTAAATAGATTTTCATTTTATTTTTTTATTTTTCAAATGTTTTATTTAAACAAGAGAATTTAAGTTTATTGGATTTTAATTTCTTTTCTATAAGGTATTTTAATTCCTACTAAATACAAAAATTGACAGTAACTTTTATTTTTATTGTGTATAATTTCCCTAAATTTCATGTATTGTTAGTTTAATTTACTCTTAATTGTTCCACATGCCAATCTTGTCCTCTTGGACTTTTTAAATCAGAGATTTAAAAAAATCACGAGCCAATGGCGGATATAATAGATGGCAATAAGTGGGAAGAGATTATAGTATTACAAGAAACTAATTTTCAAATCTCATGTCCCCCAAAATTGTACCACCAAAGCTTTCTATAATACAAACTATAGTATTTCTTTCACCCTATTACTTGTCTCACGCCAAATACATCATAACGAATTTAAAAGGCACACAAGAAACTGGTTAAAACCACTCAATTGTATGTGCATGCATTCTCTTTTAGTTTGATGGGTCCATTGTTGTGGGAATCAATAGTCACTGAGCAAGACACAGGCCTTCTATGTTTAGACCTCACCAACTTCCCAACAACATTCCCTATTGATCTAATTTCAAACACAAGAGTCACTGGTACTTTTCCATTGTCCACCAACCCAGTTAAACTTGCACCAGCACCATACAAAGGAACCTTGCTTCCTTGCAGATTCACAGACACAATCCGTGTACCCTTTCTCCCTAGATATTGCTTCTTCAGCTGCAGCAATGTGTATGTAAACATGTTAAGAGTGGTGGTCATAATCAACACTAGAAGCAAACTATAGCATTACTCTCAAACAAACCCTTTAGTGGCCAGTCTTGGATATTAAAGTTTATTTTCTTACCTCACCAGTTGCAATAGCAATCTCTGAATACATAAGATTTACTTCCTTAGAGCTCACATGAATGCCAAAAAACGTTGCAGGGTTATGCACTTTAATTCTCACTGAGCAATTTACTGTCAGCATCTTGCTTGGTACTCCTGTAGGGTCTGCCCCTTCTCCAAAGTAGAAGTTGTGTAGTGTCAAACTCTGCAAAGAAAGAGTAGGTTAGGTAGAATTGAAAGTTCATTAATAACTTATGGTAGATATATGGGATGACATAAAACCTATACACAAAATTTCTTTCACATTTCCATAATTCCAGTTAGTCAAATCCGGTGACTTTTTGTTCCAAACAATTCTTGGACTATATGCTATGAGACTATGACTTTTAACCATTAAGGATATGTTAATACAGATAACTAAATTCATTTTATTTTTCTTATTTCTCTCCTAAATGTACTTTGCTCCTAACAGATCCCAAGTCTAGTCTCAGTTTCACAAATCACACCACATGAGTGCCTCATTCAATATTCCTTTTTCTCTCAAACATCACCCTAAATCCAAATTAGTTCTATTTAAAGCATATCAGACACTAAACTCTAGTATCTCTTTCAACAAATAATTAGTTTATCATGTTACAAGAGACTAATCCTTCTGTTAGAGTGAACCCTCTTTGGTCCCAACCCTGCTGAAAAATACATACAATAACCGATTCCTTCTACTAACTACACTAGACAAACACTAACAGATCTTTTCTCTAATTAACACAAAACTGAAAAGCATACATTATTATAAATTATAATACACACGTTCAAAGTCCACCATGCATTTATTTACTGAATTTAAAATTAAACTAAAGCAAGTGGCAATATTCTTGAACATAAAGAAAAAAGCACCGATATTCCATGTCACTCCCTGGCTGTACCTTAACACTGACACGAACTGTGAAATGCCTGGCAACACCAGCAATGATCAAACAAAACACACAGAAAATCAAGGCAAACCCAACAACCCCAACGAAGATCTGAGTCCTTCTAGACAACCCTTTTCTCTCTCCACCATACCCTTCCTCTTCCTCAATCACCTTGCACTCCGGCCACCCTTTCTCGCCGGCACGCTTCCGGTTCCCTTTCCTCCCCCACGTGGCAATGTTGAAGGACCCCGACACTCGGCTCGAAGAGGACGCCCTGGAGTGGTGGCCGAAGGAGTGGTGCGAGGGCGAGTCCACGGGGCTGTTGCACGCCGGCGTGGCGTGCATTGTCGAGGACTTGTCGCCGTCGTGAGAGTCCCGCGAGGGACTCTGCACGTAGTACACGGCGCGTTTCGGCGACGACGACGTGTCCATGCTGGTGACATCGGAGTCGGTCTTCGCGTGCATCATGGTGGCGAACTGAAAAAAAATGACCCAGATGAAATTCCGGCAGCAAGATGGGAAATTTAGCGGTGCCCGGATGAGGGAATCGGAAAATGTTGAGAGAAAAAGTTGTGGGTAGGGAAGAAGGTGGTGGAGAATTTGGGTGATGGGGAAAGTGAGAGAGAACACATAAGAAGAGGGTTTGGGAATGAGACAGAACAGAGTGATTGATTGTGAAACATTCACAGCTGTTGGGTTAAGGAAGTTTGTGCTGTGAGGTGTGTCGTGTGGGATAAAGATACAGTATTTGCAGAAAGAATTTGATAACTGGAAACGACGACGTTTTGTGCTTTTCAGATACACACTTCCATGTACTGCCACTGCATGTTCTGTTCTTTTTCATTTCCTCAATTTAAAGATACGAAAAAAGTATAATACACTCATTAAGAAATACTTAATTAATATAAGTTTAGAAAAAAAGTAATTATAACTTTTTTAATGTAAAAGTACTATAATGAGAGTGCTTAAGAGGATTTATTAATGCTAAACACGGTTGCTTAAATTTTTGGTATTGGAGTATATGAGTTGGTGTTGCTTACACAAGCACATTTAAAAATTTTCTTAAAAAAAATAAAGATGGGAGAAATTCAGTTGTGCATTTATTCTTTTATGTTTTTAACCTTAATTAAACTATTAGTTTATAAGAGCAATAAAAATATTGTAAAAAAAATATATGGTTGTTGTTCCTCATTTGCGTACTTGTATTTTTTATTTTTTTTTTTGTATAAGATTTAAATAAGTATAACAAAGTTGAGATACTCAATTCTTTTTATTTCCGATACGAATTTAAAATATGTATTTGTTTAATAGAAAATAAGAGATGACGAAAAATTATAATTATAAGCGAGTAATTGGGAAGTGTAAAAGTTGGATTACCAAATCAAAATCCAAATAAGCTAAAAGTTGAAATAAGAAGTTTTAATTGAATTGGGTTGAATTTTAGATACAATTTTGAAAATAATCAGTCCTTTCCAATCTGAATTTATAATCACATATGTAATTTTTATTTATGAAATACTCAAATTTTATTACATACTTGTACCAAAGATATTTATAATATCATCATATAATTTAGTCACTTTTAGTTTTATCGTCTAAATTACATGTAAGTATTATTTTTAAAATAGTTTATTACAGTGGAATTTATATTTTCACATCTTATTTTTTGTAGTTATTTTATTTTTTACGCGATATATTGAAGAAAATTTAATAAAGAATAAATATAATATATAAGTTAAAAGTAGGAATTTGGTATATATCTTATTGAATGTACGCATAAACATTCTTTTACAACCTAAAAAACATATGATTATTTTTCTTTTATTTTATGTTTTTCACACAAAAGTCATTACAATGTAGGAAACTCCTCTTCTTCTTTTTTTCTTTTTTTTTTTTGTTTAAATTACAATAAATGGCAATTTATTTTAAAAAATAGCTTCAAAAGTTTCATTAGAGGACTATATAAACTTCTGCAGATACACACCCTTCTATTGGCACACTGAAAATTGCAGCACAATAACTTTTAACTTTTTGATTTAACTTTGGTGCAAAGTAAAGCTTAATTTACAGTCTGCTAACGAGGTTTGGTAGCAGATTGATTAGTTAGTTGGTTAATGATAAGAGCATAGAAAGAAACACTACATTAAGTTGAAAGTCATCAATTAATAAGCACTGCAAAAAATGAATTGCTATAACAAGTGGAAAACCAGTACATTATACACAGGTAAAAATGAACATCTATATGCTCTTCACTCTCAGCTTCTGATGATTCTACTTATTTCCCCTGGTATCATGAGTGAATCAATCGTTGATAGGATTTGTGGCATTGACATGCCTCCCGAAACAACAATTTCTGAAAATTTTAAACAAATTCAAGCATATGATGAAGCTAGAGAAGAATGAATTATTATCATAACAATGAAAATGATAATAGTGGTGAAATAGTTTCTGCAATTTCCAAACAAATTCAAGCATTCACTAAAACTAGAATGGAACGAATTATTGTAATATAACCACATCACCACATTGCAAGATAATATGTCTGTTTTGACTTCTATAAATTGAGAGTTCGAGTAATTATAAAAGAATAACTCACCAATTCCTTCACGAACGGACAGGTTTGGTCTAATGACATCTTTGGTGCTGACAAGAAATATATCACCGATATAAAGATGATTTGTAGGAACATAGACACAACATAACTGCTCATCTCCAGAATAGTTCTGTAAAAAGAATATTATTAAAAAAGATTAATTTCAACATGCAATGCTGTGCCAAATCTTCATAAACACGTGTAATCATCAACGGTTGACCATAAACTAGTTCCATCAAACTCAAATCATTGTATGCTTAGCTTTATGAAAACTTTCCTTTAACTTATTGTATATACTTGTTTGGATGAGCTTCTCCATAAACACTTATAGGAGAAAAGGGAAAAAAAAAATGGAGAAGCTACCTTAAAATTTTCTTTTTCTCAAAGTGTTTATGGAGAAATTCTCCCAAAAACACCTGTACAACTTTAAATACACAATTAATTGAAAAGGCACATAAAAAATGCGAAAATCTAAATAAAAAACAACATCAGCATAAAGGATCATGGATTTAAAGAAGGGCACTAGAGAGCAATTGTAATCAACTCAGCCAACGTAAGAGCTCTTATTCATAAATAGATGGCCATTAATGAAAAATAATAACTCTATTATATATGAAACCAAGCCAAACAGGAATTGGTTGTACAAACTTTTTTTGTTCACTGAACATGCATCTCAACCACGCAAAATAAAGATTAGCATCCTATGAGTATGGACAAGCCTGAAGCAGTAAAATAAGTCAACAATTCTTTACTAAACTGCTACATCACCATCAGAAAATAACTAAAATTACTCTATGAGTGACATTAAACTACTAATTAAAGTAGTAACTGCAGGGAACATAATGAGAATCTGATTCAAACATTGATGCAAGTAAATGTTCTGAACCTAAAATCTACCAAAAAACATTGAAGTTTTATATATAGACCTGAAGGGTAACAAACGAGGTGATAAATCCAAATGCATATTCTCCAATACGTGGATGTCGAATGATGGCTACTTCTTTGAATGCTTGTGTATTTTGATCTGTGAAAATATGCATGTTAGCATAAGCTGTTCTCATCCAATATTTCATTCATACCATTATCACAATGAAGAGTTAGATATTGGCAAACACACCTGGAGAAATAGCTGCACTAATCTGCTTGGAGGCATTATAAATATGACGAACAAGTGGCATTCGCTTGATAAACCACTCCCCAAGACCCAAGACAGATGCACCCAACCATGATGACATGAAAACCCCAACCAAGAAGATGAAAGTTATGGAAGTTATGAATCCAAGACCTGACCAAAGATTAGCCAATAATGTCAACATGCTGTAAAAAATAAAAAAATAAAATAAAAAATAGTTTTGTTGCTCTATTGAACACTTCAGCTTTAAATAGTCCAAGCTAGTCCAAGGAAAAGAATATTATGAATATAAAATCATTTAATATGCATCAAAGAAAACAGAATACCAAGTAGCCATAATTTTAACAGCTTTTAGTGAAAAATATATGATTTTATTAGGAAAGCCCTGCCACAAGACAAAATGAGCTGTTCAAGCCAAAAATTGAACTTTGTTATAATCTTTACATGAGTAAAGGTTAATTGTGAAATACCATAAAACATAAGCACTTACCAAAAACATCAATTCCAAGTTGAGCATAGATAGGAGAGAAAAATCCATCCACAAAATGAATAAACCACCATGTTATATAGAAGGTGATAGCAATTGGAAAGAGAATGACACTGCAAAAGAACAAGCAGTGAGATATCACCAATTAAACAACAAAAGAAATGAATGACCTTGGGAATTTGAAAAGGACAAAGAGAGCAATGATCCAAACAAGGTAAACCAATCATAATTCAGCAAACCATATGTGCAAGCAGAAAATGGTATACTAGACAAGAACAAATATTCTTCTAGGAGCAAGTATCCACTATTAAATCATCATGGATGACTTAAAGTTTATCTAGTTCTCCATCATGTTATCATTTTAATTTTAATCAAAGTGATGACATACGAATGAGATTGCTACATACTTTTGTCATACTATGTTGAGAATTCTTGTAAAAGAGTGCATGACAGTAACTGGTGTCCAGTAACTGATTTGGAGATTTAAAGTCTCTAGATTATAAAACCTGGGATGTTCATTCAATTAGGATTTGCCAATTAAAAAAGAAGTATCAGTTGGACTCTTTGGATACTACTGTGAATATATACTCTCCCCTAACATGCTTTTGTAACTTTTCGTTTGTAATGAAACACCATAAACAACAAGATGCCAGAAGACAAAGTGCAGATAAAAAAATCAAGAAAAAGAGAAGCACCACATCAAAGAATACAAGGCATGCGAAAGGAAAATTCATTCAGGAAAAATACACAAGATCATATCCAAGAGCATGCAATACATATCATATAACCATGCAATACACATCATATAACGATGCTTATCAAGATGTTGGACAGAAGAACTACGTACCATCCTGACATGAACTTTTTTGATGCCCAGCTTCTAATAACTTTGTAAAAAGTCTACAAATGACAGAAACAACCAAATAAAATAGTAATCTGTCAGACAAATACTTATGAAGGCATAGCAAATTCTCACATGCAAGTTGCAACTAAAAGAACACAACAACTCTTCTTCGGTATTCAAACCACAAAAACAAAAAGAGAACGTTCATCCCTCCAATATATGCAACTACATAATTTCTTTTTACTTACGCAAAACTAAATTATTGCTCCATTATACAGCTTACAATAATTAGCACTACATAGCTTCACTTCATTCATTGCCAATTTTGCTACCCTTTTTTATTTTGAATACAATTTGATTTGATGATTCAAGATACAAACTCAGATTAGCACCTACTTAAATCTCCATTCTATTAAAGCTACACACTGCTCTTTTGACGAAGAAATCATTGATTCCCCAATCCCTAAGAGGTTCATCCCAAAGAAACCTCAATTCAAGTCAAGAAAGAAGCTTTCAAGTAAATCCTCCACCCCAATACATTCACAAAAGACCAGATTGAGCGAATTGCGGAAAAAAAGAGGAAGCGAAAATGAATTGTGATGGTTAATCGAAACCCCAAATTGGGAGAGGGTAGATAAAGAGATCACCTCTCGTCCAGCATGATGCGGGGAAGGCAACGACGAAGAAGAGGACGACGACGGCATGGAGGAAGGGGCGGCGGTGCCTTCGACGGCGGCGACAGGGATGAGAAGCTCCCGATCTCTGTCTCTGGTGGTGGTGGCCATGGAGGATTTTTCAGCGCCCATGAAACGACGCCGTTTGAGAACTCAAAACGCGAAACTCAGAACGCAAAACCTCTTTTCTGAAAATTCTGAAACTTCTTTCTCTGTTGTGTCCTTCGGAGAGTTCAAAGCCTCAATTCACATTTGGTCCTCGCTTTCTTTTTTATTTATTTATTTATTTTTCTTTTCTTTTCTTAAAATATATTTTAATTATATCTGTCTTTTTTGAATATTCCACTCTGACTTTACGAATACAAGTCACACCCAGTTCCAATTAAGCCTATATTAAAAAATAGAAATAAAAATTATTATATTTTTTGTCCCAATTTGATGTCAACAATGATTTGAGTTGTTTGGTTAATCTGTTCATTTTCAGTTCATAATGAGTCATATTTTCAGTATAATGGTTTGTGTGATCTTCTGATGTTCTTCTCATTACTGTAAGAGAATTATTATTAATTGCTGTTAACTGTAACATAAAAATTTAAAAATAAATTAAATGGATTAAACTTCCCATATAATTATAAATTTAAATTTCAAATGAAAAACACTTTGGATTTTTATCAGTGACATTTAATTACAGCGTTGAGCATGTTGGTTAGAATTATAAGGAAAACCAACAATAATATAGGTTGTTGTATCAAATATATTATAGCATAAAATCTACTAATTTTCTATAACTAATTGAGAAAATAAGTTAACCTACAATTAAATATAATATATGTAGCGTGTTGTAACACAAAATACCTGCATACATGTATATGTAAAGTACCTCCATACATATATAATCAATTTAATAATTAGATACATAATAGAATAGACATGTTAAATCTATTTTATTACATATTAATATTTGATTTATTTTAAATTTTTATCAACAACATATTTATAAATTAATGTCAGGAATTTAATCGATATCTTTATACATTGAATATTGAAATCCTCTCTTACTTTTCATTAGTAGATATGTTAATTTACTTGATAATAGATTATCCGTGAAATAAAAAGATCTCGATTATTATATAATAATTCAATTAAATATATCAATATATCCATACATAAATTAATCATAATTAATTAATAATATATACACATAACATAGTCCAAAATATATAAAACATTCAACTCATATAAAGAATTAATCCCATAAGTCTTATTTGGATATTCTTTGTTTTCTCCTTTGAATGAAAAATCTCTCGCTTGAAAGTTAGATATTCTATTTTAACATATTACTGAAGCGAGAAAATTTGAAAGAATAAACTTTATATAATTTATTTTTGTCTGAGTATAAATCCTTCCCTTAAAAAAAGTACACCAAAAACAAAAATTTACAAAATTATCTCAAATTCACATTTTTTTATAATCAAAGCTAAATAAAAGTAACTTTATTCAAAACTTTAATAATTTTCTAACTTAATTATTTTGTACTCGAAATCTCACTTGACAATTCAAAAGTTCATGTTCTCACTAATCCAGTTCCAAATTGATTAACTAAACCCTAAATCAATATAACCACTTCACAAACTCTAAGAGTTTACTCATATATACAATAAATCAACTCCAAAAATAAATAAACACATGATTTTCATTTCTATTAACTCACAATATCTACAAGATTCTAAACTTATTCCCACAAATTCAAATCAATTGTAAATGAGGTAAATCAATTGTGTTTAACATTTGATATACTTCAACCACATGTATTAATAGTATTAATAGAGAAAATAAAAGGAGATAAAATAGATCAAATATTTAAAGAAAATTGAAGACAGTGAAAAATAGGGTTTATATGATTTTTATATAAAGCCTATTTTTTGGTGTAAAAAATGAAGAGATAAGAGAGTATATTTAATGAATAAAGAGATATATAAATAACAATTGAGACAGTTGAAAGAAAAGTTAGTCTTTCTAGTCTCTCTACTAATAGACAATAGGTTTTGTTTTACAAATAAAAATTATGAAAAGTAAAATATGTAATTGCTGGACAATAAGCTATGTATTTGAGAGAATAATTGAAATTGGTCATTTTTTTCTAAACAAATTTATTTTCTTGCATCTGAAGACTTATAACCTATGATTATTTCTAAACAACTTTTTTACTTTTAGTTTCATAATTTCTAAGAAATTTTTTTTGTTGCATTCAAACAAAATTGATTATCTTAAAATCAATTTTCAAAAACCTTATGAAAACAAAAATAGTTTCAGTTATAATCGATCATTTCAACAATTGAGTATCCTTATTGTTAATAATTGAAATGATTTAATTTTTGCAAATGTTGAGACAAACTCAAACAAATTGTAATTCATTAAGCATTTGAGCTTTAACCGTTTGAGCAAAGAGATTAAAATGAAGTTTTATAAAATTATAGGACAATACTTTGCATCTTTTGTTCTTGTCTTTTGTGCAGATTCAATCTTAATGATAACACAGAAATCCTGTATTAAGTTGAAAACCATCACTGAGAGCTACAAAATTGAATTGCTATAACAAGTGGAGAAGCAGTACAATATACACAGGTGAAAATTCGAGAATCCAAGCACAGAATAGAATTTTGTATGGTTGCCAAATCAATGCTAAACTCTACATTCTTACACAAACCAATGTTACACAAGCCATCAGAGTCTCTCACTTTCTCAGCAATCAATCACGTAAATTCAATACTGGCATCTGCAACACATTGATTGCATTGTCATTCTGATGGCTTCATATGACACCAAGGAACAGAAACATGAATAACTACTTTGTTCTTCACTCTCAGATACTGTTTATTCTACTTATTTCCCCTGGTATGATGCGTGAATCAATCGTTGATAGGATCTGTGGCATTGACATGCCTCCCGAAACAACCATTTCTGCAATTTCCAAACAAATTCAACCATATTTTGAGACTAGAGCGGCATGAATTATTATCATAACAATGATGACAATCAAGAAGCAACAGTTCTTCAATTTCCAATAAATTCAAGCATCGCATAGGTTGAAGCTAGAGTGGAATGAGTTATTGTTATTCTTCTTCATTATTCTTACTATTATGCCTTTTAGAGATGAATCTTGAAGAGTAGTTCATATCCCAGGAAAAACAAATTACACACGGAAGGGGATTTGGTAAACAAACTATCTTTGTAATATAACTACATTACTACAGTGCAAAATAAATAAGCCTGCTTTGGCCTCTATAATTTGAGACTTAAAGTAAATGTAAAAGAATCACTTACCAATTCCTTCTCGAACTGACAAGTTTGGCCTAATGACATCTTTGGTGTTGACTAGAAATATATCACCGATATAGAGATGATTTGTAGGAACATAGACACAGCATAACTCCTCGTCTCCAGAATAGTTCTGTAAAAAAAAATTATTAAAAAATTATTCAATTCCAACACGCAATGCTGTGTAAAATTTTTAAAAACACAGATATCATCATGAATTGACCGTAAACCAGTCTTATCAAACTCGAAGCATCATATGCTTACCAATACTGAAATCTTCCTATAGCTTATTGTATGTACAGTATTAAGATAATGGGATCATAGATGCAAGGAATGACACTATGTAAAACCGGGGTATCATAATTAAACTCAGACTCAAGAAATGGTGCAAATAAATGTTCTCAACTTAAAATACTCCAAACATTGAAGTTTTCAGATACCTGAAGGGTAACTGACGAGGTGATGAACCCAAATGCATATTCTCCTATACGTGGATGCCGGATGATGGCAACTTCTTTGAAGGCTTGTGTATTTTGATCTGTGACAATATGCACGTTAGCATAAACTGTTCTCATCCATACCATTATAACAGTTAAGAGCTACATGTTGGCAAACACGTACCTGGAGAGATAGCAGCACTGATCTGTTTGGAGGCATTATAAATATGACGAACAAGTGGCATTCGCTTGATAAACCACTCCCCAAGGCCCAGGACAGATGCACCCAACCATGATGACATGAAAACCCCAACCAAGAAAATGAAAGTTATGGAAGTTATGAATCCCAGACCTGACCAAGTATTAGCAAATAATGTTAACAAGTTTCAAACAATAAAATCAATTGAAAAAAGTTTTGCTGCTCAATTAAATAATCCAACCCACTCCTGGGCCAAAAAATAGAGAAAACAACAAATATAGTTATATTACAAAGATAAATTCACTTAAACATGCATCAAAGACAATGGAATACTAAATAACCATAATCTTAGCAGTCTCAAGTTAAAAAACATGATTTTCTTAAAACAATTCCTGCCACAAGACAATGAGTTGTTGATGCATAAAACGAACTTTTTACAATCTTTACATAATAAGGAAAGGTTAATTGTGAAATACCATAAAACATAAGCACTTACCAAAAATATCAATTCCAAGTTGAGCATAGATAGGAGAGAAAAATCCATCCACAAAATGAATAAACCACCAAGTTATATAGAAGGTGATAGCAATTGGAAAGAGAATGACACTGCAAAAAAAAGCAGTGAGATAAGTAGAGGACTTTGGAAATTAGAAAAGAACAATGTGACCACTGATCCAAACAAATAAAGGTAACCAAACATAATTCAGCAAACAATAGATATGTGCAAGCAGAGAGAGGTATATACTGACCAGAACACATTTTTCTTAGGAGCAAGCATTCATATTAAATAATCATTAATGACTCAAAAAACCTATCTATTTCTTCATCATGTCGTCCATTTAATTTAAATAAAACGACAAGACAGTAACGAGATTGTTACATAATTTTGCGGTCCTTGTGTAGAGAATTGTCATAAAAGAGTGCATAATAGCATCTGGTGTTCAGTAAGTGATTATGAGATTTACAGTCTTCAGAATATAGAACCCAGGATTTTCAGTCATTTAAGATTTCCCAATGAGAAAGGTATCACTTGGACTCCTGGAATATTACCAGGAATATATATATCCTCCCGTGATGGAGAAAAGAAGTAAGAGCTTCCCAATATTCAGCAATCAACTATTATGCTCTGTAATTTCCCCTTTGCGATACAACACCAAAAACAACAATATGCATGTGCAAATAAAGTGAAGATAAAAAATTATGAAAATAAACCAACACCTCAAAGAATGCAAGGCATGCACAAGGAAAATTCATTCAGGAAACATGAACAATATCATTTGTAGGAACATGCAATACATCTCATGCATCAATGATTAAATATCAAAATGATGGACAGCAGAATCACGCACCATCCAGTCATGAACTTTTTTGATGCCCAGCTTCTAACAACTTTGCAAAAAGTCTACAAAATGACAGAAACAGGAAAAAAAGAGCAATCTGTCAGACAAATAGTTAAGAAGGTATAGCAAATTCTCGTATGCAATCTATAACTCTTTGGTATTCAAAACCACGAAAAAAAAAAAAATATTCACACCCAATAGATGCACCTAAATTTCTTTCTACTTAGGTGTAAAATGAAATTATTGCTCCATTATATACATATAGCTTGTGCTAGTTAGTACTAGATAGCTTCACTTTATCATCAATTTCACTATCACTTTTCAGTTTGAATACAATTCGATGATTCATGAAACAAACCCAGACTATCATTCACTTAAATCTTCATTCTCTTGAAGCCACACACTGCTCTCAACAAGAAACTATTAACTCCCCAATGCCTAACTGGTTGATCCCCAAAAAACCTCAATCCAAGTCAAAGTATGAACTTTAAAGTAAATTCCCCAACCCAACACGTTCAAAACAGTCCAGGTTGAGCGAATTGGATAAAAAAGGGGAAATGAAAACGAATTGTAGTGGTGAATTGAAAACCCTAAATGGGAAAGAGTGAAGGAAGAGATCACCTCGCGTCCAGCATGATGCGCGGACGACGACGAAGACGACGGCTTGGGGGAAAGCGAGACGGCGGCGGCGGTGTCGGCGACGGGGATGAGAAGCTCTCGATCTCTGTCTCTAGTGGTGATGGCCATGGAGGATTTTTCATCGCCCATTAAACGACGGCGTTTGGTAACTTAAAACGCAAAACCTTTCTGAAGTTTCTGAAACTCTCCGTTCTTCCTTGCGTCCTTCGGAGAGTCCAAAGCTGTAATTCACATTTGGTCTTCGTTTCTTTTTTTTTATTTTTTTATTATAAATAATTTTATTTTCTTAAAATATGTTTTAAGTCTATCTGTCTTTGAATTTTCCAGTCTAAGACTCTCTGTATACAAGTCACACTACTCTATAGTAAAAATAAATAAATCTATATTAATAAATAAATAGATAAGTATTAAAAAAAATAGAACTGTACTCTGTTTGACCTGTTTGCCATATACAAATTCGATGTCAACAATCATTCAAGTTGTTTCGTTAATTTCCCAGAAGTAAAAAAAAAAAGTATTTTTTTTAAAAAAGTCTATAATTTTATCTTTTTTTCTATCTAGAAATAAATTATTAAAATAAGAGTACCCGTTATTTTACCTAAAACTATTCGCGAGTACAAATATTGTTTTTTCGTCTTGATCACAACCTTATTTACTATTAAAAAATAGATGACATTGTTGAAAGAAAGAAATATAATAAAGGAAAAATAGAAAAAGAAAAATCATTAAATTTAAAAAAATACTAATTTGACTTTATTTATTATATTATATTTTTATTTGACACTATATTTTGGTGATAAAATATTATATAT
>Ga0123340_1001432_pt1 | contig 19792 bp, 13 predicted proteins | sample SirMexnodulemix_FD_89961 | JGI IMG/M metagenome (GOLD analysis project Ga0123340, IMG submission 89961) | Root nodule microbial communities of legume samples collected from Mexico - Siratro Mexico nodule mix | ecosystem: Host-associated > Plants > Roots > Nodule | place: Mexico: Nepantla... | reverse complement strand
ATAATAATTCATTAATTACACTCTACAAATTAATTATATTTAATTTTAACTATAATTTTATTTACTATAAAAATATTTTATCAATTACAATTATCACATAATTTATAAAATTTTAATTTTTTTACTTAAATACTATTATTTTTCTTTTGATTCAAAGAGCTCAATTTTTTTCACACTTTATTTGATTTTAACTCAAATTCACTATCTCAAATTCATTTTCTTATTTATCAAAACAAAGTGATAGTATTTATTAAAATATATGATTATCAACCTTATTAATAAAAGAATTGATATTAAAGATCTTAACTAACATCTTTCTCATTAATCATATAGTTTGATAAACTTTACTAGGATTTAAAATTTATTGTTAATTAGTATGCACATTCTTACAAAAATTTAATCGCTCATAACATTTATAATATTTATTTCATATTTAATTAGTCGATATCAAACTTATTGACATATATTCTAACAAATTTATTCATAATCTCTTTTTAACAAGAACTAGAAATATACTTTTAATAATTTTTTATTATTATCCGATAGGGATATTATTCTTTTTTACTTAATCATGTCGTCGTTTATTATTATTTTTTAATTTCTGGAAAAGCTTCTTTATATTTAGAAGAGATAAATTAAAAAATGAAAAATTTTAAACTTAAAACTAACCTAATATAAGTCAATTTATAAAAAAAAACTTATAATTTATGTAAAATTTTATTTTTTAATTTATACATAACATGAAAAACCTCACGCTAAAAAATGTGTGTGCGTGTTTTTTTACGTAAGATCATGAAAATAGGTTCTCAATTCTTAAGGTGGCTTGGTTTCAAGGCATTGCATATCGAACCAAGTAATGGAATGTCAAATACTTGTTTTTAGTTTAAAAAATAAGTGTATTTCTAGAAATTCACAAATGGCAAAAAAATAATGATTTTTAATTTTAGACCAGGTCAACTTAAAGAATTTTTTTTACAAAGACTAAATTAACAAATGCTTATTTATAGGGATTACGAAAATGTTTAAGCGTAAGTAAATTACACATTTTAAATTTACTTCCTACAGTATGAGCCATCCATTCGTATATATGCATCAAGTAGCTAATACGTCTTTATTAGAAGATACAAAATAATAAAAGGAATCTTCCAATAACTAAATAGCCATACTAAAGTAGTGACAAAAAATATATATTCGAGACTTATTTATTTATCAAAATTTTGGATGATAAATATAACATGACATGCAACTTTTTTTGGTTACATCATGACATGTACTTTGAATTGCGCAAATATTTTATGCTCCATTGTGACGTTTTATATAGGGATAAAAAGATATGGAAAATTAATACATAAAGAAAAATTATTTCATTATATTAAATATTTAAAAAAATAATAACAAATATCCAACTTCTACCAAAAATATATTACCACAACACAACAGACATTTTTTTCCTACAATAAAAAGAGAAGTGTTTGGACAAACATTTTTATGAATATTTTTAAGAAAAATATAAACATTTTCTTCATAAATTAAAAAAATTATATAAGAAATATTTATTAATTTATTTTTGATGAGAGTAATAGGAAAGAAATTTGTGCGGAGATGTGATTATTATAAAATAAATTAAGAAAACAGATTACACGTGGCGACTAACGGTGGAGCGTCCACTGAGCGTGATTCCACCGCAAAGTGCGCGTCACCCAAACGTGAAAACTTTTCAGTTTTTCACTTATGTGTTTGGCTATTGTGATTCCTCCGAAGCCAAGGATGAGACCATAGAAATTTAATTTAATTTAATTAAAAAAAATGAAAGATTATTAAGTGGTTTAACATCAATAATTATTTTTGGATATAGATTAGAGTAATTAATTAATGAGAAATATTTTTTAAGAAGTAATAAAAGAGATACACGAAGGGGCAATAGCGTGAACAGCAACGGTTAAGACGAAGAAAGGTGAACAACCAAAAGCTACTCCCATTTTTCTCACTCACCGTCGTTTCGCTGCTGTTTCTTCTTCTTCTTAGTCATTTTCACACTTTTCTTCCAGAATGTGATTGTTTGGGGAAAATAAGAGAGCGAAAGAAGCGTGATGGAGTGGGCGAAGACGAAGGAGTGCGCGAGGGAGTTCATGGTTGGGGTGGCGGAGATGACGGTGGAGTTCGGAAAAGGTTGCAGAGACATAGTCAAGCAGAGTTTGGTCAACGAAGATTCATTTATTGTCAAAAACTTAGGGAGAGATTCCTACATTGGAAAAAGACTGGGAGGACCCTGTGCTAAGCTTTTCGCCAAATTGAGCTTCTTCAACGAGTATTTGCCCGAGGATAAGGATCCTCTTCACGCTTGGTCCGTCATTTTCTTCGTTTTCCTTCTCGCCTTCTTAGGTAATCAACTTCAATTTCAATGTGAGCAAATCAATTTAGTATTTCTGAAGTTCACTTTTAGATCAGGTTAGGAGTAGCTTCATGGAAGTTGTTAATGCCGTCTATGATTGATTTGTTTTTGTTTGCAGCTTTGTATGTGAATTTTGAGCGTGATCCGGACGCGCCGCCGGTGAAGCAGGTGTTTCTGCATCCTCCGAGTGCTTCTCGCGTAGTGCTTCCTGACGGAAGGAACCTGGCGTATAAGGAGCAAGGTGTTCCGTCTCACAGAGCTAGGTTTTCCATCATTGCTCCTCATAGTTTTCTTTCCTCCAGGCTTGCAGGTTCGATTTTCTTTTGAATTGTTAACTTTAGTTGCTGTTAATTCTTTGTTATCGCGGGGAAGTTGTTTCATGGTCCAACCCTACTGTGATCACTGCTCACAACTAGTCTTTACATGACAATTAATTAAACATTACTAATTTATTTTAATAGAGACGGGTGAGACTATGGAGACCTGCTTGAGGTACATTTTTTTTTTCTATTAATAGTTTTTGGCATCTTCTTTGGAATTAGGGATTCCTGGAGTTAAAGATTCTGTGCTGGAAGATTTTGGTATTCATTTGTTGACTTATGATCTTCCTGGTTTTGGTGAGAGCGATCCTCATCCCAAACGGAACCTGGAATCCTCGGCAACAGATATGGCATTTTTAGCGGATGCTCTTGGTGTGAATAAGTTTTGGGTGTTTGGTTATTCAAGCGGGAGTATGCATGCTTGGGCTGCACTTAGATACATTCCTGATAGGCTTGCTGGTATTAGTTGCTCTTTTGCTTGTCGTGAGCTTTTTTCTTTTGTTATGTCCATTCAACTTTTGATACAGTTCACGTCACAAATTTTGTAGCTCTTTTAGTCGTTTACTTTATGTTTTATTGTACTATTTTTCTTTTCATTTAGGCCTTTTGTTATTTTCCCTCATTTAAAACACTTGAAACACTTGTTTAAAGTGAGTTGTTATAACTTTTGCATCCTCTTGAAAGTACTGCTTTTTGAAAAGTATATTAGGTAATAAATTTGTGTAATGCGCCACAACAATATAATCAAGTTTTTCAGAGGGAATAAGCACCATGCCATGCATTATGAAATTAATATGTTGCGTGTTAATTATCAGGTGCAGCCATGTTTGCTCCTATGGTGAACCCATATGATCCTATGATGACGAAGGAAGAGAGACGAAAAACTTGGAACAAATGGACACGGAGAAGAAAATTCTTGTACTTCTTAGCCCGGAGGTTTCCTAGATTTCTAGCCTTCTTCTATCAGCGAAGCCTCTTGTCAGGAAAGCATGGACATATTGATAAGTGGCTGTCATTATCTCTTGGAAGGAGGGTAAGGGAAACTTTGCCTATCCCTTTTTATCTTTGAATCAACACATCTAATATTTATATTTTGGCTCCTTAAAAAAATAAGATGCATACTTAATATTTTTAACTTCATATTTGACATACTTGTGTATTTATTACAGTAAACTGTTGATTTTTCAAATCAATGGTTATAATTCTGTACTTTATCCTTTAAACTGCACCTATCACTTTAGCGGAGGCAAATACTGATATGTGACATCCATATTTGACTTCAAGCATTTAACATTTTTATTGATGATCCACTTTATGACTGTCGCCTGTACTTAGTCAGATGGACTAAACAATTAGAGGTGTGCCAATTAACTGATCAGTATATGGACGAGATGACCTTATACAATTGCTAAAGACATTCTTGGCATTTTCAAATATGGTTTAGCTCTGTTATGTGATTTAAAGCAAAAATTATTACTGAACTTTGGTTCAAATTTAAAGCAATGTAAATTTGTTTCACCAAAAGCAGGTTCTGATGGCCCATGCTTTCCCAAGAGTTTTTCTTTTTTTTTTAAACACGCACATTCACTCATGCAAGATTTCAATGTCTCTTTCAGGATAAAGCACTGATGGAAGATCCAATTTATGAGGAATTCTGGCAAAGGGATCTGGAAGAATCTACCAGACAAAGAAATGTGAAACCCTTTGTGGAGGAAGCTGCTTTGCAAGTCACAAATTGGGGTTTCAGTCTTTCAGACCTCAAATTGCAGAAGAAAATACAGAGTAGCCTCAGTTGGCTTAAATCAATGTTCACTGAAACTCAGGAATATACAGGATTTCTTGGCCCTATACATATATGGCAAGTGAGTGCATCTATATTTTTTCGCCCAATTCCCCTTGTGTTGTTTCATTCACATAAATACATAGTAATATTATCATAATTGCTTGCTTGCATTCTTCTATCAAAGCAATTTAATTTAAACTTGTTGGAGATCACATATTGATTAGAGATATAACTAAATTATAACATATGAGTGCAAACTTTATCTTATCAAGTCATTCCCATGCTTGTGATACTCAGTTCTTGGCGTAAGAAGGTGTATTAGAGATCTTGCATTGACTAGAGATATGACTAAATTCTAAGGTTGAGTTAAATTTAAACTACATTTTTTTATAAAACCAAATCACTTGAAAGAAAGGATGCAATATGTAGATTTGGAAAATATTTGATATAATATTGGATTAGGATGTAGCTAGTATGTCAAATAAGAATATTAAAAATGTATTAATATATAGAAATATTCATAAAACATTAAATGTATCGAATTTAAACTACTAAACATTAACAAGCCAATTTTCAGCATTTTCAATTGTTGCTTGCCTTTTAAATTCATTCCAGGAGTTCTTGAAACTAATTTGTCCATTTTGGCCAGTTGGTTCTAAATGTTAAAACCATATAACTTTTATTTTCCCTTTTATATCTTATTAAAGCAACTTGCTTTGACCTTTTTCATTTGCTTATCTCCCATTACCTGGTAGTATGTCCACATTTCAGTTATCATTATTATTACTGCATTCTTGGAACCTGAGCTGTTTTAAGTTCCCAGTAGTCTAGCATACTATATTGAGCACATGGAAGGAAAACATTTAACTGTTGCATAGGGTGGAACCAAGCAACAAGTTTTCTTGGTTTCATTCCTAATTTCCATTCAATGTTACTGGGTTTCAATGTTGCTATTGTATTGCTGTACCTTCCACTAAACAGAATTTAAAGTTGCCATTTCATTCTGAAATTGTGAAGTATAGACACCTTGAATTATGATATGGTTCCTTATGGTATATGTTTCCCTTGGCGTAGTTGGTAACTAAAATTAAGAAGTCTTTATTCGTTTCTTATGTAATCATCAAGAGGCTTACATTTCAGCTAAATGAAAATGAAAAAAAAACTTTAGTTTTACTTGCCTGCTCTAATTCAATGTTAGCCAATAGTTGACCTTTTTTACGTGAAATATGACTTCTTGTTGTTCAATGTTAACAGGGAATGGATGATAAAGTGGTGCCCCCTTCAATGACTGATTTTGTGCACCGCGTGCTACCCGGAGCCGCAGTACATAAACTCCCATATGAAGGCCATTTCACTTACGTCTACTTTTGTCATGAATGCCACCAACAGATATTTACTACACTTTTCGGAACCCCACAAGGTCCACTCAGCATTCCTATAAATGTAGATCAAGCCACCTTAGAAACCAATATTGAACAGCAAGAAGTAGTAAACGATGATGATTGTGCCACAAACTAGAAGTACACATAACAGGATAAAAATTTTCTTCTTCCATTTTTCTGGTCGAACATCACAATTTTATGATGTAAATACCTTATAGTTTTGCCTCATCTCCAATGAAGCAAGTATAGGAAAGAAAATAAAATTTGTGCTTCTGGCCCTTCTCTGGGCTGTTGAACTGGTGTTTCCTACAAAATGTTTGAACTCCTTTAATTCAACAACCCCAAGACCCCATTCCCTCCCACTTCGTCATAACTTGAATACAAAACTTGTTTTTGGTAACAGTGACATATGACACTACAATGAGTTCATCTGAATTCCATACGATTTGAAAAAAGGATATAATGCTTATATTTCTCTGTTCTAGATCAAACGACGAGCGCAATAGTACTGCAGATATTTGGCTCAGTCCGCAGGTGAAGCCGGCTATGGATTTTGGTAAATCATTTTTCCAAACTCCTGTAATAAATTTAGAGAACCTTCACAGGAGGGTAGCAATTGGGGTACTGTTTTGGACCCGTGCGTGAGAATTTGTCTATATAGAGAGCTTCTTCCTGCAGCTCCATACCTTTGATTTTTTGAAACTGCCCTTTATTAAAGATAAGATAGATTACACTGTCAGTTTTATCCTTTTGTAATACACCTCAATTTATCCTTTCCCTTTCACCTTTACCTTCATAATCTAAGTTGCAGTTCACCTCCATCGATCCTGTCACCACCATCTGCTTGCAACGAAAATGTTTTTGGAATAGTCTATTTGGAAAGCTGTTTCCGCTTGACCTGTGAGAAGAGCTTTTATAAAAAACAAAAATACTTTCGGAATGACCTATTTTAGAAAGATTATGAAGGTGTATTTTTTACCTTTTGAAATGTCTCATTCTGAAAATTATTTTTGGATTCCGATGTCAAATTATACTTCTCAAACAGCCTATCCGAAATATAAATATAACTTTTGAAATAGCTTGTTCTGAAAGTTGAATTTTACATTTCAGAAGTCAAAAATTCAAACTTATAAACACCTCCGAAAAGTAAATTCCAAAAATCTTTCGAAAACTGCATTCTGGAATACAAAAGCACACACCACCTAAATTTACTTCCGACGAAAACACCACCTCACAACTATCACCACTGCTCCACCACTGTCAAAAACACCACCTCGCAGGGACCACCACTGCTCCGCCACTGTCAACAACGACCAACCACCACCAACCGTCTATCCATAGCCGCCACCGCCACTACAACACGCCGTCACTCTCCCCACAGCAGCACCACCCTCCCTCACGCACCTCCATTTCACTCTTCCAAACATAAGGTTATGGTGGTGTAATAAGAACCTTTGAGGTGCAGGAAAAAGCTCTCGTCTATATGTTGTTGGGCATCAAGTACTGAAATTTTATAAATGACATTTTTAATAAGCTTTTGTAAAGGGGTAAAAAATTAGAATAGTATCAGGTAATATTATTTTGCTTACGAAATATTTTATATTTTAAATAATACATGTCATGGTAAAAATAGAATAGTATCAAACTTTGCTAAAATATATACAATTTTATAGACTTAATAGAGTGTGAGAAATTTAAATCTAATAGTTAAGTTTTGCAAGATGTGGGAGTTATTATTCCACAACTAGCTCATGTCTTTATGTGTATCTTTTTTACAATGTTTGGTTGTGTGGAGCTCCCCTTCTACCTATAAATAAAGAAACCTCCTATATGTAGATAAGAAAAGATTGATTTCTGATAGGAGACACTCCCTCTACCTCCTCAACTCAAATTTGGTTGAGAAGGACATTGCTGTTGACAATGAAAATAGTCAAAATACTCAAACTAACGCTGGAAGAATCATTAATGGAACACTGCAATCTTTATTATTTATACAAGCAATATTTCTCACTAGTTAATTTCATTTCTATCTATCAACTATATTAATGCTAATGTTGACTACAACACTAATTAATTAAACCTAATATCTAATGTAATCTATTATATGAAAACTAAGTTCATGACTTTAAATTTAATATAAATTTTTATGTAACAATTCACATGAGTTATGTCTACCCACTCGGTTTTCTCCCTTCAAAAAAGAAATTATGTAAATATCTTTTCTCATCAAATTTTTTGCTATAATGTAAGTCACTAGTTTGTTAATTTATGCCTCATTTTATATCCTTTAAAAATAGAAAACTAAGATGTTAACGCTAATGTTTTATATATTATATTTATTAATCATGGGAATGCTTATTTTAAAAACTAACATATTGTAATAGATTAAATTATTATCATACATGTATTTTCATTAATATTTTCTTTTATAAACATTTTAGCAAGTATCATAAAAAACACTACCATAATATCAGTGCAATGACGGGGTTTATATTATTTTTTCTTTTCATGAACACATTGCATTATTTAGTGTTTGATAAAATTTCATTAGTTTCTTAATCAGTCGTATTCTCCCTACCACATTCCTCAACAAAATATTTTTATAAGTGTTTTCTTCAAACATTAACATTTTACAAATTTTATTTGTATTTATTATTATTCAGGACGATTTAAACGAAAGTAACATTTACTGACCAACCCGATTGGGCTTAACACAAATGTTCTTTTTTCTTAAACAAGAGAAAAATTAAAATTATTTTTTCGTAAATTAACATATAGAATTTTTTTGATATAGTTTTATCTTAGTTTTTTATTTTTACCTTATTTATAAATTGATTTTAATTCTTCTAACTAAATCGCTTAAACCACCCCATGGCATGCAAGGCGTGAAGCATTTGGCGCCGCACTTCGACCAGGGGTAGTAACCCACGTTAGTTCCCTTTACCCAGTCTCCGTTGAATTGCACGTTTCCGAAAGCGCCTCTTTGTCCTCCAACCGTCCTCAATTTCTTCTCATTGGTTAATCCCAATCCCAGACCTCACACACACACACACACACTGTATATATTTGTATAATAAACTGTTCGCACTTGAATGTCGGCACCGCAGAGATTTCTCTGCACTCTCTCCCAAGCTTACCCTCTCTCTTCCTCTCTCTCCACCTTCAAATCTAGAACCTTCCTTTTCCTTCCCTTCGTTCGCTCTTACCTCACCCTAACTCCCTCGCTCTCACCAATGCCTCGCAATCAGGTACTATTTCTCTTCTCATTTCCGAATTCATCGCTTCCGTTCGATTCTCTTTGCTTTCATTCTCGAATTCCTACTTCCAAATTGAAATTCGACGATCACATGCTTTCTCGATCGAACCTGAGTTTTCGAGCGTTCGTGTTTTGCAGCAAAGTGGCGCGCACGAGGAGCGGCGATGGAAAGAGAAAGCGAAAACCGAGGCGCAGTTGTCGGCTACGGGAGACGCGGCTGCTGTAGCTGCTGCGGAAACTGTTAGTAATAAGCTTGCTGGATTGAGTATTGGTGAGGGGAAAACCGGTGCGCAAGGTTCTGTTTGGAAACCTAAATCTTACGGAACTGCGAGTGGAGGCGCTGCTACTGAGGTTGAAAGTGGAGCTGGAGTTGAGGCAAGTGTGGCTTCGACGCAAAAGAATGGTGGAAGTGGTTTGAGTAAGATATTTCGAGGTAATCTGTTAGAGAATTTCACTGTGAACAACTCCACGTACACACGTGCACAAATCAGAGCGACTTTCTATCCCAAATTTGAAAATGAAAAGTCGGATCAAGAGGTATATTCTTTCTGTCTCGCTTTTTTTTTTTTTTTTTTCTTTTTTGGAGTGTGTTTTTCATTTGTTATTTGCGTTTTTTTTTTTTTGTTTTTTTTTATTTTATCTTTTTTAAAAGCAAAAAATCTAAGTTAAAAAACAAAACAAACATTAAATAAAAAATAATCTATAGAAAAGGAAAAAAAAAAAAAAAAAAAAAAAAAAAAAAAAAAAAAAATAAAAAAAAAAAAAAAAAAAAAAACTCAAAAACGTGTTTTATAGCAAGATTTCACAAAAATTAAGAGAAAAAAAAATCGAAAACAGAAATCTTGTTAATATATGATTGTTAACATATATGATTTAAAAAAAAATAATTAAAAAAATAAAAAAACTTGTACTTTAAGATATGAGCGGTATAAAAATAAAAAATCATATTTTTAAGCACTGCTTTCTTAAAAGTAATTAAAAAAAGTAAATAACATATTTTAAAATATTTTAATGAAGAATATTTGACTAAAAGTAAATTCATTCTGGAATACACAACTTCTTTGTTTTGAATTATGCTTTCAAATATAATTTACTCTTTTTTATAAAAATTTTAAAATTTATCTATTTTAAAAAATTATAGGTTTTTCATAAATTAGTCACGCAAGAAAATGTTCAACTTCTATTTAATTCTCTTAAAATGAGGGACCAATAAACTTGTCCATCTTTACCAAATACGGATATTAGATATTTATAACATACATAATTAGTTAACTTTCAATTAAGTGAGTTGGACCTCCCTAGTTTACCCTAAATAATCTCATATCAACTTTAATTTTATCATCTTGAAGAAAACTTTAATTTTAACTCCACATAAATTGATGCTACACCAAATGCCATGAAATTTGAATGCTTCTTCACCGTGAAGTTGTTGTATGAGAGACAGTACCAACATCTTTTATTGTTCTATTTATTTATATTTTAATAATCTATTAATGACAACTATAACTTATATTGCAAGATAGTATTATGTTGCTAAATTATATAAACGTTTAACATATGGGTAATTAAGTGATAAAAAAAGTCAAAATTTATAATAAATATTTAAAATAGATATTATAAAAGTTAACAATTTTATTATACAGAATAATTTATGGTTAGAGGAGAATAAAAAAGTTATTTACATTGATTTTTGTGTGCTTTATAGTTATGTATTTTTTTTTTCATTCATAACAGTATTAAGTTTATATTAAACCTTTTGCATGTTACTGTAATTTTTTTCTGTCCAGATATTCAGGCAAGTTTATATTAATAGAAGTTATAAAATTTTCTATTATATTTTTTAATTTAAACCTCCAATGATTGAAAGTCACTAGCTAAAAAGTATTTTTTATTTTTTAAATATGAACTCAAAATCTTACTTTAAAAAAACAGGTTTAATTATAGGTGTATATTTATTTTTAATTTGACAATATAACTATACATAATATTAACATTGATATATCAAGTATGCAAGAGAAATCAATATGATTTATCTCAATTATTAAAAGTGTTAACTAAATGATTTAAAAAAAAAGTGAAAAATCAAAACATGAGTACCATTCCCATCTCCAAAACACTAGAGTAGTTCACCTGTGCGTGTGAATCGAAACAAAGACAAAAAAAGAAAATAAGAAAATGATTTGATGAGTGAGTGAGGGAGTGAGTGGCGCTCTTTTAAGCGTTTTCTTTTCACGTTCTCTGCTTTTTCTTCCTTCCCTTCTTTGCACTCCTCTCTTCTTTTCTTCGCTTCCCTTTTTTTTTCATTCACACCACATAACAGAGCACGCAGCACCACCACCAATGGCGGGTTACAGAGCCGACGACGACTACGACTACCTCTTCAAGGTTGTCCTCATCGGAGACTCCGGCGTCGGCAAGTCCAACCTGCTTTCTCGCTTCACCAAAAACGAGTTCAACTTGGAGTCCAAGTCCACCATTGGCGTCGAGTTCGCCACTCGCACCTTGAACGTCGATTCCAAAGTCATCAAGGCCCAGATCTGGGACACCGCGGGCCAAGAAAGGTTTTGCCCCTTCTCCCTCTCCTTTCCCTTATCACAATGCAAGATCATGCTTAACACACTAATGGGTACCCCAGTTTCAAGTCAAAAACCCTACTTTCAAATGGTCAACAATAATGGGGAAAAAAGTGATTTTTGAAGGGTTGGTTTATTTGGGTGGATCTAATTCTGCGCATGCTCAACTGGGTTTTTGTTGGGTTGTTATTTTTTTATTTTTTACTTAGCTGAGTTTAATGTTGTTGTGTGATCCATGTAGTCGAGCTATCTATTGGGACGAGGGTATGTTGTTGTTTTTGTTGTATAATTGGGGGGATCGTGATCTAGTGTGGAAGCTCGCTGTATTTTGAGTAATGTGAATGAGTTGTGAATTGGTGCTAAAAAAGGGTAAGTGAAGTGTGTGTTTGTGGAATCAGGAAATTCAGTTAGTGAGTCTTGTTGCTTGTTTTGTGCTAGATTTGGTTTCTGGAGTCGGTTTGGATTTTGTGCATTTGAGATCGGCGGTGGAAGTGGGACCGTCAGTGAGGCGATGTAGTGTTTAGAAAATGGAGTGAATCGGATGTTGTTGATGTCATGTAGATTCAATTTTTTGAAGCGCTGTTGGTTTGAAATTGGAATAGATTATTGCCTGATGATGTGTTGCCGTGTTGTTTTATGAGTTTGGCATCTTGTGTGTGAGTGTTGACATGGTCAAATTTGTTAAATGGGGTTTCAACGTTGAATTGGATGATGGTGTGGGATTCAAACTCGTGATTTGGAAGATCTCAAAATAGAAATTTGTGTAACACTTGAATTTGAATAGGAAGGTCACTACTAATTGATATCTGACTAGATTGTAGTTTGTAGTTTGTACTACATTTGGGTCTTGTAATGGCTCATGCACAGACAATGCTTCATTGCACGGTTTTTCCTTCTTGAGAAAAGGCTATCTACTGTGGTGTATGCATCAGTAATTTCTCTTTTCACTATTTGGTTAAATATCTTGTTGTCTTTTTATGGTAGGTGTTGCTATTTGAAAATAAAATATTGACCCTCTTGTGTTAACTTAAACCATTTATACTCTGTCCGTAAGTGGATATTCCCAATCTGCAAAACTTAAAATTTTCTACGATTTCCTTTTAGTATTATTTTCTTCATGATCTGACCTTGGAATTATTATGCAAATTTCTTCATTTTAGATCTTAGTTCTATGGGTAAATTTGTTGAACTTTAGCTTTCTCATTTCTACCTTATAGCTTGGGAATGGTTTGAAATATGTATATATATGTCTGGACTTTGATCATATGTGATCTCAGATGAACTTTGGCCTGATTTTTCAAAATAAAATCAAGCATGCCTTGATTAAGCATATGCCAATAGAAATTGATTATATAAAGTTTTCATTTAATATATGTTATATAAGTGAACGATCTCTTGAAAAGTTAAGTTTTGACCTTTTTCTTGGGCTACGTACTTGAGTAATTAATCACACTCCTTGTTGGCATCATTGCATTTTGTGGAAACTCTGGTGAGGTTAATGAGCCTTATAGAATAAACAAGTTCTGTTTTATTCTCAAGGAAATTAATTGTATCTGTAAGCTTATAGGGTGACACATCAATGATATTTAAATCACTCATCATCATCCTTGCTGTTCTCATTACATACTATTCCAATTGAACAACAACATGATGTTGGTTTAAATTTTTAAGTAGGTCCCTTAACTCTGGAAATTTTCAAATCAGGCCCTTTAACTAATTTTTTTAATTAGGTTTCTTGATCATGCAATTTTTTTTAATTGAGTCCCCAGGGTCTTTAAAACTGCCATAACTTGTGATTTTCTTGCAGTGTCAAGCTGCCAAAAACTAACTACAGGGACCTACTTTTTTTTTTTTTTGTTTAGGGATCCAATAAAAAAAATAGTTTGGGGACCTATTTGAAATTTTCCAAATTATTCAGAGACATACGTGGTAGTTTAAGCTAGAAGTTTATATTACAGTGTCAATATTTTGGCCCATAGTTCTATTTTCTGTCAATTATTCCCTTCAACAGTTTAACAAACTGTAGCTTATTCTTCATCAAGATCTCCTTGAAAAAATTCTTCATTTCTCCCCTTCCTCCCAACCAAAAACCTTATAGCACCACCTATACTGGTAAGAATAAAGTATTGTTGAATTTTTACTACATGCAGACCTTGTGATTGAATGAAAGTGTGTATTGGGAACTTGATTGTTGCATCTGAAAGGCTGAAATGATATTTATATGTGAAATCGTGGATAATTAAGATATGCTCTTTTCAGTCTCTTTTATGTGCATCACTGACTTTGTATTGACCTTAATCTTTGTATAAAAGAATTGTCTGATATGGATTCCTACTTTCAAATGCTGGTATGGTCTTGCAGTGTTATTGAAGTTCAATACCAATGCCACAACTGTGTGCTAGGTTTCTGTTCTCTTGCCATTATCACCTCAATGAACGTGATTCTACATTGTTTCATAGCTACCCATTGTTGTGATTAATCACGTGTATCAAGTTTACCAAACTTGTAAACTGACTTCCCACAAACTCGCATTGCATCTTGTTGATTCACACTGTTTCTCTTTGTAGGTATCGTGCCATCACCAGTGCTTACTACCGTGGCGCCGTCGGTGCGCTTCTCGTGTACGACGTCACTCGCCACGCGACATTCGAGAACGTTGACAGATGGCTGAAAGAGCTGCGAAACCACACAGATGCCAACATTGTGGTGATGCTTGTTGGAAACAAATCAGATCTTCGCCACCTGGTAGCTGTTACAACAGAAGATGGGAAGTCCTATGCTGAGAAAGAGTCACTTTACTTCATGGAAACCTCAGCTCTGGAGGCCACGAATGTAGAGAATGCATTTGCTGAAGTTCTAACTCAAATCTACCGCATTGTTAGCAAGAAACAAGTAGAGGGTGGTGAGAATGGAAATGCATCTGTGCCTGCCAAAGGGGAGAAAATTGACCTGAAAAATGATGTGTCTGCTTTGAAGAGAGTTGGATGCTGCTCAAGCTGAGGTTGTTGGAAAACATAGCTGTTGAATTGGTTGGTATCGGCTCTGTTGTACGTGTAATATTCTGAGAAATACGAACTAGAAGAAAAGTGGTATTTAATATCATAGCATGGTAGACTCTTTGTGTAACCTTAAAAACTAAGTTTGGTGTTTCAATAGGAGCTGCTGGGGAAGAAAGTTGATTGCTAGTGTTGTTGCAGTGCTGTTATTATTTGTTTTGAAATGTTTTCACATGCAAAAGCTTGGAATTAATTGAAGCTATTGTTTCATTTAAGGTTGTGTGTAGTACTATTATGTGGTTATGGTTCAACAATTCACACACACATGTAATGATGGAAATAAGTTTTGACTAGAAATACAGTGGACAGAAACAGGAAAAATAGTAGATGATATAATTTTTTAAAGTAATAAATAATTTTATGACAAAGTATTAAATTAAAAAATTACATTCTTTTAGCTATTATGAAAGAATTTTTATATAAATTCTTTATATTTACTCTTTTTTCTACTCATTTAAAAGAGCGAAGAGAAATTCTTACACTCCATTCTTTTTTATTTCTATGTACCTAAACAACATATATATTTTTATTTTCTATCATTATCATATCTATTCCTTTCTATTACTTTTTTTTCTCTGATCCAAATTATAGATGAGAAACGAGATTGTATAGTTAGAGCTCCATTTTGGTATTAAGAGATTTGTGTATCTGACAAAAATTTTAGAAACATTATTCTAAGAACTATTTAGAAAAAAACTTCAAGTGTATAGAAATATTGGAGGATGTAAAGAAATTTTAGAACGTATATTATTTTTTTGAAAAAGAATTCAACAAAAAGAGTTGGAAATTCCGTTGCCGGGACTTGAACCCGGGTCTTTCGGGTGAGAGCCGAATATCCTGACCAACTAGACTACAACGGATTGCTTGAAAGTAAAGTGGAATTAATGTATATAGATGATATTAATTTCTAAATCAGATCTTCCGATGGAGACAGAATCAGGGAGATCAAGACAGGGACTGGGGGAGTTATGACCTTGCATGATCCACATATTTTTGTCCTCAAGAATGCTTTTCCTCTTCTCTTTGTGTATTTCAATCTTCAATTCATTTTAAGAGGGTAACTGACAGTATACTTAATACATTGATTTTCTGTGTCTAATGTAGTATAATAAGGAGTACATTTATGAATTTATGCTTGTATGAAGATTTTAATTGAATGCATTTTGTGGTAGAAAAATCTCTTCAAGTGCAAAGCTGCTATAAGAGGTGGTCTATCAGAGTATGATATGAGGTATGTACTAATATTCTCCCAAGTTTTCTGTTGCTCATTGGTATTACATGGTAAAGATTGCTAGCCTTCACTTCTGCCACTACTATCACCGCAGGAACTGGACATTATTTTTATATCATTAATTTATCTGAATTAGTAAATAGATTTCATGTGTTGGCCTTTAGGAGGAGTTTTAGATTACTCCACTGCATACACATTTTCGCATTCCTGGCTTGAAAGCATTCATTTAATGCAAGTCATGCATTGCTTACACTTAATATTGATATATTCTGTAAAACAATGAGAGGGAGCAACATGTCAAATAAAACTAGAATTCATTTGTTGAATATGACATTGCTTGGTTAAAGTTAAACAACTCTCATGCTCCCCTCTTCATGAAGGGCATATGATCTTTTGTCCCAAATAGATTGTTGGGTTGAAACTTTTTTGCCTGGATTGCTTTTTTTTTTTTTTTTCTAGGAAAATTGTTTCTTATTATTTTTTGTGGCTCCAAAGCTTCCCAACAGAATATATCTTTTGGGGATAATTTGTAATTGTGCTGTTAATTAGTTTATGTGTATTAGTAAAATATGGAGCAATTTTGATTTGAAATAGTGTTTTTGACTAAGGCTTCTTTTTTATATAGTTTTCTGGATATTGGTAGTTTTCCGGATTTTGGTCCAAGGGTTCGACTATAACCTTAACAAACCCACTGTTGTAAGACGAGGTGTAGTACGCAAACAGACACGTGCCCGGTTGACCAACAAGTGACACCTAATTGACTAGGACCGTTGACCAAGCACTATAGTAATGGAGAAAAACTTAGGGAGAACGACACAAATCACACATCTCACATATCAATCGCAAGGTTTCCGTTGAGGTCCATGATGCAACATTAAAAACGTGAAAAACACCTACGGTGAAATCATCGAAGGATAGTCAGACATGGATCCGAGAACATACAACTATTAATGTAAAAGAAGTAGGCAATCGAAGGGTAGTCGGACATGGATCTGAGAACATGCAACTATACATGTAAAAGTAGGCACATGTTATCTTTCTAATCGTGATATATAATAGTGACACATTGCTTGTGAGCTACAATGTCCTCCTCGATATCCCTTGCGAGCATGGAACACTCACCGCATATGACACTATTATAGATGACCATCATTATTTTGAGAAGTATTAGGTGACATTGATATCTAACCACTTATAACCCGATCGAGGAGAAATCTCACTCTTAGCTTACTTAGCTGCTATGTTCTCTGCCCTACTAGGTGTATCTACGCGGTATTTTCCCACACCAAAGGCTGAACTTTCCTCTATGATAGTTATTGAATCATCATAATCCCTCAAGGAGTACCTGCTCGAGAACTTCGAGACTCTTGATAAGGAAGACACAACTAGCCTTGGTTGTAGGAAAATTTTCTGTACCTAGCCACTACTCGAATCTCGGACCGATAAACAATGCAGTTGGTTCAATTGATAAATACCCACCTCTATTTATAAACTGTGAATCATGACACCCAATGGATGCACCCGCTCGCCTTGCAACTGTTAGATCTTTTAGTAAAAACAATCAAGATTTCCCTAGGCACAGATCATAAAAGGGGGTGTGTCCTAACCTTAATTTTTGTTTAGGTTTCTTCTACATATAATCTTGAGCCTTAGGGTTAGGTAGTAAACGAGATGGTTGAACACATCTCAAATAACCAAAGGTAAGGTCGGGAACATATCAAAGAAACAAAAGAAAAGGGGAAATTTTTCTTTCAAAAAACTTAGACTCTTAAGACCAAGTTTGTCGTCTGAGAAACTGATGTAGTTACTATATATAATCTAGATGATATGTCCATGCATAAAATGATATTACAATGAGACATTGTATCAAATATCTATCCATAACTTAAAATCACAAATAAATTAATCATAATTAACATTAACTGAATACTATAAATCACTATGCACTCTAAAAATTAATCTAAAGTTGTGACAATTATGACTTATCACAAATAATACTTTTACTCTCTACAAATAGTTGACACCCAAAAGTAAGTTTTTTAACCAATATTTAATACTTTGAATGTCAAATATTCAAATACTTAATTAAGCATCACTTCCATTTACATGTAGAATTGTTTATCAGAGAGGAAAATATCATCCCAATCCGTAAAAAACACTGTTGTTTGTTTGTAACAATTTTTCATTTTATGAGGAAATGTCTACATTGTAACCATAAAGTGCGAGTACTTTTCAGGCTTTTTATGTTCCTTTGTAGAACATAATTTATGTAATCTATGTAGTCAATATCATCCACTGAGACCAAACTTCTTTGTTGTTATCTTTTTACCATATTATATTTTTGAGATAATTCTGGAGCTTGGTCAAAATTAACAGCGATGCTAAAACGGTGGTTGTTAAAAGGTATTCAATATCTTCTATTAAATGTTTTAATTGTTTATAATATGAAGAAACCATAGGTTTTGCTTTTCTATGTAACATTACTGGTGTCATAAAGACAGTTAAAATATCATAACAACAATAAAGAAATAAAATTTATGGTCTGAATAGTAGGTGTAGTCTAAGTAGTAACAAACTGCTGCACTGTATAACAACTTCAATGATAATGCTGCCACATTAGTTTGTCTGGTTTCTGATTGAATCCAACCCCTAACTCTCCTATTGTTCTTTTCTAAATATCATATATTTCAAAATCTTTTGTTCATATATTTATTGTTTATTTAGACATACAAAGATAGTATAAAATTAAAAGATTATTTTACTTTTATCATATTAAAATATAAATATATATTTTGATTAATAGACATTAGATATAAAACACGCTTGTGTCATACTTATATATAAGAATAGTATAAATTATACAATTATATTAAAAGGATTAGTATCAAATTTTAGTAAATAAGAAAAAAATTGATTGTACATGTAAGCATCCTTATATTCTAAATAATGTAATAAAATAATTATAAAATAAAAAATACAAAATGACGTGCATATATTTTTAAAATTTATTTAAGCATATTGAAATAATGTAAAACTTAATGAATGGAATCACGATGATAATGTCAATTCACCACATGTCCACGTTAATACTTCTAAAAATATGGCAGGGACTCGTTTTCTATTTATTTTCAAAACATTCAAAATGGCTCATAATATTTAATTTGTATGTAGTTGATTGAAGAAAAGCACATGTGGATGGTTTCCCTTCCCCCACTTCGACTGCATGCATAATAATTGATATTTGAAGATGGTATTTAATGTCATTAATTGTACCACACACATAATCAGTTGAAAATGGTATATTAAATACATGTTAATTAATGTCACTACATAACGTTCCGAGTGGGCAATTATTATTTTAGATCAAAGTCATTGCCATTGGAATCTTACATAATCCTTTTTGATATTGGTGACCTTGTATGCTGGGATTATGGTAGCTATTTTTCTTATTGAATATTCTCAGGCGATTGGGTGTAGATATGTGTTGGTGTTGAACTTAAAGTTTATAGAAGGTAATAATGTTGATAATTTTGATCGAGTGTTGATAATAAGTTAGATTTTTTTTGTATTCTGTTACGTATTCTTATCTTAGTTTGTATTTTGTTTATGTATTAATTTGTTTGTCTTTTTATATAGTTGAGTGTTGATAACAAGTTTCATTTTTTTTGGTATTCTATTATCTATTCTTATCTTTGTATTTTGTATTTTGTCCAGTATCAATTTTCTAGTTTTTTATACAAGTTTGGTGTGATTCTCTATGTTTTGAATACTGTTTTTTTTTTTTCTTTTAATGATGTTT
>Ga0123340_1001431_pt1 | contig 19797 bp, 5 predicted proteins | sample SirMexnodulemix_FD_89961 | JGI IMG/M metagenome (GOLD analysis project Ga0123340, IMG submission 89961) | Root nodule microbial communities of legume samples collected from Mexico - Siratro Mexico nodule mix | ecosystem: Host-associated > Plants > Roots > Nodule | place: Mexico: Nepantla... | reverse complement strand
TCATTTTGATTTTGAAATGACAACCGGATGGGGCTGCCATCCGGTTCTCATTTCCAAATCAAAATGAGAACCGGATGGAACCCATCCGGTTCTCATATATCAAATCGGAAAATTGTTCTGTTCATCGTCGACAACGCCTAAACCCCAAATCAACTACTCTAATCAGCAATATCACTTACTAATTGCTAATAAACACCAAAAATTACTTACTTATTGCTTGTTTTAAGGATTAATCAAAAATTTAGAAACAGATCTTAAAATAAAATCCGGATGGGATGTCATCCGGTTTTCTTTTTTTTACGTTATAAACCGGATGGGTGTGCTGGGGTATTTATGGAATTAAAATATTTGTATTAAGGTGCAGGAAGCGTGTATTAGGGTGCAGGAAGAATTTGTCATCAGGAAAAAAAACTGTATTTTAGTTTCAAATACAATAAAAAATATACAAGTAGTTGACCATGCAATTTATAAGATAAGGTTGATTAGGTAAAATGGTAGGCATAGTTTAGGTAAGGTTCATTAAGGAATATTTTAACCACAACACTTTTTTCAACTAAAAATTCAAAGTAGTGTAGAGGATAATAATTTTTTTCATACATGTGTTATGATATAAGAGGAGGGTATTGTTTAGACAGGGTTTAGGGTTTAAATAATTTATTGTTCGTGATTCAAATCAACAATTATCAGTATCTTCAAAAATAATTAAAATGAAATAAAGATTACCGTCAAATAAGCTTGATTATGTGCGAGTAATTTATCCTCTCTTTTTTTAATTTTGAAACTATAAAAATTTATTGGCAATTACTAAAATTAATGTAACTGCATACCTAACATTACACCAACATTGACGCATGAAAAGTAAAGGACAGCGGAATTCTACAAACATTAAAGACAACAACAGTTTTTAGTTTTACTTTATTTTATTCATGAGCAACAAAAAGTATAACTGGTTTGTAACCCATGGTGTAAATATATATATTTATAAAATTTGTAATTAAATAAAAACATTATACAAAATTAATTTAGTTGTTAAACAATTATTTTAACGATAATAAATTTAGTATACACACAATTTTAAAATGTTTTAACTGATTTAATTTAATATAAAAGATCATTAAACTATTTCATGCTCTTCTACCTGGAAATTGTTTTGTAACAATTTTCAATAAAACGTAAACGCGTAAAGATACCTGTGCTCCTCAATATTAAGAGAATGATAGGTAGAAGAAAAGGTAAAGCTTCAATTCATTCTTTCTTATTCTTTTGGAGACAATTATCTTCTTTCATCAACTTTAGAACATTTCAAAGAAAGAACTCACAATTTCCGTTTGAGTAAGCATGAAGCAACAATGATATTCATTTTTTTTTTTCATTGTTGCTGCCTAATATTCTGTGTGGAAATGGATTCTGTTTGCAGTTTGGTTTGATTGAGATGCCATTATTCTTCTTTTCTCTGGTAAATTTTGATATCTGTTGTACAACATAATCAACAGGATTCTTCATGGTTAATTGGATTGTGTCAGTTTTAGTGCTTGTGCTCCTTTTTTTGTTTTTTTCTTTCTTCTCATATTCTCCTCTATCCTTTGGCATGATCATGATGAAAGAAACATGGGTTTGATCAAACTTTGATAGATTCTGGGAGCTGTGATGAACCTTGTTCTTCATTGTCCATTAAGGGTTTGCTAGATATTGATCTTTTGTTGTACTTGCTTCAAAAGAGAATAAAGTTATGTTATTGATTTGATTCTATAATCTTCTCCTTGCTCCTGATTAAAATAATTATGAACTTATCCTGAATCATTTTTGGTTCTGCAAGGACACTACATATCAGTGTTGATGTAAGAATAATCTTTTTGTCCATGATTTTGAGTCATGGATGTAGACGAAGATTAAGGAATAACCTCATTCCATCCTGGAAAGATTTGTGGAAAATCCTTTTTAGTATCTTATTTGTGAACTGATTTCTTGAAATTATAACTGATTTGTGATTGGATGTAAATATAAGACTATTTTTCATTGATCAGCATGAGCAATAAATTGAGATTCTTTTGGTTATAGGTTGAATCAACATGAGCAACAAAAAAGATGGTCATTATGATGAGTCAAGTGACAGAGGTCTATTTTCACATTCAGGGTTTCCAACTGCACCTCCCTACCCTCCAACTGGGTACCCAGCACCAGGTTATCCTCCAGTAGTGTATCCCCCAACAGCCTACCCTTCACCAGCATATCCACCACCACCACCACCAGCAGGAGGGTATCCACCAGCATATCCACCAGCACCTGGAGCATATCCACCTTCTGGAGGGTATCCACCTAATGCTTATCCTCATCAAGGGTACTATCCACCAGCTTATCCTCCTGCACCTGGTTATCCACACGCTTTGCATCCACATTCTGCAGGTACACAGTTAAACAATATTGAGATTATATGTTTAGGGTACGAAAAATCTCAACTTTTTCCTCCGAACATACTTAAATAGGTACACAGTTAAACAATATTGAGATTATATGTTTAGGGTACGAAAAATCTCAACTTTTTCCTCCGAACATACTTAAATAGCTATCCTCTAATCATAAATTTATTAGAATTTACTATAACAAATATTTCAAATATCAACAAACCAATCATAAATTTATTAGAATTTACTATAACAAATATTTCAAATATCAACAAACCAGACACAAGAAATGGGAGGGAAAGAACATAGTAAACAAACTAAATTTAGGTAGAAAACTATATACTACACAACATTCAAATACCAACATAATTAGACAGCAATGTGAAAAGAACACAACTACAAGATTAAAGCCAACAAAACCACTGGAATCATGAAAGTACTAAAGAACCACAACACCAATAACAAAAGCTCAAAATTATAATAAAAACAAACAATGCCAATAATAAATCATTTGCAATAAACCATTGTAGGGGCTGCGCGAACGCAAGCCCCCTCTGCCACAAATTACGACGTAGGCTCTGTCACTTGGACAGACCTTAAAACAGCACCCCTTCTAAGTGCAATGAAGGTCACTGTTCTAGGACATGGGCCTCCATGATCACCCATTGACCCCGTCCAGGTAAGTATGTAACTGAACGCCACAAGCATTTGTTTTATAGCTCACACTCTTTACAATTCCATTGAATATCTCAATGTGGGACTTCGGTCGTGTCTGGGCTACAACATCTCTTGGGAAGAACTATCTTTTTTATTTGAGAAAACAAGTGAAGAAAACATAAATGTCATCAAAAATCTCTTTTTAATCCAGATGATTTTGACTTCTGCCATGGAATATTTGTCACTATAAAAGAAATCAGCCGAGAAAAGTTCAATTTGTGGGATATTCACACTGTCTAGTAAAATGTTTGGATTCGCGTCCAAAAACTACATCCAGCTACCATGAAGTCCTGCATGACAAAAAGGAAATATGGGAAGGCACAATGCTAGTTTGGTCCGAAATAGGATCCAAATAAACCAACCAGCTGATACAAACAGAGTAAAATTCCTGAAGTATTGAATTATGAAAAGAAAATTGTTGAATCAAACAATAGGACTGACATTATTCATTGGAAATTAAGATTATTCATTGGAAATTAAGGGAATTTTTCAGAAACTGAAGATTAATTAACTCCTATCAAGAAAAAATACACTCCTAACTTGAAAACTTGCCGAAGAAAATACAATTTCACAGAAGAGCTAAAATTGAAGTGAGTTCCTTCAAATATCCCAAGAATAATTATAACAGAAGCACCTACAAATAAAATTGAAGCACATTCAGCTCAAACCAAATTGAAGCACATTCAGCTCAAACCAGGATAGGAGGAGATAGAAAATAGGATTTTGAAGTAGATCCAGCTCAAACCAAGATAGGGGAAGATAGAAAATAAGATTTTCTTCTAAGAATAAAAGGGACCGCGCGAACGCAGGCCCCACTACCACAAATTATGACGTAGGCTCTGTCACTTGGACAGACCTTAGAACAGCACCCCTTCAAAGTGCAATGAAGGCCACTGCCATAGGACATGAGCCTTCATGATCACTCATTAACCCCGTCCAGGTAAGTATGTTCTCCAATGCTAAAAACGTGTATTTTATAGGTCATACTCTTTACTGCTCTATAGGATATCTTGATGTGGGACTTCAGTTGTTTGACTGCAAATTCTTCTAAGAAGAAGCTTGGTTATATGAAAAAACAAAATACAATAACGATCGAAACACAAAATGTCAAAATCATTTTTAGTCCAAATGGTTTCGACTTGAACTGCCATAGAACAGCTTTACAAATGAAACAAATCTGCAGAAAAGTTCAAATTGTGGGATTATAAACTCAGCTAAATATTTTAAGAAAAGACATTATTTTACTGTGTAACTAATTCAAAATGTCCAGTAAGAACATGTTTGGATTGGCATCCAAAAGCTGCATCTATCATAAAGTCTGCATCAAACAGTCCAATATATGTGAAGCTATAATGACTTGATCGGTCCAAAATAAACATGCAGCTAATACAAACCCACTAGGTTGTTGAAAAATTTGTTCAAGTAGTGAATTATGAAATGAAAATATAGAATGGTAGCCCTTTGTTGTTATTATATTGTGTGTTTTTCCCTGGTAAAGCAGGTATTTTTCCCAAATCAGTTACAAAATAAAAATGGTTTAATCAATTAAGCTAGCTCATTACTGACATACCTAGGTAAGATGGCTAGCATTACAACTGAACAAATTAGCGATGCTAACTAGACAATATCACAAAAATCCATATGCATTCACTTTGAAGAACAAAAAACTATCACAAATATGAATTTCAATAGAGATTAGTCTGCATGCATATTGTGATATATTACTACAAGCTTTCTTCAAAGATGATAAGTCAAATTATCAGAAGGGCTGTAAAATGTATTCAGGAGCCAATCTTGGTTAACATGGTATAACAATGTTTAACAAAATAGTATCCTATTCATACTAACAGACTGATAAAATATTGGAGATCTTATGTTCATAAAATTGTTAAGCAACAGACCAGCATACTTTAAGAATATTGATACTCAGCAATACACAAAACTGGGTTTTGACTCTCATAGTTCCCTGTTTGAACATATTTTAATTGTTATCACTATTTATTCACAAAACCAGGAAAAGCTTCTCAAAATTGGTCTACCTGTACTCCTTGTTTTGAATGTCTACTTGTTGTCACAGGTGACCAATTTTAGAACTAAGTAAACATATTAACTTTTGTCTTAACACTATAAATTTCTCAATAATTGACCCTATATAGAGGAAGATAAATTCACCTAGCTGTGTTTTCATCAAGTAGAATGTATTGATCAATTGACTGGTTTACCTATTTTATCTTTTCTAGTGTGATAATGTTTCTATTGTTTGTTGTTGGTAAGGTGTTCAATGCTGACCTTCTGATATGTAGGGCGTGGAGCTGGCATGGGAGGATTGTTGGCAGGTGGTGCTGCTGCCGCTGCTCTTGCTTATGGTGTTCACCATTTGGCTCATGGACATCATCATCACTATGGACATGGTGGTTACTTCGGTCACGGAAAGTTCAAGCATGGGAAATTTGGCAAACGTTGGAAGCATGGAAGGTTTGGATTTGGCCATGGTTGGAAAAGGTGGAAGTGATGAAGTGACCATGGTATTAAATATGTAATTCTGAGTGAGGTCAAGAATTTAGTTGTGGGGTGAATAATGTATACAACAACAGCATATTGCATGTTTGCAATCCCTACTTTATTCTGTGCATAGCAGTTCAGTAGTAGATTTGACAGATACTGTGAGGCATATATGAGCAGCTGCTTATTTACACACCTTTTTGTGAAAAAAATTAAATATCAGAAGTCCTTTGAGTTTTGTATTAAGGAACGTAAGAAAAGTTAATAATCATATCTCATAAATTGATGTTAGACTCTTATGATTGCTATAGAGAAAAAAAAAAGTCAATAAATCATATCTCATAAATTGATGTTAGACTCTTATGATTGCTATAGAGAAAAAAAAAAGTCACACTTAGCATTTTTGTTTCTAGACTACCCATAGAATTTGACAGTTTTGAATTACAAAATTTCAAGAGCTGCTCTTAAACAACCTGCAAATCTAAGTTTGTCTAGGCCTTCTAACATGTCATTTCCATTCCATCAATAGTAACATTGAAAATGATTTTAACTAGGTAAAGCTGTCACTAAATCTAGTTCTTTAATATTCAAGATTAACAAATTAGCAATGCTTAATGCCACAAATATTATCTAAGTTTGTCTAGGCCTTCTAACATGTCATTTCCATTCCATCAATGGTAACATTGAAAATGATTTTAACTAGGTAAAGCTGTCACTAAATCTAGTTCTTTAATATTCAAGATTAACGAATTGGCAATGCTTAATGCCACAAATATTATCTAAGTTTGTCTAGGCCTTCTAACATGTCATTTCCATTCCATCAATGGTAACATTGAAAATGATTTTAACCAGGTCATTTCCATTCCATCAATGGTAACATTGAAAATGATTTTAACCAGGTAAAGCTGTCACTAAATCTAGTTCTTGAATGCTTAATGCCACAAATATTGTAGCATCTATCATTGGTTTTACTTTACCATAGCCAAAACAGTACAACAGATCAGCATCACCATAATTTTAGTCAACAAAAAGAATATTAAAAACCCCACAGCTAGAAACAAGATGAATAAATATTGCAAGTATAAATAATAGCTAGAAAGTACAATAGTATAAATAGGTTAAACTGTTATTGGTAGGAGTATAAATAATAGCTGGAAAGTACAATAGTATAAATAGGTTAAACTGTTATTGGTAGGAGTATAAATAATAGCTAGAAAGTACAATAGTATAAATAGGTTAAACTGTTATCGGTAGGGGCTGCGCGAACGCAAGCCCCCTCTGCCACAAATTATGACGTAGGCTCTGTCACTTGGACAGACCTTAGAACAGCACCCCTTCTAAGTGCAATGAAGGTCACTGCTCTAGGCCATGGGCCTTCATGATCACCCATTGACCCCGTCCAGGTAAGTATGTTTCTCAATGCCACAAGCATTTCTTTTATAACTCATACTCTTTACAACTCCATTGAATATCTCGATGTGGGACTTGAGACTTATACACAGAGACTACAACTTCTTTTAGGAACAATTGTCAAAACAAAAAGAAACACAAGTGTCATCAAAATTATTTTTTAATCCAAATGATTTTGACTTGAACTGCCACAAAATGGTTGTAATTATAAAAAAAATCAGCAGAAAAGTTCAATTTATGGGATGATAAACTCAGTTATTGTGAAAGAAACTAATTCAAACTGTTCTGTAAGATGTTTCAATTGGCATCCCAAAACTACATTTTTGTCATAAAATCCTGCATCAAACAGAAGGAAATATGGAAAGTCATAGGCTTGTTTTTCTTTATTGTAGTGGTAACAGTCCAAACAGATCATTGACACAATGTATAATTTTATTATGCCAATATGCATTTTCTTAGAAATAGGAACCAAGTACAAAAAATGAAAACCTTTTTACCATCAATCGCATAGGTGGTACTTATATTCATGCCATATATTATTATATATTATTATTTATAATTTTGTTATGCCAATATGCATTTTATTAGGTGATACTTATATTCATGGCATATATTGTTATTATCATTATCCACCCAACCAACTTACCTGTGGCATATCATCTTAGAATGAAAACTTACCATTAGAGATTAACTACTAAAAAATATACTAAAGCTTATTTAAGGAATAGAATAGTAGGGGCTGCGCGGACGCAGGCCCCTCTACCACAAATTATGATGTAGGCTCTGTCACTAGAACAGACCTTAGATCAGCACCCCTTCAAAGTGCAATGAAGGTCACTGCTCTAGACCATGGGCCTTCGGGATAACCCATTGACCCCATCCAGGTAAGTATGTTGCTAATTGCTACAAGCATTCCTTTTATAACACATACTCTTTATAATTCCATTGGATATCTTGATGTGGGATTTCATACTTCTTTAGACTCAACCGACTGCAAGTTCCTCCTTTAAGGAAAGACTGTCTTTTTTATTATTTCAGAAACACAGTACTGAAGAGAACACAAATGTCATCAAAATCATTTTTTAATCAAAATGATTTTGACGTGAACTGTGACAGAATGGTTGTTTATATAAAAGAAATCAGCAGAAAAGTTCAGTTTGTGGGATAATAAACTCAGTTAAATTGAGGAAAAAAGGCATTACTTTGATATGACAACTAATTATTGTAAAGGAACTGCAGATACCTTCATAATACGGAAGTGTCAAGAGCCACTTTGAAGCACATCAGACTGTACAAATACCTGTCATAACACAGTAACACACGAGAATTTCAGTCACAAGCTCCACAAATTAGTAATAGAAATATTCAGAACCAAAAATATGAATCTAATAGCAAAAGGAAATAAAGAACCTCAACATTTTTGCAAGTCTCCTAATTTTATACTAAATAAAATGATCAAATTAAAAATGATACATGCATTGTCGTTATGCAAATGACTTTCCAAAAACAATATAGATGTGTATACAAATTGAGTCAAAAATAGAGTATATGATTGTTTTGTATACAAATTGATTCCACAATCTTTTATGACAGTGACTATCCACAAACAACATAAAAACACAAGAGGAGAGGGAAAGGGAAAAGGGGTCAAGGGGAAATTGGCAAAGAGATTTATTCATGTTCACTAAAACATTTGCATTGGCATAATTAATAATACATGGTGGGATAAGATCTTTCAATGTTTACAGTAGACGTAAAAAATACCATTCCATGCATTATTATGCCATTAAAGTAAAACAATATTTGCAAAATCTCAAGCATGTTGCTTATAATTGTCTTCTTCAAACTGGAAGATTAAAAGTAATATATATTACAAGTCAACTAATGTGTCAAGCATTTGCGCAGATTTGTATTTCTCAAAAAACGTAAGCTTTTTCATTATTATTTCCTTCAAAAATCATTAAAGAGTAACATATCTATCACAACAATTAAATAAATATTCATAGCTTGGTCCATCTTCAGTTTTTCTTTATGGGGCAAGCTCTTGTACACCAATGTAAAAAAGGTCTAAACTTGTAGAAATTAAAATAAGACAGTATAGTATAAGAAGAAAATTTCACAGAAGAAGAATATTCATCGTAGATGAACACGAATGAGATTTGCAATCATGCAGAAATATAACTGTCCCCCTGGCATTAAATTGTCCACTATAGAACCAACCAAAGGCTTCTGGAGAACTCTTCTTTTATGATGTCTTTTTTCTTGAAATGTGGGTCTGGACACTGCATGTGCAGGGTGAAATCATACGAGAGACATTAGTTGACTTGTAATATATGTTACATTTAATCTTCCAGTTTGAAGACAAATTATAAGCAAGATTTTGCAAATATTGTTTTACTTTAACGGCGTAATAATGCATGGAATGGTATTTTTTACCTCTACTAGTCAAAATATTGAAGTTCTTTATTTCTTTTTGCTATTAGATTCAAATTTTTGGTTCTGAATATTTCTCTTACTAATTTGTGGAGCTTGTGACTGAAGTTCTTGTTTGTTACTGTTTTACGACAGGTATTTGTACAGTCTGATGTCCTTCAAGTGGCACTTGACATGAGAAGTAACTGACAACAAAAGCAAATGTGGATGTCACCCCAAAAGTGCATCATACATTTGTGATATACAAAATATAATTTCTATGAGCTTCAGTTAATTGCAACAAGAAGAATACATATAAATACATATGCTAACAAGAAGATAGAAAATAAGTAAAAAGACTTTGACTAGAAATTCAATGTTATCTTTTGATATTCAAATGAAATGTATATATACAAAATATGCTTTCACACAATGACATTTGACTAGTCCTAGCCTAGTCCAACTTTGATTTGCCCCACATGCAGATCAGACATACAATTAAGCTCACTAGGAAAGGACTTCCAAAATGACATCAGTAGCAAAACTTGTTGATCCCCTAGAATCATTAGACTAAGGCTCTACCAACTGGTAGAGTCAGGTTCCTCATGCTTCTGCTGGAACCCATAACTCCCATCTTGTTGCAAACCCATGTCATAAACTTCAGAATCTGCACCTCTACCTCTTGGAGAACCATAATCCAAAGTCCTGTTACCAAACTTTCCTCTACTTTTGCCTCTAATGGAATTGCCCCCTCTCTGTTTCCTGACAGAACCAACTCCTCCTGAATAAGACTCATTAGACCCATCAGCATCCTTGGAGAAAACCCTTCTTCCACTCCCCCTACTCCTCAACCTGCCATCAAAACTTGCTCCATTCCTCCCAAAATTTGAAGAGGGAGGAGAATGTTCTCCATCATCAAACCTTCCATTTGCATTCCCCTGATAATTCAAAGAAGATCTACCAACATTATCAGACAAAACCCTCCTTCCATTTCCATTTCTTCTCAATCTACCATCACCCTCCACTCCATTCCTCCCATAACTCACCTGAGAAGATCGCACTCCATTGCTACCACCATCATCAGACAAAAACCTCCTCCCATTCCCATTCCTTCTTGATCTACCATCACCCTCCACTCCATTTCTACCAACATTATCAGCCAAAAACCTCCTCCTATTCCCATTCCTTCTCAAGCCATCATCACCCTTACCCTCCACTCCATTTCTCCCATAATTCACGTCAAAAGATGAAAACTCTCCATCATCATCAACATCCTCCAACAAAACCCCTTGTCCATCCCCATTTCCACTCAAATCCCCATCATACACAACTCCTTTCCTTCCATTTCCCACTTCACTTAAACCTTCACCAAACTCAAATCTCTTCCCCCCATTCCCCTTTTCACTCAACTTTCCACCAAACTCAATCTCCTTCCCCCCATTTCCCTCCTCACTCAACTTATCATCAAAAGCATTCCCCTTCACCAGCCCATACCCATCAACCCTTCTATAAGGCTTCACACTGTGCACCACCCCTTTGGGGAAAAACCTCGCAGATGGCAACTCATCAGGGGTCTCAAACAACACAGGCCCATCCCTCTCACTCCACATGTCAAACCCACCAGGCTTCTGAAACCTGTCGGCAAGAACCTTCACCTGCTCATCAGCTCCCACAGAGAACAGATTGGGAGCCACCACCGCTTTGTCCACCACCTCCCACGGCCGCTCCAGCTCCGACACCGCCGCCTTCAGCTCCGCCCGCTTCCGCATCTCATATATCTGCCGCTCCCGGCTCAGCCGCGCCTTCAGCAGCTGCTTCGCCTTCTTCGCCTGCATCCGCTTCCACACCCACTTCGACACGCCACCCGGGTACGTGCGGGGACCCCCACCCATGCGGATTACGGTGCTCGCACGTGCCGAACGATTGGGAAGAAATTGGAGGGTTTTGATGGGGTTGTGGAAAAAGGGGCATTGGGAAAATGAAAGGTGGTGGTGTTGAGGGAGTAAAAGATTCATCTTGGGTTCGGTTTCAAATACCCACAACAAAACCCAGAACAAATTTGTTAAAAAAATTAACTTTTTGATCTGAAAAGAAGAAAATTTTGAGAATTTGATGATTATTTGGAAGACACTGCAGTCACAAATCGCTAATCCTCGTCCATTCTTTCTCGTACAGTGTTGTGGTTCGCAGATATGGCTTATGTTTTGCAGTTGCAGGAAACTATAATATTTTGAAAAAGAAATGTCTTTTTTTTTTTTCTTATATCTTTTATGATTCTTGTGTTTGGTTTCTTTTTATGTTCTTTTACATGGAAATTTAAAAAGTAAAATAAAAGGATTATTGCTATTTAATTAATATAAAAAAGTTACGGTAATTGTAAAGCAGAACTAAGCTCTTGACTGAACTATGTATTTATAATTTTATTTTTAAATTAATATTTGTAAATCATGTAGTTAATAATGTGGAAAAAATAATGCTTTGTTAACTAAAATAATCCTTACAAAATCAAACTTTCCAAAAGATATATATTTTATATTTTAACTTATTGGACCTATTTGTTGTAAAAAAAACACTTATAGGGCCTATTTTAGACCCATATAAAAATGCTACATATGCAGAACTCGTTTTAATTTTTGAAACAGTTACACCGTAGTGAGATGAAAAATACTAAATGTTTTAAAACTGAAGGGGCTAATAATAATAGCAAAAAGAAGTTTAAAAAGTATCTTATTCTCTTAAAGTTGGAAATACTAACCTATTTTTTTGTTTTTATTTTAGTTTGATTTTTTTAACTAATGTTTGAGAGGTTTTATTTTAAATTTTTAAAATTATGTTCAATTAAACTGACCAGATAAAACAAGGTTTGAGAGAAAAAAATTCAACTAAAAGTGAGCAATCAAATTCCCATAAAAAATTTTGTGATAGTTCAAACTAATAACATGTTTACAAGAAAAAGAAAAATAAGGACATAAGATAAGTAATTAATGATTTGATTCCTAGTAATGCCAAATTAGATATAAAATAAATTATGTTAAAAGGGTAATACCCATAATGTTTTTAGAAATTATAAAATTTTGAAGCAAAATAATTTTTTTTTTCTTGTCTGTTTTATAATTTTTGTGTTTACTTTCGTACTTTATGTTGTTTTACAGTGGAAAAATCTAAAAATAAGTTTTGAGTATATGATATTCTAGAATTAATTTTAAATGTATTGCTACGAATAAGTTAGCATTATAAAAGTTAAGAAAGACTCAAATTGTTTAGATCACATATTTTTTAAAAGTTTATATGTCAAGTATTCATCACACCTTAAAAGTATATAATAAAGAAGTAGGTTTATGTGAATAAATGTGTTAACTTTATTTGGACCTCTTATATATGATTAAGTTCAAATTTGCTAATTGGCACAAAGAAATTTTAGGTTCCTTTTACAGTTTTTAATTTTTTTTTATTTTGTCATTGATTAATATAAATCCTTTAATTGGATGTTTTATATTTTATATTTTGTTTTTTATTAATATAAACCCTGAACTTTATTCGGAATTTTATATTTTGGCATTGTGAATGCTAGAGCCTCCATTTATGGAATCCTTGGCTTTCAAGTTTTACAAACGTTTTCTTTCTTTATTTTATAATATTTACTCCCTTAATTGAATCATTTTCCATTTCTATGCATATCAATGGTAATCTAACTGGATCATCAAAGCTTCTGATAATGTAGGTTAAGTATGTATTTTTTATAAATAGGTATATTTTTTTTACTTTCAAAACATATATTCATTCACTATTCTCTCTTCTCTTACCTTCTCTTATCATAGTTTTTTCGCTCTTATGAATTTGCTTACTATTTTTGTGATCATCAATATCACTTGATAAGTTCCTATTGTATCATGGGAGGCTTGTCCAATACATCATAGATAAATTCTTAAGGACAATATTCATCCATGTCTCGGGAAACCATTATTGTTCGTGTTCTCCATCGGAGGTTATAACAATCTTAAAGATTTGTGGTTGACAACATGGACATCGACACCAATTCTACACTAGAGAACTTAAACAGTGTTCCTCTAGCACATACCAACTTTACGAAAACCATTCCTAAATGTTTAGAAGATTGAAGTTTTCATTGGCAAAACTTTTGATGCTAATAAGAAATCCTGTCTCTGTTAGGCATGTATAGAGTTGTTGTCACTCTTATGACTTCCAAACCTAAATCCAACACTCTTGCAAAACACATCAAAGATTGGACCCATGCAAATAATATATGTCATCACACCTTGCTTAATGCATTATCTAATTATTTGTTCAATGAGTATTGCAAGTCAAAGATATTTGAGACTCTTTTATTCTCAAATACATTGTCAAAGATGACGTTAGACAAGGTTTGTTATCGAAAACCACTATGATGGGAGATAGTCAAAGATAAGGACATCAATATACAAATCAACAAATATCACAAGCTATTTGAAGATATTAAAGCACAAAACATACCCCTACTTGATGATTTCGTTTCGAAACTATTAATTGAAAATAATAACTAAAGCACAAACACAAACAAATGTTGCTATTAGATATGATCACTCATATCTCAATCAAATATACAAACAAGAAGGAATATACTGATGTAAGGGCTAAGACATTGTTCATTAACTCAAATACTGTAAAAGACAAACCAACTCAAAAAGATACGAGAAAAAAAAGTGATTAAAAAAAAAACAGATTAAAAATTTTATGTCCCAATGAATCTAATCTCACTTTCAAGAAGAAGGAAACTTGTTTTGTCTATACAAGGCCAAGTCATCATGCACCTCAATGCATGCATAGAGTCGAGAACATCAATCTTCCTATAACAAATATAACCAAAGGGAAAGATATAATTGTCATGGTTGTTTCGCAAGTGAACATTATAACCAATGTTAGTAGACGAGACACATCTATTGCAAATCGAAATGTGTTTTCTTCATACACTAATGTGAGAATAAAGAATAACAAATATATCTTCACAAATTATCACCTGTGTATCATTAAACAATAAATGTATAAATCTACAAAAAGTTTTAAAATAGAATTGAATTATCCCTTTTGACTTATATTTCACAACTCTCATATATAAATTTGACTTGTATTTGAGAACTCTCATAAATATTTTGAATGTATTATTTCCTTAATAATCTTATTTTTGGGTATTTTATATTTAATTTGAAGTATTTACATAATTATTTTCAATTTTGTCGTGCTCTTTTAAATTTCAAGAACAAAAACTAAATCTAACAAGTTTAAGTTAAAAACACCCCATTACCAATCACATATTAAACAATACATAAACATTATTTAAAAAATATATAATTAAAAACAAAAATTATACATTTTTTTGTGAATTCATAAATAATTATAGTTTATATATTTATAATTAGTTCATAAAATATAAATAAAAAAAATACAAAAATACAAGTGATTACTTAAATAACGATTTAGTAAAGAAATAACAATTTATTCGTGATCACGTCGTCAACCCAATAATTTTGAATGAAAACTCATATTCATGAATTCTTTAAAATAAAATAAGTTGTTCCACTTTGATGCAAGACCTCAATATTTATATTTTACCACAAAACTTATCTTATATCAAGGTGGAAAACCTAAAAATATACAGGAAACCATTTTGGTTAAAAAAAAAGACACATTTGCCATAAGTTTCCAAACAAACTTACATATGCTTAACTCCTCTTTAATAAGTGGTGTAGTTATAAAATTTTACTTATGGCCAAAGATAAAATGTAGAGAGTAATTTGCCAAAAGTACTAAGGTAAAAATTGTACTACAATATTGAGTACAACAATATTATGATGTACGGTGTCTAAAGTACCAAATGAAGTAGACTTCAACAATAGATTATGCTTTGATTTTAATTTTTCAATTGGTTATTGCATTTTCATAATTTTTTCTCACGCCTTTCACTAAAGTGAATGGCAAAAAATGACTTTTAAATCTGTCTATTTTCTAAAAAATAATATGAGATGTATTAAAAAAACTATTGAATTATATATTTTAAAAAATGAAAAAAAAGAAACGAAAATTATTGAATGTGGAATTAAAAATTAATTTTTATCTATTTTGGATTATTTATTTTTGTTAGTTCAAAATTTAACAAACCCTTAATTTTAATTATTGCAAAATAATTACTAATTTGTGTTAAAATAGAACAATGTCTCCACTCTTATAATTTCATTGATTTTGATTTCATTTATATACATATAAGTTTCAGCATTTATCTTTGAGACAAAAAAAATGCATACGATGAGTTCCAAAGCTTACATTTAAAAAAATAAAAATTATTGACGAAATAAATTTATTAGAAATATTCAAAATCTATCGTTAAATTGATTGTATATAAATTTATCGACGAATTTCTGAGTCCGTCGATAATTACTGACGAATTTCTAAATCTATTGGTAATTATCAATAACTTTAATATAAATCCGTCAGTAAATCTGTCAATAAATTTAGTAATAAATGATATTTTTTAATAAAATAGTCTATAATAATATTTTACTGATAGATAAAACTCTGTCGATAATTTAACTTTTTTTTGTAATATTACAAAAACTATATACATGTGAATATATACCAATATAATTTGATATAAGCTTAATTTATTACTGTTTTAGGGATAAGTAAATATTTTGTATATATTAATTCCTTTTATAAAAAAATGTTTCTAAGAGGATCTCATAATTCTTCACACTCAAATTTGAATTCTCATCTAATAAAGTTTTTTAAAAAGGTACACACTCTCTTGATTATTGTATTTGCTCATCCTGCAATGTATCATTTTTTTATATGAAAACGTGACAACAATAAAAAAAAGAAGACAATTTATTTGATGAATGACATTTAATATTCTATAAAGAAAGTATTAAATGTACTGAAACATTATTTTGGTCAAATGATGACTTTTAAAAAAGGAAGAAAATAACACAATAATCACAACAAATAGTTTTTTGAATGCATTACATATAAGTGAAGAAGAATAAAAACATTAAAAAGATGAAGTAAGAGAAAATGGAATATAACACTAAAAGCAACAAGTTATATTTTTCTTTAAACATCTATTTACAAACATTTTGTCTACTGTAGAAAGTCTCATTGGTGTAGATTCTAACTTAATTAGTAAATTTTATTTCAAACACAGGAACCTAAACTTGTATTGTGTTAACGAATACTTATGTTGTAAAACTTACAGAAGATTCTCAACTAAATCAATATAAACTTTATTGTTATCTTTATTTAATTTTGACAACTAATGTTTTTTTGTATCTTCCTTTAATTTTGACAACTAACCTGGAGTTGTGTTTTAAATGTTTGTAAACATTTAATTATCTTTTATTTTTAATTATTTATAAGATATCAAGTTATAAATTATTTGTTCACGTATTTTTTACAATTAAAATATTTTCTAAGACACAATTCTAACTAGTTTTTCTTGTATATTCTTTTTTATTTTATAATTCTGGAACACCCCTTATCAGATTTATGATTACATGGTAACATTTCGACACAATTAAAAATATATAGTGAAATCTTCATTTAGAAAACATAAAATTAAAAACCTTTTAGAATTTACTTTTTTTTTATTTTGTAAATTGACATCACAAGAAATATTTTTATTCAATATATAGTCAACCAAAAAATGAGACAAAAATATCAAATTCCTTAATATTTAACTAACCAAATTATTATCATCAAGATACAATTTCTTTAATAAGCTAAATTAGAAAATACAGGTAAAATGTTTTTTATTTATTTATCAAGACTAGCTTTACAAATGTTTCTCATCAAAATCAACTTCACAAAAATTGGTTAATTGGTCCATAAGTTATCTGGTTAACCTGAAAATAAAATAAAGATTTCTTAAAAAACATTCTAGCATTTTAAAAAGCTTTCAAGATAAAATATCTTGGAAGCTTTTAATTTTATGTTTCTGGAACAAATTCCATTTTAACTACTATAGACATGTCATTATGTAATAATAAATCTTTTTAGAATGAGTAATTTAAAATAATTAAAAAGTTAATTATAAATTATAAGTTTTGAAATATATCTCTTATAATATTTCTAAAGCATGTAATTTAAAAGTCTTTAATACTTTCTTAAGGATGTTGTATTTTTTTTTAAAAGTTATTTTTATCATTCTATTACAATGAGAGGTTTGAAAATAAATTATGAAAATAAAATATCCTTGACCCAATGGTACTTGTGTTAAAGACATTAGTTCCTGACCTAAAATGTTTTGTTTTTTCTTTCAAAATTTAATGACACAATTATACATAACAAATTTTTGTTTGGTACACAAATTATACATATAATGTCATGTTCGTTGCTTCTTTGGACCATGTTTGTGTTAAAGGCATGGTTTGAATTGAAACATAGCTTTCTTACGTAAAATATTAATTTTTTTTCCCAATTTTTTATGGCACAATGGTACATAGATAATTATTGTGATTTGGTCCATGAATTGTACATGGCATTTAAATTTAGAAAAATTGCTTGAATAATGGGACAATGATAATTTTCTTTCAAAAAATAATCCAACTTAAAACTAACCCAATTGGCTAATCCCATGAGGTTAAGAGTATTACTATTAACTAATCTTTATTTTATTTTTGAATAAAAAAGTATTATCTAAGTATTACATTATACAATAAGACTATGATTATGCACTTATTTTGACAACAAAATTTCAAAACAACACTATATTCTTTGTGGGAAATTAAAATTCATTTAAACAACTTGCAATTTAGATTTCAAAAGATTTTTTCAATGGTCATTAATAGAAGTCAAAACCAAACTCTCTTTCATTCAAGTTTATACCTACCAAAACCATATTTTATTGGCAGTCAAATTGTACACATTTTCAAAGAGTGGAGAACCAGAAGAAACCACTTCAAGATTTTGATTAATTAACTATTAAACATGGCAAATTAAATTTTATTTTCAGAAATTACTTTGTGTGTTAAGAGATAAATAATTTGCTTCTTTATCTTATTATTGTTTATTTATGGCAGAAATAACATCGTGCAGGAAAATAATTGGATTGCTTTGAAAAATGTGAAAGGATATTATTGTGCTACAAATCAACGCCATTGTTGTTGAAGTGCATCATCTTCTCATGCAACATTAGTAGTAAACAATTTCAAAAATATTTCTCAAAAATTTGTATGAGTTTTTTTTGGAAATACAGACTGTTAATTTTATTAAAATTTTATTTTTTTAATCACATTAAACACTTTAGTAAAAGTAATACTACTTTTTTTGGGTAAAAAATCATTTTAATTTAGGAAATTAAATTTGTACTTTTTTATAAAACATTTTGTGAGATACTTAATTAAAAAATTAAGAAAAATTATTTTATGATAGTGTTATATTTTAAAATTAAACTAAAAATGAGAAACAATATAACTTCTATCAATGGTTTATTGTTAGTTTTAACATATTTTAAAGAAAATCTGTGATAAAAATAATTTGGAAACGAGTCATAACTATATTTATTAATCTAAAATCACTTTTTGAAATCAAATTTTAGAACTTATCCCTTTTCTTTTTATTCTGTTTGTATATGCTTTCTAGTGAATTTCTTGTATATCGTGGGGTATATATTGAGTCATAATTGTATTTTAAAACAGAAAAATATATCTTAATCTCTTTCAAATTTTTGAAGTTTTAAATGTATATTTTTGACAAAAGAAGTAGTTTAAATAAATTTTTAAAAACTAAAATAGAATATTTGATAATTTTAGAAGAATAAAAAGTTATTTTATCCTCAAAAATAAATTTATTAAAAGGCCATCATTTCAGTGCAAGCAAAGTCAAACGAGACGTTACATTTGAATTCTAAAAGTTTACTTTCATCATTTTAAAATCTCCAAAATACTAAAAACAATATTATTTTCATATTAATTTCACACAAACCACAAATATTAATCTACAACAGTTCCAATATGTATTAAAAAATGACATTGTTAACTGTTATAAACAATAGATACACATAAATAAATAGTATATTGAACATTGCAATTTATATTTTTTTAATAAAACAAAATGAGCTTTGGTGTGATATACTTAAAAATGAATTAAAAAATATTGAGAAAAAGATGATTACAGAGATGAAGTGAGGCACATGCATCTGATAGCGATTCCTATCTTCATTTCTTATACTCTCTTTCCATTACAGCTGTATTCACGACTAGGTTATTCAATTTATTTATAAACTTTTAAATAAAAAATAAAATATAATTAGAATATAAATATTAATTTATAAATTAGTTTTGTAAAATTAAATTAAACTTAAAATTTA
>Ga0123340_1001430_pt1 | contig 19806 bp, 11 predicted proteins | sample SirMexnodulemix_FD_89961 | JGI IMG/M metagenome (GOLD analysis project Ga0123340, IMG submission 89961) | Root nodule microbial communities of legume samples collected from Mexico - Siratro Mexico nodule mix | ecosystem: Host-associated > Plants > Roots > Nodule | place: Mexico: Nepantla... | reverse complement strand
TATATATATATATATATATAAAAGGATAATACTAAATTGTTATTCAAGCAATATTTTTTGGTTTACTTGCTTTTGAGTTTTTTTTCTCTATTAAAAAAGAGAAATTACACGATTTCTTTAAACGACTAATACACTTTTTTTAAAACATGAGATTTTTTTCTCTCCGTCCTTTTTTTTTCGCTTTCCTTATTTTATAGTCACTAATAAAGAATTGAATTATTTTTTACGAGGATGAAAAAAATCTAGAGACTGTTGTCTAAAGAATAAACGCTGAAAGCATATGCTTAAAAAGGAGGTTGAAAATTGTATTAGATAAGTCTTTGAAAGAGGAAAGGTAAAAAAAAAAAAAAATATCATATTTCGCAAGTAAATCCGAGTTTCTTTTTCGTAGTATATGACTTAGAATAATAAAATTATATTATTGTAGAAACAATTCAGTCATCCATAAATTCGAACAAAAACAAATTAATTTGCATAATAATTTAATTGAATCGAACAAATATAAATTGTCTTAGACTACTTTTGAATTATTTGAATAATTTAAATAATTCTAATAGACATATTATTTTAAAAAATATATTTCCCATTTTTTAACATCATAAATCGGAGATTAGTTTAATTCCAATTTTTTTCATTCAGTTTAAGAAAGATTCGTTTAACTAAAAATTGGACTAAGAATCACTTTAGTCTGTATCGAAAATAATTTCCTTTTATAAAATGTAGTTTAATATAACTCAATACAATTTAGTTGGTGTTTCTAAACTTTGTAAGAATTTTTTTTTTGGCTATTCTTGTTGAGAGGAGAAAAACGTAAAAAAATAAAATTTAAGAATAGCAGCAGACTTGTTCTTGATTTTCTTATATATTTGAAATAAATAAATACATATATTAAGCTTACAAAGAAATTAATTTAAAAAAAAAATAAAAAATAAAAATATCTTACTCCACATACTTAGTTGTTTGTAACCAACTAAAATATCTTAATAATTTATTTGATCATTTTTTATACTGTTTCAAATTTGAATTAATTCTCAATAGTCCTCCTTAATTCAAAATTGCTCACACCAAGCAAATATCTAAAGTAATAGAATTTTTCTTTAGTTAAAGCTTTGTCAACATATCAGCTAATTGTTCTTGGTTGCTCCAATATTTCAATGATATTTCTTTCTTTACTATACTAAATCACGAATAAAGTAGTACCGGATGTCCATATGCTTTGTTCTGCGGTGAAACTTTGCCTTGTTGTCACAAAATATCTTTGTTGCCACCTTTTGCTCTTGTTGAAGATATGCTAAAACTCTCCTTAGTCAAATGGCTTGACAAGTTGCTGAAGTTGCTGCAACATATTCTGCTTCTGAAGTTGGCAATGCTGGTGTAGCTTGCTTTTTGAACTCTAAGTAACCACTCCTGATCCTAGAGTGAAAATATTTGCTGAAACACTTCTCCTGTCATCTATAGTACTTGCCCAATCGTTGTCTATGAACCTAAACAATTTGAAATTAGAAGTTTTTGAGTACTAAATGTCATACTCCAAGGTTCCTGCAATGTACCGCATGACCCTTTTTGTTGCTCCATAATGCACATTTGAAGGTTGTTGCATAAACCTGGAAATAACACCAACAAAAAATACAATTATCGAGTCTAGTGTGTGTCAAATAAATTAAACTTCCAACCAAGCTTCTGAACCTCTTAGCATCTGCCTTTTCTCCTCCAACTTCATGTTATAATTTTTCGTTAAGATTCATGGGTGTAGTTACAGGCTTACAATTAGACATGTCAAATTTATTGAGAAGATCACTTGCATATTTTCTTTGTGAAATAAATATTCCATCTTCAGTTTGATAAACTTCAAGAACAAGAAAATAATGCAATAAACACATATCTAACATCTCAAACTCATTGATCATTTGAGACTTAAACTCATTCACAAGAAAGATAGAAGAACTAGTATAAATGATATCATCAACATAAAGATAAATAATGATGAAATCATTTTTACCTTCCTTTTTAACATACAAGGTGGGCTCATTTTCACTTCTCATGTACCTCTTTTGTTGAAGGTACCCATCAATCTTGTTATACCAAGATCTTGGTGCCTGCTTCAACCCATACAATGCTTTCTTTAGTTTGTACACCTTTGTTTCATTGCTCTCTTTTACGAAACCTTCTGGTTGTGTTACATACACCTCTTCTTGTAAATCACCATTAAGAAATGTTGATTTGACATCAAACTGATAAACAGGCCATTATAATTGTGCTACCAAAGATAAGATAAGTCTCACCGTTTCAAAACATGTTACCGGAGAAAATGTTTCTTCAAAATCAATGTCATGTTGTTGTGCATAACCTTTTGTTACAAGACAAACTTTGTGTTTTTGTAAGCTGTCATTTGCATCAAACTTTGTTTTGAACACTCACTTCAAGTCAATTGCGTTTTTACCTTCCAATAAATTCACCATCTGCCACGTTCCATTATTTTCAATGGATTCCATCTCTTCTACCACCATTGCTTTCTGACATACTTCCTTCTCAGTTGCTTCTTCATAATATAGTGGATCTGAAACAGTAAGAGCAAATTGACTTAAGATATATTTGTCAACAGGATATTTTGTATTTGACTTCTTGACTTTTGTTGATCTTCTTTCTGAAATTGGCTCATCTGAAAAGTCTTCATGAGTAATAGATGTTGTTGGTGTCGTTGATGAACTAGTGGGTGAACTTGGAGGTGACTCATGTCTTTCATCTTGAAAATAGACAATAGGCACATGAAACTCTTGTTGAACCTATTCATCATTTAATTTCCAGCTTGCATTTTCATTAAATATTACATCCCTTATAATTAAGATCTTGTCGTTAAGAGGGTTATACAAACTATATGCTTTGGATTTAGTACAATAACCAATAAAAATGCATTTTTTTAGATTTTTCATCAAGCTTTTGACGAGCTTGAGAAGTTACCAAACATAAGCAATACAACCAAAGACTCGTAAATGACTTACATTGGGTTTTCTTTCATACCATGCTTCATATGGAGTTTTATTCATGACGACCTTTGTTGGTAAGAGATTCAACAGATAAATAGAAGTTGCTATAGCTTCTGCCCAAAACTGCTTTGTCTGCCTCCTCACCTGTAACATGCTTCTTGCCATCTCCATAACCGTTCTATATTTTCCGTTTAGCAACACCGTTTTGCTCAGGGGTATAAGGAGTTGTTAGCTCCCTACGGATGTCATTTTCTTCACAAAATAGATTGAATTCTCTGGACACAAACTCTCCTCCTCTATCTGTATGAAGTGTTTTGATATGGCAACCACTTTAATTCTCCATCATAGCCTTAAACTTATGAAACTGCCCACAAGCTTCTGATTTGTTTTCCAGAAAATACACCCAACTCATCTGACTATAATCATTTGTAAAAAGCAAGAAATAACGACTCCCACCCAAGGACTTAGTTTGCACAGACCCACATAAATCAGCATGAATTAATTCAAGACATTTAGAAGCTCTCCATGTCATTCCAATAGGAAATGACTTTCTAATTTGTTTTCCATAAACACATCCTTCACATAAATCAAGAAAACCAATTTTTGGTAATCCAAAAATCATACCTTTATCACTTAGCAATTGCAAGTCTTTGATATTAAGATGTTCATACCTCAAATGCCATAACTTTTAGTCATCTTTTGCACTTATAGTGAGAGCAAAATTGTCCATGTTGGAAACATCTAAAGGGAACATCTTATTTGGAGTTATGATAACATGGAATTGTTTACCCGATTTCTTGTCTGTGATGACACATGCATCTTCATCAAACAGAATAGAATATCACTGGCCATTAGTTGTCCAACACTCAATAAGTTGTATCCTAAATCAGGAAAAAAGTGAACGTTGTCCAACATTTTTGCATTGCCATTGCTAGTGTGAACTCCCACAGTGTCTTTGCCTTCAACTTGAATCTCCTTTCTGTTGCCAAGTTGTACCTTTATCTTTTGTGTCTCATCAAGTTCCTTGAACAAAGATTTTGTGTCGGTCATGTGATTCGAACAACCACTATCTAGAAGCCATAAATCGCTTGGTTTCTGATCAACTTCAATACAAGCCATAAAAATCTTGTTTTCTTCTTCATTTTCTGTTGCAAAATTCATTATTTTATCTTTGTACAAACAGTCAACTATGATATGCCCGTATCTCTTGCAATAATGACACTGAACGTCATTCTTTATGTAACTTTGCTCATTATATTGCCTTTGTCCGCCATTCCTTCCTCGACCTCTGGCACGACCATGACCTTGACCACGAAATCCTCCTCTTCCTCGACCTCTACTTGCTAACCGGTTGCTTTCTCCTTGTTTGGTGGTTGTCTCCTTCACTTGGAATGTCTTTTTTTCAACTTTGTCCGTCGATATATTGAGTCTTGCCTCATGAGATTGAAGTGACCCCATCAGTTCATCAACAGAAACTGATAAATCCTTTACTTCTTCTATGACTGCCACTACATGATCAAACTTTAGAGTTAAGCTTCTCAGAACTTTAGCCATGACTATTTCATCTTAAATCTGTCTATCGTAAGAGTGCGTTTGACTGACTACTGCCATTGTTCTTGACAAAAAATCAACAACTGATTCATCATTCTTCATCATCAAGGTTTCAAAGTCACGTCTCAGTGATTGAATCTCAAAAAACTTTTTTTTAAGATTGATCATGCTTCCTTTGATGTGTTTGTTGCCGCAATACACAAGAAAAGAGTCTCATGCACTGTTTGTTGGATGATAAACAATGCCTTAGCATCTTTCTTCCTAGTTTCTTTTAGTCTTTCTTCCTCTGCTTCATTGGGTTCTGATATTTCTTCAAACCCATTCTCCACCAATTGCCACAACCCTTACGATCTGAGCAATGTCTTCACCTTGATGCTCCACTAATCATACTGATGTCATGTTGTCCAAAGGATTAATGGCCCTTGATACCAATTTGTTGGAAGGAGAACAACGTAGAAAAATAAAATTTAGGAATAACAATATACTTGCTCTTGATTTTCTTATACATTTGAAATAAATAAATATCCATATTAATAGACTTACAAAAGAATTAATTTAAAAATAAAAAATAAAAACATCTCACTCTACTAACTTAGATTTTTGTAACTAAAATATCCTAACAATTTATTTCACCATTTTTTTTTCTATTGTTGCAAATTTGAATTAATTTTCAATAATTTTGTATGAGGAAAATTTAACAATTTATTGTAATTTATTTGTCTGAAGTTATTAGAATTAACATTTTTAATTTTTGTTATGATAAGGAGTAAGTTGTGCTAAGAACATGTTTTCATATTAAAAAATCATTAGAAAACCATTTCGGTTTGATTTACAAATCCTATGAAAGTTATGGTTGGAAAGGATTATTTTTTTCTTTTAACTAATAAAATCTTAGAATTGATAATATATTGAAAACTTTTGAAGTATGACTCATCACAATAAAAAATCTAAAATTGTTCATTCTGATAATTTAAAAAAAAAGTACACTAAATTGATAAAATTTTCTATATGCGAACCTATCTTTACTTAAGCATTCTTTATTTAGGTTAACAGGAGAAAAAACTTGATCTAAACTAGTTTTCAAGAAAACAATAAAATAAAGTTTATAAAATATATCCTTAATTTATAAAAGATAAAATAGTAAAAAAATAATTTCAACAACTCAATTTCTGGGTGGCATGATTTGTGTGTGAATGAGAAATAAAAAAAAAAAAAGATGAAAGAGCATGACATTGTTTTTTTAGGTTTAAAAATAATGAATTAATCAATTATAAAATATATAAACTAGGTGAAGCATAACCACGGAGAAGAAGCAGAAGAAACGGAAAAGCTGTGTAAAGTAACAGAGGTAGACGGAAGGAAGAGAAACTCTTTGAACTCGTGAGCTGAGCGTTACTGCGGCGGTCTATAATCCGTTTCTCTTCTACCCCTTACCATAACGTAACCGTTCACCTTCTCATTCACCTTCATTTTCAATTACAGCTCAATTTTCCTCTTCATTCTCTCTCTTCAGCTACTGCTATAGGACTCATGCTCTTCTAGCGGAGAACATGGCTTCCATCTCCGCCGCCGAACTCAATTTTCTAGTTTTTCGTTACCTTCAAGAATCAGGTTTCCTTCCGCTTTTTTTCTTCTGTTTTGTTTTTCTTTTTGTGTTTCAAAATCTATTGATATGTGGTATACTTGTTTATTTCTCTTCTCTTTGCTCTCTCTCTATCTCTCTCTCTCTCTCTATATATATATATACATATATATCTCTCTCTGTAAGATGTTGTCAATTTCCTAGGTTTTTTTTCTTTACCTTCAAGAGCCAGGTTTAAATGCGCTGTTTTCTCTCTGTGTTTGTGTTTCAAATTTTATTGATATGTCATATACTTGTATCTCCTTTTTTTTTTCTCCCTTTCTCTTTTGTGTGTGTAGGGTCTGGAAGATGTTAAGGTTTTAGATGTTTCGACGAGTATTGAGTCCTTTGTGTTTACAATTTGACATTTTCGAGCTTGTATGGGCATTTCAATGTTGCTCCAGCGGATTAGGGTTTCGTATTGTTAGAAAAAGAAAATTAGTCGCCACGAAAAAATCTTCCTTCGCCTTTTCTTTCTGGTTTTCTGGGTTGAAGATCTGAGAGGGCTGGAAATTGTTAGATCTGCTACTGAGAAAAATAGGCGTGGGGTGTTTAGGGTTGATGTTTAGTGTTCTGAAATTCTCTGTTTTGTTTTATCAGCTAAGGTTTTTGATTAAGATACATTGAGACTGCAGTTATATGTTGGTAATGAGATGTTGCTGCCTTGTGTTTGGTATGGGTTGCAGTTCATTTTGTACCGAGTGAAATGTGTATAGTGAATCAACATGATGCCTGTGACGAGCTATAATTATTTGCTGTTCCTTCCTACTTAAATATGTTTTAATCGTGGTTATTATAAATCACGAATTATATTGCAAAAAGATGGTAGGAGTGTTGATTTAAAGGAAGCTTGATGAAGCTTTGATCTGTATAGAATTGAGTGCTCGAGGTAACTTTGAAAATGACTCTTAGGTGGTTTGAGAATAAAATTTTGGTTGGTCTTTGGAGTAAATGTCACAGAACTGCATAAAATGCGATATATAATGTTAGATATAAAACCATTCCATGCCTTTTCACGAAACAGCTTAGACAGGTATATATGTTTGGATTAAAGTTGGCAAAGTACTTTTTTGCAAATTCTAATTAACAATTGTGAATTCCAATTCGCAAAACGGAAAATGAAGATTTTGTTGGTCTGCTAGTAAAATTACTTTTCAAGATAAAATTGGAGACATGCACTTGAGTTTTTTTGGGAGTTAGTACTCAACATGATATTAGAATGTTATATGATATTCCCTCTGGCAAAGCAGTTGTATGCTTGATCTTTGCTGTCACCATTCTGCTAAATAAAATTTAAATTTAGCATATGGTACAAATGAGTCTTTGCATTTACAAGCCCACTGCAATCTTTTGTGAAGAGACATGTTAAAATATAATAAATCTGTGAATTTAATTTAATTATGTTGACATTGTAATGTTTTCTTTTTGTTTTTTTTTTTGTTTTTGCTGTCATTTAATAAAAAACTGTCATGTATGTTAAGATTATTGTTGACTTATGCTTTAAAGTCATGCCTAAGGTGATTTCTAATTAGTTGACTGTGTAAAAATCTCTACACTAATAGTGCATGTAAATTAATCTATTGAATGTTCATGAGTGTTCACTTAATAGCTTAAGCTTGAGAAAGTTGGTTGTTGACATGGTATTAGAGGCTCTACTCTATTTCCAAAAAGTTAGAAGTTTGATCCTTGTTGTTCCCCTTTCTTATAAATAAAATGTGTTGTCTGTGCTTGAAGCTTATATGGCTCTCACCTTTAGTGGTTTGGTCCTGTCTATAGAAGCCCTAGTAAGGAGAGTAGATCAGATGGAATGTAACCCTGATACAGGCTCAAAGAAGCTCATTATTTCATATGTGTAGGCGAGGAGGAACCAAAGGGAGAAAGGGTCAAAGGGAAATTTTCCAATGTAGATTAGTCATTGGCAAAGCCAGTGGATATTCCATACCAATAACGCAGTTATCTAAAAAGAGAGAGAAGAGGTTCTAACTACTTATCAGTAGCGCGTGGAAATTGGGGAGGGGTGGTGTGTGGGAAATGTTTTAAATAATAGTGGTATAAGTGGATTAGGTTGGAACTAAGTTGAATTTGGGACCCTTGGGAGAGTTTATGCCTCTTGAAGTGCCTAAGGGGAGTTTCTCTTATTGTTTTCTTCTTTGTTTCTATTGTAAGCAGAGCTATAATATCTCAGGATCTGGTCCTTGATTCCAGGCTTGAATATGTAAATAATATAGGGGTAGAGGAGACAAAAGGAAGATATCAGCGAAATCTTTCAGAATAACTTAGGGGTTAATAGTTTTTTTGTAGATATGATTTATGACAGAATGTTATCACGCTGTTATTGTTGTTACTTATACCTTGCAAAAGCTTTTGGGAGAGTTTGTCCTTCAAAACATCTGTCTTAAGTTATTTTGTAATGATAACAGTATGTTGGTGCATTCATAAGAATTAGGAAAACTGAATGATGTTGAGAGTATAGCATAATTTGTTTACTGGACAATAAGAACTCATGCTTTCCATATATATGAAATTGCCATATAGCTTGCAACTGAATTGGTTTACTGGTTACTTGTGCTGCATCACTATTCAGGTTTCACACATGCTGCTTTTACTTTTGGTTATGAAGCTGGTATCAACAAAAGCTCCATTGATGGAAATTTGGTGCCGCAAGGTGCTCTTGTTACATTTGTTCAGAAGGGTCTACAGTACTTTGAGATGGAAGCCAACTTGAGTAATGTTAGCATTTTCTACTTTTTGTATTCTGGATTTATATCAACATAGCATTTATCCATTTGAGTAGTCCTTTTTAAGCTTTTATACCCTAGGTATCATGTTGATCAATGTTTCTTTTAAGCCTGCCAGTGTGATGCAGACCTGGAAGAAGATTTTTCATTCTTACAACCTTTGGATATTATCACAAAAGATGTGCATGAACTTAGGCAAATAATAAGTGAAAGACGGAAAAAACTACAGAAGGAAAGAAAGAAAGAAATTGAAAAGGAGCATGAAGGAGAACGTGTACGGGCAAGAGAAAAGGAAAGACGTGAAAGAGAAAAAGAAGTTGAAAAGGATAGACGTGAAAGGGAGAAGGAAGTCGAAAGAGATAGACGTGAAAGGGAGAAAGAACTTGAAAAGGAGAGACGGGAAAGGGAGAAAGAAGTTGAAAAGGAAAGACGTGAAAGGGAGAAAGAAGTTGAAAAGGAAAGACGTGAAAGAGAGAAAGAACTTGAAAAGGATAGGGAGAAGGTAGAAACTGATAAAGAACGAGAACAACAACATGGAGATCAGAATGTTAGAGACATGGTCATAGATCATGAAGATAGGATCCCTGTAAAGCATGAAGAGAATGGAGCAGTTGGAGGTAATGTGCTGCTCAGTGGAAATGGCTTCCAGTGTCTTATGTAGAATGTCTTTTCTGCATGTTTAGTACTTGTCTGCATTTTCTTATTGAAATCTGTCCTAAATCCCCTTTTCAAATGATTTCATTTTGCTTTGTTATCCCTTATTTTCTGTTCATCTTTACATGTTTCTATCATTGCTTGCTCCTTCTAAAATTTATAATGTTTGCTTGAACATTATGGTTAGGTTATGAAGCAGGAGTGATTTAATGACTATGGACTGATATTGTAGTTTGCTTGGAAATATGATTCTTTTAAAATAATCTTTTCCATTTCTTTGAAGTTGTGTATCACAGTCACAAGTGTTTTCACCACTACAGTCCCTTGCCCCAAATGCTGTTAATAGGAGTATTTCATTATATGTTGCAGTAGTACACAAAAATACAGACGGGGTCTATTTCAATTAATATTATTCCTTCATGTGAATTTTTCATTTGCTTTGATAGGGCCAGAACCAATGGACATCTCTACAACATCAACATCTCAGCTATGTGAAATTCCTAGTTCATGTGTGACAATTTTGGAAGGTCATACATCAGAGGTTAAATATTTCTTTAATGCTGCTTTTGTTTCTTAAATTTTCTTTTCTTTTAGTGATATTTTTGTTAAACTCTCTGTTAATTGGCTTGTTCATCATCTGTTAGGTGTGCGCTTGTGCATGGAGCCCTACAGGATCTCTTCTTGCATCAGGGTAGGCTTCTAAATAAATGATTTCTCTTTATAAAAATATGTATTAGTATGTGCATAACCCAATGTATAATGCGCATAATATTGTGTTGGTGCATATTGAATTTCCATTTCTAATGCTTCCAATTTTGTTTGATTTCCTTTTTGATTGAGGAAAACTAAATGCATTCAGTTATTATTTTTTTAATTAATTAAATCTGTTTGGCATTGTTTTTGGTATTCAATTTCTGAAATTGATTTTTTTATGAAATGGAAAATAAAGTCAATATGAACTGCTTTAAGAAACTGGTGTTTCTGGAATCAGATTTTAATAGCATGTAAAAGTAGCCCCTGGCCGCTACAGTAGTAGAGCAGTTTAGTGTAGTTGTGGTAGCTCACCCAATAGTGGACTGAATAGCAGACACAGTGGATGGGTTAGTGGCACTACTTTTTGATTCCAAAAATCCCTTTGAACGGAAACATTGGAGCTTTTTTGGGATTTCAATTAAAAAATGAAATCTGCAACCGTAATATTAGTGAAAACATTAAAGAGGGCTACTTTCATTTAGAAGATGATTTTACTGATTCTTATCTAGGAAAATTGTATCTGACTTTGTTAGAGTTGATTTCTATGTTTTGTTTAAGACATGTATGACTTTTTACTGTTAAATGAATAGTTTTGAGTATTTTTTTTTATCCTTTTTAAGAATTTTATATAAACTACATAAAAAAAGGGTAAAATTGTGTTCCATCTTCGTAAAATTTTGAATATATTAAATACATCCCCAAAAGAGTTTGTATTATTTTTGTCCCTTTAAAATTTAACTTTTTTTAGTTCCTTGTTAGTTATAAGGATAGATGGAAACCTAATGTGCATGGTGGTTTTAACATGTGAATTTTACAATTAAAAGTGATTTGGTTAGATGCATAAATAACACTATGTTAAAACCCCAAGTTTTTCATATATTGTTATTACTAACATTGACTTAAAAAAATATGTTTAAATTTTGGACAAAAGAAATAATACAAATAATTTTTGGGAACAAAATTAATAGTTTAGAAATTTTACGGTGACACAAAACGTATCCTATCCAAAAATAAATTCACAATAGCTAGCTATTCTGATATCCACTACCCTGCTGTAGTGTTTTTTGTAGGATACGATATGTTTAGATATGTTTAAAGTATATATCTATGCATGGGTAATAAAGTCTTCTATTGGATCAAGGTTTAACCCAGAGGACAATGCGAATTCATAAAACAGGATTATTAGTTCTGCACCAATAAGCAACAGTGCTAACTTCTAAGTACTGTTTCTACTTATATTAAGCATTTATTATCTGTATTTATTTGCATCAGCTTATATAAAATGGACTTTGTTGTGTAGTCCAAACATACAGTTCTCAACACCTCTTCCATTTATTTTTCCCTCTTTCAACATGGTATTGTAGCAGTACCATCCTCCATTTTTTTTTGTGTTCCCTAAAACGAAAAAAATGGAACTCCGTTTGGTCACCTATTTTGTTATCCCTTAATTCCCCCGTGGCTATCACTTTTCTGCTGTGTTCTAATTTAATTTGGTTTGCCACTTTGATTAATAATTGTCGTTCATTGTTGTCAACTTTTTTGTGCATACCCTATGTTGCCCCCCTTTATAATGCAATGATCTTGTCTTTGTCCGGATGCACTGACCCTGGCTCCAGATGCCCCTGGTCTCGGTTTTCCCCAGATGCACTGGACCAAAATTTTCCTTTATGGCCACTTTATTTTGATTTTTATTTTTATCTCATGAGAAATGGAATTATTTTCTTCTAACAAGCTAAAACGTAGTAAGCTTCAGCTTGTAGGCGAGTGTTAGAAATATCTAATGATATATGGATTTATTCTTCTTTTTATATTTTGAATTATTTCCTTATTTAATTAGGATCTCTATAGTTTTAGGAATATCTTAGAATCAAATTGATTAGAATATGATTTATAGACATATCATATAATTTATACAGGAACGAAATATCCTATAGTTAAATGTATTTATTGTCATCTGTTTGTACAAAATGAACTTTGTTGTGTAGTCCAGACATACCGTTCTTTTATTTTTCTTCGACCAAAAAAAAAGTAGCACTTTACGATGATAATAGCTGCTGCTAAATTCTGTTCATATCATAAATTTCATTGAAGAACATTCAAACAATTCAAATTATTTAATGATATCCTTTTATTATTTACATTCCAACAATTTTCAGCGGTATCCAATACCCAAGCTAACTATTACTGAAATAAAAGGCCAAGGGGATCTTCATTTCTGTAGTTCTTTTTTTGGCCATTTAACCCTTCTTTTTGAAGTTATAGATACAAAACTAGGCCTGGATTTTCTGTCCTTTTCTCAATCATACTTTTTGCATATGCGTTATGCAAGGCAAGGTATGTATTGTCTGTGGTTGAGAATTTGGTAAACTGTAACAGACATTTGGGTATTAAGAGTAATATAAGTAATATGAATCTCGCAATTTATTCATTATGAAACTAACAGAAATTTGCAATAGATGGATGCAGTAGTAGCACATAGGTTATTTTTTGTCTGAATGTTTTGTTTTATGATATTAATGATATTCTTTCACTTTACCATGATCACTTGAATTTTTAGATCTGGGGATTCAACAGCTCGTATTTGGACAATAGCAGAAGGGAGATGTAAGCCTGGTTCACATAATGGCCCTTTGAACGTGTTGGTGTTGAAGCATGTTAGGGGCAAAACAAATGAAAAAAGTAAAGATGTTACTACACTTGACTGGAATGTGAGTTCAGTTGCATATTATGATTAAATCTAAGACAACTGCTTTCATTTCTGTTATTTATATGTTTTAATACCAAAGCTGTTTTTTGGGTTCACTGTTGTAAATTTTGTGAAGCCCTCCCTCCTCCCAAAAAAGTAGCAAGCAAGGTTATTAAACTTGAGAGTTTATATGAATTTGTGAAAAGACCATAGACTTGAATTGTAAACTGATTAGAGTTTACTTCATATAAATAAAATTATTAAAACATCAAGTGTTAAGGTAATGAATGAACGTTTTAATTCCACAATAATGCAAAAAATTAAACCTCAATAAAAGGTTTACAAGTCAAGTAGTTCATTACTACTAATCAAGTTCAAAAAACACAAAATAAAACATAAGTTAATGCAAGATACAAGTTAACATTTAGATAACTAAAAAATGAAAAATATCTTCAAATCATACAGAGATGACTGAGCTTCAAGAAATTCATGAATCACAACATTGTGGGGAGAAGATTGTCGCTGTTTGCTTGAGCCCCGAGGAATAACAAACAATGCAACTATGAGTTGGGTGGTTGTTGTCACTAACACTGCGATGGGCATGGTCGCTGGCAAAAATAAAGGGATGGGAATGTTGAGAAGAGTAGCTTCGTCACTAGAAGCAAAGAGAAATATCACATGGATGAGTGCCACGCAGAACCCTAATTGTGGGTCTTCTCCTCTCTTCTACTTTTGCACGCCAAAATGACACAAAGGGGGCATTGTTTAGAGTTAAAAAAGGAACTTCAACTCACGAGTTTGGCAAAGGACAACTTAGTTTACCACGATCCCATCGAGCCCACTCAAAGAATTCTACAAGCGAGTTAACACAAAAAAGGGTAGTGGACTCATGAATTAAGACATCTTTATGAGTTAGAGCTTGAGTTTGATAACTGTGGTAGCAAGGGTAATGTGCTATATAAGTTGCTATGCAAAATTTATTAACACATAAAAAAGATTTATTTACAAATGAAGAATCCTGCAAAACTAGACTTAAGTGTCGCCATTAGATAAGCTAAAGTGTTAGGGGCCACTTATTGAACCAAGTATTAGCATACCAACTTCTTTAAGTTTATATAATCACATCATTTTACATTTCTAAAGCGAATCCAATTTTTAAATTGGTTTTGGAAGGGCAAAACCTGTCATAGTTAAAAACAGTGTATTAAGTGGTTATAGTTGTGCTTTTCTTGATCTCTTTTTGCCTCTTTAAACTGGTTTCAGATGCATTGAAATGATTGTCTTAATTTTTTTAACTCCCATGTTTCAGTGGGAAGCAACCTGCCTTTGTTTTATTATTATTGTTGCTCCCTTTATTCAGTATTCTTGCTGTCTATGTGCCTGAGAAATGAGAAGATATGATTGAAAATTATCTCTTCCCAGAAATGTACTTCATGAGACGGAAGCCTGATGCTATAAATTATTTTTTTATTACATTCTTCTATGAAGCCATGGAGTGGGTGTTTTGTATTCTATCTTAATTTGCTTTGTTATCCCTTTTCTCTTTGAAGCTTGAACTGCTGAAAATGATATCTTGTTCTTTCGGATGCCAGTTCTGTTTCAAATATAGTTGTATAAGTACCTATTTCCGTTTGAAAGCTATTTATAAACCTGTTTATATCTTGAAAAATGCTAGCAACACACACTCTTCTATGGGTGAAATTTATCTGAACCCTTCCCCTATTTAATGGGTCCCTTTCCCAAAGTAGTGGGACAATCTTGAATTTTCACCAGTAAGAGATTGTTGGGAAGAGAATATTTTAACAGTGTTGCAAGCACTTGTATCTTTTATTTATTCTCTTCTTGTATTCTCTTAAGTATATTTTCTTTCCTGTTAATAGAAAGAGCAAACTACTTTAATTTCTCCTCACATTTGTTGAACAGGGGAAGTTTGCCAAAAATCATGACAATAATGGGTATGATGCAGTTGGTTAAGGTTTATAGGGGATATTATATTATTATTATTGTCAGGTTTGTATAGGTTATGTGAACAGTGGGAAGATATTTATTAAAAATCAAGAGGATAGATAAAATTTAAAAATTTTCCATAAAGTGCTGTTGTTTCTGTATCTTTTTGTCTGAGAATATATAGATTTTTTTCAAGATTTATCTGTAATATTTGCTAGTAACGATTTACACCTTATGGAGAGTTCACTCTGGCGCTCTATCTTACAGGGGGAGGGGACACTTCTTGCAACTGGTTCGTATGATGGGCAAGCAAGAATTTGGACCACTAATGGTATGTCATTCTTTTGTATCCTTAGATTCTGTAGTAGCCTTAAGGAAGATAAAAGAACTAGAAGTTGCCATGGAATCGTATTTTTGTAAGTATGCATTTGATTCCACGACCATGATAAAAAAAGAAGTTCAATATTATTTGCATGGTGTAAGGTGGTACAAGTTTTACTACAAATCAGCAGCTGGGGCTTGATGGAGGATTATAGTTATTAGTTTTTTGAGGGAATATATTTGGAACAACGAGCGAATTTATGTTTAGATTGATGTTGTCTAAATCCATACATGGTTTTTACAAGAGACAACTTATTGAGAGAACTTATGTTAGGCTACACTCATGTTCTGGTGATTAACTCATCATTTATTACATTCAATTAGAGAGTAATCTAAGCCGAGAGCTCAGAGAACACTATCCCTTTCTTAGTACCTGGAAATTGATTATTCTAAACTAATTAAACTATAGTTGACTTTATATTCTAACAATGCCACTAAGGTTGTAATGCCAGTAGTGTGGGTTGTTGATCTGGTAAACAGTTAATCATATAGTTGCTTGGTGACACAATTGTGATTTTCTCTATCCAAAATGATTGGGGATGAACATGAATCGTATGTAATGTTTATTCATTCACAGAATTGTTTTAATAAATGTCAATCGGATTGATTTGTGTGCTAAGGATATTATACTTCTGTTTTATATTTAGTAGTTTGTGCATGTATGAACATGCACACATATTTTTAAATGTGTCTTACAAGTGTCTTTTCTAGAGAATCCTCCGTGGGTATTAATGTCTGATTATTTGGAAAACGTTGAATTCTATTTTTCATTTATTTGATTAGACTTTGGGTGTATTTTAATTTTTTTAGGTGTTTTGACACTGGTGCTATCTATGACTAGGTGAACTGAAGAGTACATTAAGCAAACACAAGGGACCAATATTCTCCCTGAAGTGGAATAAGAAAGGCGATTATCTTCTGACTGGAAGTTGCGAACAAACTGCAATTGTGTGGGATGTGAAAGCAGAGGAATGGAAACAACAATTTGAATTTCATTCAGGTGCAAATGTGGAATGAAGGGAAAATTCTATAAAAAGAGCTCTGAGTGAGAATTTTCTCTACCATATTTATGAATGATTGTTTAATTTGGGATTGATATGTTGTTTAGGTCCTACACTTGACGTTGATTGGCGCAACAATGTGTCTTTTGCCACTAGTTCCACAGACAATATGATATATGTTTGCAAAATTGGTGAAACCCGCCCTATAAAGACTTTTGCTGGACATCAGGTTTGTACATGAGTTTTTATTTTGTGGAACTATGCTATAAGCTTATATCTTTCAACGCTGAACTTACACCCTATTGTGAGGAAGGGTTCATCTCCTACATTCTTCGCTAGTTAATATATCCAACAAAGTTAACTAAATACATTAATTCGGTGGATCACTTTGTGCTGCAACTTTTAAGATAAATCCTGACTTTGAGTTGCTCTACTATTTCATTATTATAATTGTAGAAATAAGTAGCAAATCCTATATAATCAAGAACATCTAAGTTATCTATGTATTATTGGAAACATTTTTATTTATTTCTGTATTGTATATTTATTATTAGAGGATATCAAATCTCCTCTATTATTGTATTGATTTCTTTTTCTCAATACGAAAAAACATTTGTATTGTCTCAGAAACACGATTTTAGTTCAATGTCTCTCTCTTTCCTATAGTTTAACATGGTATCTATGTTCATTTTCAAAATCATACTAGTCCCAGTAGGCCAATTGCTTCCAGAGGATTCTTTTCTTTTTGTCAAACCTTTCTCCCAAGTTTGCATTCATTATTCTAGCCGTACCTCCTACTAGTTCTTCGACGAAGTTTTGATGACCCCCATTTTCTTTGGCAAACACAAGATTATTGAAGTTCATTTGATAGTCCGATCTACTTTTCCCTTTCCTTATGTTATATTATTTTTTTTTTCTAGATTTATAAAAAATATAAAAATGCCGTCCAAGACCACTTCAACCACCAAAACAATTTCTCTCATCTTTTTTAACCGTATTGTTAGTATTGAAAAGACAAATTAACTATTCCACTTGGACGTTCAAAATCTAGTTATGGTCAAGTGGGTTAGGCTACATGTCCCATCTCACTACAACCATTGAATCCATTCCTACTAAATGCACAATGGATAAAGATTAATGCTCAACTATGTAGTGTTATTAAATCCACTATTTACACCTCATTTAAACATATTTTCTATCCCATGAGATGTTTGCATCAGTTTGGAGTAGGACCTGATACACTACTTCCCATTATGCAAATCTAAGTTATCATCGACTTTCTGCCATACATTATACTTGTTTGTCCTTGTTATCTTTTGTTCCCATTCCTGAGTCTCTAGGTGAAATTTTATCTGACCTTGAGTGGGAAAAGTGATGATTGATGAGATGTGTGTGCTTTTCAAAGTAGTGGTAGTTGGAAGTTGGTTCCTCATCCAACTGATAAATCAATTGTTGGGTGTGGGTGATCAAGATTATAATCACACATTCTTTCATTTTGCCGAATGACATCCATTTTACTTCTATTTTCCATTCCAGCTATTCACCAATAGACTTTGTTTCAGCTTGACATAAGAAAGTGCCTTTCCACATAGTTGTCTTGATGAAGAAGTCTACATGGATTAATCTAATATGGTATGTCGTCTACGTAGGTCCTTATATGACATCAAATAATCACCCATGCATGGTTTGTGCATCTTTGGATTGTCATCCAACAATGTAGAGTGATACAAAGTGAGGTTGATACAATGTATATGTGGATGACATTGTTATCACAAACAATAATACAAGGGTATTGTACAACTAAAACATTATCTTGCTCAAAAGTTCTAGGCAAAAGATCTTGGACACCTGAGGTATTTCCTTAGTATAGAAGTTGTATAATCCAAGCATGGATTGGTCATATCTAAGAGAACATATGCTCCCAACATTCTAGAAGAAACATGGATGTTAAATGCTAAGCCTGTGGACACACCAATGTATCTAGGTGTCAAACTTGTACCCAACCAAGGAGAACTGTATTCTAAATTTGGGAGATACAAAAAGTTAGTTGCAAGGTAGTTAAAATTGAAATTATAGTTAGAATTTTGAAGGGTTCACAAAATCGTAAATCATAGGAACGTAACAGGGATTGTAGATTTTTAATTTCTACAGAAGTATGATGCATACACACACATACACACCCCTATGAAAATCACGTAAATAATTAAAACAAAATCAATCACTTTTCGAAAGCGGAAACTAACCATGGCTTGTGAATAAAATTGCTTTCTGATGAGCAAGGAGATACAAAAGAAACCACACACAGATGAATAAATGAAAAGAAAATGCATGTAGATGAAGCAGAAATGAAATAGAAACCAGCACCAGATACCACACCGAACAAGAACCACAGGCAAATGAAGAAACAAAACCGCACTAGGCATCGCACTGCACCAGAGTAGACGAAGGCAAAGACTATGTGTATACCTGAAGACAAAGCCATTTATTTGTTTGTGAAGAAGAGGGAAAGTCATGTTTTTATTGGGCTTGAAACAAACAAAAACTGTTGACCCAAAACAAGACTCAAAGTGACAAATCTTTGTTTTTTATTTTTTTGTTAATTTTCTGCAACGATTCCATTGATCTTGCTTTGTTTCGATCATACATAGGCATTGAAACATGCATATGGTTCGAAATTGCGGAATCATACTATTCCACAATCTAACTCAAATTTTGACTTCTACGGTTAGTTGGTAAGCTAAATTACCTCAGTGTGACTCATGCTTACATTGTGTTTGTAGTGAGCATAATAAGTCAATTTTGGAATTCTCCTTATCAAGACCATTGGGATGTAGTGATATGGATCCTAAAATATGTTAAAAAGACTCTTAGAAAATACCTCATTTATAAAGATAAGGAAAATACTCAAATTGGTAGGTATTCTGATGTGGACTAGGAAGGGTCTCCAAGCGATAAATGCACTTTGGGATACTATGTTCTTGTTGGTGGTAATTTAATATCATGGAAAAGTAAGAGACAAAATGTTGTAGCAATATCAAATACAAAAGCAAAATATTGGGCAATGACTTTAGTCGTTGGGAACTCATGCTAAAACAACTCTTCAAAAAGCTTAAATTTGAAGAAAGTTACCAAATGCACCTTATATGTGACAACAAGGCATTGTTACACGTTGCCTCTGATCCTCTCTTCTATGAGAGGACCAAACATATTAAGGCTCATTGTCATTTCATAAGAGAAAATGGAGTCTCGAGGTATCATTAGATTTGTCAATTGTAGTGAACAGTTGGCAGTTCACCAAGTCTCTAAAATGATCAAGAATCAATTATATTTGTAGTAAGCTAGACACAAACGAGTTGTATGTTTCTTCTTGAGGAAGAGTGTTATAATTATAGAAATAAGAAGTAGATGTTATACAATGAAGAATATCTATCTCTCTCTCTCTCTCTCTCTCTCTCTCTATATATATATATATATATATATATATATATAT
>Ga0123340_1001429_pt1 | contig 19806 bp, 6 predicted proteins | sample SirMexnodulemix_FD_89961 | JGI IMG/M metagenome (GOLD analysis project Ga0123340, IMG submission 89961) | Root nodule microbial communities of legume samples collected from Mexico - Siratro Mexico nodule mix | ecosystem: Host-associated > Plants > Roots > Nodule | place: Mexico: Nepantla... | reverse complement strand
ATATATATATATATATATATTATAACAAAAGTTGTTTGAATTTAAGAGTTTTATTTAGTGAATTTGGGGTAAATTCATAAATAGCAAAAGAAATATGCATGCGTATATGGTTTTAAAACAGAAACCACACAAACCCATAAAAGTTCAATGAATATGGAATAGGGAGTTTTTATGGAGAAACAGGCCCATAATGATAATTGTGTGGAGGTTAATGTTCTTAAAACTCCTCATGTTTTTGGTTTTTCTTTTTCATTTTTCAAGGGTCACCCTATCTCTCTCTCTTGGGTCACCATTATGAATAATTTAATTTTTATATAATTTTAACTCACAGACCAAGGCCTAGGTAACAGGCCCAATTAATTCGTGCTTGATTTTTGAAAACCCCCTCTCTTGTTCAAAAACCAAGAACGCCAATTTTACACTTTTACCGCCAGTTAATATCTCATATGTCATAGGATAGTTTAAGTTGGGTGAAAGTTTTTAAAACTATAAATTAGAATTTAAAACTGTACAAAGGCGAGTTCACATTTAATTCAGATAAATTAAAAAAAATTAAATTAAAAGAAAATTTAAAATGGTAAAGCATATTTACATTAATCTAAGCAATTTTTTAGAAAGTTTAAATTTCTTTTATATATTTGCACTGTATATGCAAACAAGACACTAATGTAAAATCCGAATATAAGTTTCCACCAAATTATTTTATAACACTGTTCTTAGTAGTTATTATTAAACTCGGACCGCACCCACTGGTCAGATCGGTCTAACCACAAATCAAACCTATGATTACTCCTATCCTATACTTTCCCATGATTTCACCAACTCCCCCATATGTCGGTCAGAATTAGTGACTTCTTCCCATAACTCATAATTTAATTTATTTTTCTATTATCCTTAATTTTTTTTTACAATTTTTATTAATACAAAGGTCTTATAAAACTTATACTCTTATTGATATTGTATTTAACTATTAGTAAAAATGTTTATTTTAATGTGATATGGAATTCAAACCCATCCGAAATGCATATATCAGTTGTCCATGTTAACACTTGAATAAAACTTACAAAAGAGCAAAATAAAATTATTTTATAGAAAAGTAATTAATTATTATTAGTTTTTATGTTAAATTTAATAAAAATACTACATAAAATTAATTACTTTATATATTTGTAATTTAAAAAAAAAAAATAAGGGTGCATGTTTGAGAAATGCCTCTCTGACAGACTTTCGCATACTGAGATATCTGTTTTATGATTACTGACAATTGTTAGACATAAAGACCAAAACAACTAACTACCACATACTTGGGTTAACCACAACACTCTCTCTTAATCAAAATTTTCAAAAGAAAATAACTGCTATTTCACTTCTAAGTTCTACTAATCTTAATGCTCTAGTTAGAATGACATGACAATTGAGCTTCATAAATTACTAACCTCGCTTTAATTTGTTCAAATATAACTCAACTCCCATTAAATTCATAAATTAATACATAATAATTATAAAAAATAAATATTCTCATTAAATTTCATATTCAAAACTCAGTTTATCAGTAATCATAACCTAACATACAAAACGTCCATTCACCATCTAAATAAGTTATCATATTTAACATACAAAAAATCTATTCACCACCTAAATAAGTTAGCTATATATTCACACATGTCATGCTTGGAAAGGTTTCACGCTCGAAGGATAATGGAGGTCACAATCATTTTGTTTGTTTGTAGCTCTTATTGAGTGGATACTCTCCACCCATGCACCAATTTTTCCATGCTTGAGTGTGTAAAAGTAAGACGCTGTAAGTCCTAACTACTACTCAATCATTGGATGTTGTTGACCAAATGTGTCTCAGGAGAAATATATAAAATAACAATAACAGTAGCTAAAATGCCCCATGCTACTTATTCAATTTAACTATAGTCAAGTGGGACGAAGCACTAGAGAAAAGGTCGCTGAGTGCAAGTTTGAAATTTGTATTAAATATCTTCAATACTTTCAAGAGCCTGAAAAGAACATTTTTATCACATTCTTTTCGATTCTCAAGTAAGTATTTTAATGCATAACATGCACTGCTCATGTTATTTTATTTTGTTTAAAGCAGGATAGCGTTTTCTTATTGTGTTTGAAGTTCACTTCAATTGAACAGCTGGGAAAATTACTATTAAGTTGTCATTCCTGAAAACACGAAGGTTATTCTTTTTTAAATTGCGTTTTTCTTTTGTCAAATATTTAGCAGTAATTAAATATTTTTATTGGAAATAAAGATTTTAGGATCCCTCTTAGTAAAATATCAAGCATACTTATTCAGAGTATTAGTTGCATTATCCCTTATTTTCCATTAATTCCCAATGCATTATTATATCACTCTCCAAAGTCATTTATTATCCAAATCTCTATAATTAAGATACTCAAAGGAAACTAAAGCAAAATCTCCACATTAATTATAATAAATATATTGAATAAAGACATGTGTACGTCTATGTAAAAGGATTACCTGATCCTAACGACCAGAAACTAGTTTACACAAGGGCACAACTAAAGAAAAAATATAATATTGCTCTGATTAAGAGCATATTTTTATATTTTTTTCCCGCTGGAACAATTATATGGCATTTTTTTTTTATTAAATAACAGCTTAAAATACATATATTTTTTTTTTTCTAAATTCAAACTTCCAAACAATCCTTTTGAAATCATGGCTTGCACAATAGAAGAGAACACCTCCTACGATTTTCAACCACATAATATTTCATTAAATATTTGTGGAAGTATCCTAAATATTATATATATATATATATATATAGAGAGAGAGAGAGAAAGTAATCAACTACAAATACCATTATATGAAGTTTACAGGAATTTATACAATTTAAAAGTTAAGGCGCTTTATATTTTTCTTTATTTTATTATTTGGTAGCTTATCGAAGATATATAAGTAAACAAGTAATTATTAGATTATATATACATTTGCAAATATTTAATGATTAAATTAATAACAAGAATGATGAAAAGATTAGGTTATTTTAATGAATTTGACACTTAATATCTCGGCTGGCTACCCCTCTTTTGATTTGTTTGTTATGCAATTGTGTATGTGTGTGTTGCTGTTATGTTGTGTTATGCTGATGAAAAAGAAGCAGCAAAGATTCCAACTGTCTAGGCACGATTGGGTTTAGACAACGCATTACAGCCCTAAGTACCCACCCTGGATTTCATCTTTCTTCCAGTCGTCGTATCATATTGTTAATGTTGGCATGCCATAATTATCATTAGGGGTCCTAATTAATGAAATAAAAATCTTCCAAAGGAAAGGACCCAATGCCACTGCTAAAGTTAAGTTCAATGTTATTCTCGCCGTCAACTTTTTACAGCTTGGCATCTGTTTTCTATCACCCACATTTAATTACCTATCTAACCACCTAAATTCCCCTTTTAAAGTGTATAATTAATTTTATGTGGCAATCAATTAATAGCATTGCTGGTGTAATTATTAAATGAAAACATAGGTGTTGTGTTGGTTAATAATAATATTTGATGTAATTAAGATAGATGTTTGACCCCTGGGTAAGGGGACGAGTCAGGTAGTAGTTCCAAGATTGAGGACCTCGATCTGTGTGCGGTGTTTCATAGTATGAACAGTTAGAAGGAATTGTGATTGTTCTAATTCTTGCTCCGCAAAGGGAGGGGACAACGAAAGAAACGACACAACTACCAAGTTGACTCCTTAATAATATCCAATCATGGTGACACGCCTTTTGTTGTTGCCTCAAGAAGCTGCACACAAAGCTTGCTTTTTCCAATAACATCTGTCACCCTTTTGGATATTCCATCTTCTTACATTATTTTTAGCAAATTGCCAGTTTAAGAAAAAACAAATATCTTTTCTGTTTTCGTCGTTGCCAACGATTTTGCATCTGGTGGGGTTTCATGAGGAGGTTTGATGCGATCATTCCTCTCCCAGAAACCACATATTCCACCTACTGGGTTTTGATCCTTCCGAGGTTGGGGTTGTGGATTTTCATGCTTTTTGTTAGATGGATAGATATATTCTGATGTGGGTTCTGTAATTTGGAAGGTGGGTTAATGCTCAATGGTTATCCCTCCAATCGTTTTTTGAAAGGAATAGTTGGAAGTTGGTGTCAGATTCACAGTACCCGCTTGGCAAATTGAAATAGAATAGGAATTCTCCCAAAGGTACAAGGATATTTTTTTTGGGTATGTATTGTAAAATAAGTGTGTTATTGTTCGGTTTCTCGAAGTTCACGAAGAGTTGAACTAATCTGTAAAAAATGTTTTTTAATATTTAAATGAACAGTTTTAAAGTTGGCAATTCATTGGTTGCGCAGACTCGAAGAGTTGTGGACAAAACTACCGGAACCTGTTTTCCATCTCTCTCGAGAATCATGCGGGGCTCTGATTGTTACAACCAATTGTTTCGAATGCGTGAGAAATTCTGATTGAGTTGTTGTTGGTTTGGTAGATGGAATGAACCTTTGACAGAGAACAAGATCTGTCCAACAAACCTTTACTTGATATCAGAATTCTGGATTGATGATCTCACGTCGGGGGTGTTTGTCCAAAAGAGAAATTGGTGTCTTTTGATGAGGCTGTGAAGAGACTCTGCTTCCGATTTCCTGAATAGCTAGTTAATTGTGTTGTGGTTTTGATTTGTGAGAGGGATATGAAGTTTCTGAGCCTGGTGGGGAATTCTTTTGGTTGTTCCGCATCTGGTGAGCGCTTAGTTTCTGCTGCAAGAGATGGGGATGTTCAAGAGGCCAAAGCCTTGTTGGAATATAACCCCCGTCTTGCAAGGTGTTCCACTTTCGGTGTTCGCAATTCCCCTTTGCATTACTCTGCCGCTCATGGCCACCATGAGGTACTTTATTCAATGCACTCCACCTCCTTGTATTATGTTTTGCAATTCTTCTCAAAATATCAACTGTGTTTTGTGTTGATGCAGATAGTGTATCTCTTGCTTGAGTCCGGAGTTGATATCAATCTCAGAAATTATCGCGGTCAGGTAATCCATGTTGTTTTGTTTTAATGTCTCTTAATTCTATTTACATTTCACATCACAGGGTAAATTTTGTCGGTTTGGATTATAGAAAGGGCCATTTCTTTTACTTACTCTTCACACTTTATAACATTAACAGACTGCATTGATGCAAGCTTGTCAACATGGTCACTGGGAGGTGGTTCAGACCTTGACTATTTTTAAAGCCAATGTAAGATCGGGCTATCAACCAATTTTGTTGCATGTTTTGCTAACAATCAGATAAATTCTTGAGTTGTAAAACATTGGTTGTTAAATTTGATTGCAGATCCATAAAGCTGATTACCTAAATGGAGGAACTGCCCTTCATTTGGCTGCTTTGAATGGCCACACCAGGTGCATTCGGCTAATCCTGGCGGACTATATACCTAGCACCAGTAACTTCTGGAATGCATTACAGACAGGTGATCATAAATCAATCTCCGATTTTGATCAAAGGTACTCTGTCTCTCACCCAAAGGTCTTATTGCTTCTTCCGCTGTGGCAATGAGTTAATTTTTATCTTTAAATGGTTGCATACAAAGTGGTCTTTGCGAGGTAATTAACAGAACTTCTGATGGAGGGATCACTGCTCTGCATATGGCAGCATTGAATGCGCATGTTGAAAGTGTACAGTTACTCTTAGACTTGGGGGCTTCTGTATCTGAGGTTACGGTGGAGGATGGAACTACCATTGATTTAATTGGTAATTGTTTGACATTTCTGTTTCATAGAGTGAAGTCCGATATTTGCTTCTGAAATTCACCATTTATGTCTAAGTAGATTAGTTTCTCCACTCTGTTATCAAAACTACACCTGCTGCTGCTGCTGCTTTCTCTAACTAATTAAAAAAAATGCACCAATTGGTTATTTCTCACTAATAATTTCAACATCTCCATTTCTGTTTCCTGGCTGGCTTCAGGATTTGCTTGGTTGAACTGAAAATTAGCAGGTGAAAACTTTATATTGAAATTTTGTTACAATTGTCTGGGGCAACAAAAATTGGAGTAGCTGGAGCCAAATTGCAACTCAATTACATTCTATTTCCACTATGGGTCATCTCTCCTAAAGTGAGATGAAAAATAGTTACATATCATTCCGCATTATTTTCCACATCTTTTGAGCTTAGCATTAGTGACTGGGTGGGATTCTCGCTCTTTCATCTCTTTTTAAACCTCATACGTATGGGTGTGAGTCAGTATCAAGATGCATTTATTAAATTCTGTCAGATAGAGATTTGGGTTATGAGAAAGTTGATCCCCATCAAGTCATCATGTTGACCTCCCCACCCTAGAGTTACTTTAAACACTGTAAGTTAGAACACAGCTTAAAAGATATTCTAAGAAATTTGAACATAACGTAGTAAGCTTGAGCTAATTTAATCAGTTTTACCTTTAATAACTGTTGTTTATACTTATTTGCAGGTTCTGGAAGTACTCCACTTCATTATGCTGCATGTGGTGGAAATGCCCAATGCTGTCAGGTGTGTTTCTATTTTCTTTTAGAAGAAAACTATATTTTGCCAACTGAAAATATATTATTCATCCAAATTAATAGGGTATCAGCATATTGAAGTTACTTTCCTTTTTAATTGTGTTATTGTTTGGTTCAGCTGTTGATTGCCAAGGGTGCCGATTTGACTGCCGAGAATGCAAATGGGTACATCTAAATGTCTCTGTTAGCTTTTGATCTGTGATGACTTTATCCTACTTACTCCCTACGATAGCAAAGATATTAATATTTTGGTCTGTAGGTGGAAAACTTATCGCTTTCCTAAAGGAGCCAAACAACTCGTGGCCATCTTGTCTTCTATTCTTGAAAAATCTTATACTAATGCAATCTATAGGCCCCTTGGCTTTTGACCAGAAACTAAAGTTTGTTCCTGATTATCTTGGTCATCCATGTTTCTGAGTTTTATTATGTTTTCTTTTATGAAGTTGTGCACTAAAAATTAGCCTCATCTTTTTTTTTTTTTTTTTTTTTTTTATTTTTTTTTGTTTTTTTTTTTGTTTTTTTTTTTTTCTCTTTTTTGTCCTCCTCTTGTTTGTGCTTTGTTGTTTTTTTTTTTTTTTTCTTTTTTTTTTTTTTTTTTTTTTTTTTTTTTTTTTTTTTTTAATTTTTCTTTTTTTTTTTTTTTTTTTTTTCTTTGTTAATTGTAATTGGATGTTTGCATTGCTTATCATCTTGAAATTAAATGCCCGTTCATCATGATATTTTGAATTGTAGTATTATCCGTATGACGTGGATTTGCAAGAGCCTGTTCTTTTTCATTACAATTTGAATCGAGGATAATATTGTTTTCTCACTGCATTCTTTTGAACAATCCTTTGGTGTCTACTGGATAAAAGACAATTAACTTACCACAAGTGTAGTAGTGCCCGTAATGCTATGTTGCATTTGAATAAAGCGAGCGGAGATTTATGCTGTCGAAAGCACTTGTTTGTCAATGATGGGAGATAACTTTTTGGTTTTCTTATATGATTTTTGTTTTGAAGATGGACGCCCTTGATGGTTGCTCGTTCGTGGAATAGAAACTGGCTTGAGGACATCTTAAAAACACCTCCAGCAGAACCCCTACAAGTTCTTCCATCTCCATATCTATCTCTTCCACTCATGAGCATTGTAAGAATTGCTAGGTATGTGTTTTAGCTCTATTCTCTTATCCATTCAACTAATTTCTTCCTACTGGAGTGTATGATATATGGTGCTATCTCGTATGCTCCTCATTGGGAGAACCGATTGGAAACTTTTGTTTTCCTAGGAATTAGAATCAATATATTTTCATAAGCACAATTCTTTCTATTTATTTGTTCAGTCTGCTCTGACTTCAAATCAACTAGCAGGTAGATTTGTCTTATCATGCTTTGATTGCGGTGTCTGTCTGGCTGATTTTTCAATAGTATTGATGGAAATAATTTAATTTAACTGGTGATTTTATGTGATTATGTTTCTAACTAAACATGTTACGTCTTTTTTGGGTTCAATAATTTCATTTGACATCCAGCGCCATAGAAGTAACTAGGAAACATGCTTTGATCTGCTCATAGCGTACGCCAAATTCGGGAATTATTTGGTCAAACTATGTCTTGATTTCTCTAGGAAACAATTTACCCCTATATTGTACACGCAATGAATTAGCTTACTTTCATATTAATATTAAGTTGTTAATTTCATGAAACTAGACACACTGCCAATATTTCTGTGCACATTTTTTCACAGCAGATACTACATATTGACATTACGGAGTATAAATTTTTATCAATACTTGATTTGATTTATCCAATTAACTCTACCCCAAATTGGGGTGTTCCAATGATTTCTAATAGTGCTCCTCTTCTCCTTTTGTTTCTGTCGTGATCTTCCTTGACAGAGAATGTGGATGGAGGACGAATGAATTAGCTCCAACATGCTTAGATCCATGTGCTGTTTGCTTGGAAAGGAAATGTATGGTCGCTGTAGAAGGTACACTCCTCTTAAATGGGCAATCAAACATCTGTTCTTAGTTTAGTATTAATGCTGGATCCATGGTATGCAATTAGATTCTTTGGTGTAGCGAATGATTCAGCCTTTTCAGGCAAAAGGGTTGTGTTATATTTATAATTTTGCTGCCGAGCAATTTTATTGTTTAACAAACAGCACATTTCAATTTCTGGTTATAACTAAAGTCGTTTTATTTTGACTAACATGGTTACGTATATAGACGTCAATCTTCGATATGGTTTCTGGATTTTACAAGGGTCGGTAGCTTGTCATAAACAATACATGAAGGTTCGCACCCTTTATACGGGTTGCAATTGTGTGTATACATGTGGTATTCCAATGTGCTATAGAAATTAGAAACGGATAGAAGAGTGCTACAATTTCCTGAATTCATCTCGTTTTATAATAGGCCTGCCTTACTCCCTTTTTCTTTTGCTGTTGTTTTGTAGTTTTATATCTACAATAATAGCCTCGAGATACTGTTTATATATGGTTTTTTTTGCATAAATTCATACATCATCATGACGGTGCATGCAGGTTGTGATCACGAGTTCTGCACACAATGTGCTTTATATCTTTGTTCTACAAACTCTACTTCAACAACCACAACTTCGCCCCCAGGTTCAATTGCTTGCCCTCTCTGCAGGCACGGCATAGTCTCATTTGTGAAGCTTCCAGACGCAAGGCCCCTACAGAAGGAAATGCAAAGGCCATCTAATCTGTCCCTCGCATTTTGCACTTGTTCAAGTGAAGTATTGGAGGATTCCACTGACATGACCACCCCATTTTGCAAACCAACATCACGTGGATCCAAAACTTCTTCCCCTTCAAGAACATTTCGCTCCAAGAGCTGCCAAGCGCTCCCCTCATTCAAAATCAATCCCAGCCTTTGCTTGGGAGCAGAAGTTAGCCCCTCTTTAGTCCCTTGCACTTTGAGCAGGAACGTGAGGAACCATTTGGCAAGGTGTTCTGGTTCCAGTTTAAGACGGTCATCTTCTCAAACGGAAAGAAGGAAGTCATGGTTTTGTTCCCTCAATCAATCTGTTGCCACAGGCAATGGATGCTGATTACATTTTGGTCTTTTCATAAAGCTTTTTCTTTGTCACACCAACGTAAACAGTATCCATCCAACGTTATATTCATGATTGCAAATATCATCCACTGTTCTACCACTATTAGCTTGTAAATACCTTGCCCATTTGTTCAGCTGGGACAAGCGTTACTTTTTGGCAACATACATAAAAATTTCGTCATGATTCATGTTTGGTACATGTAAATGCAAACAGATCTATGTGGAATTCGTGGTGTATAATTACTTAATAGCAACCAGTGAACTAGCTCAAGGAAAATAAGATGCTTTGTGACATCTTACGTAGTGCAGACACTATGAAATTTGGACCAAAGAGTGCTCTTTGCACATGGAGCCACAGCTTATCATAGGGGCACGTCACAGTTTCATTGAAGTTGGCTAAGGGATCAGAAGCTCAGAACCTAAAGAGCATTGACACCTTAATTCAATTTATGTAAAACAATAAATCTGTGCCAGCAGGACTCCCGAATTATGAGTAATTGGACCCACAATCCCACGTGCAGATATTTATTATCACCTTTGGGTAGCCTCTTCTCGACGAAATTCCAAAATAAAACAACGTAATGCCAAACATACAAGGACATTGCCAATCAGAGTCCAGAACTCCTAGGAACGAAAGTCTTTGTTAAAAATTATGAGAATATTTTATACAACTTTTTATAAAACCTACAATTATAAACCATCATCCAATAACACATACAGTTATTAGTATTTGCCGCATATAAATAGACCAAAATAATCTCAAGATATTTCCCGTTTGACATACTAACTTTTAGACTCTCCATGTTCGAGTTTATAATTTTGTACTTATATCTGCTCTATGTACTATTACCCCCCTAACTTACTAATTCTACGAAGATCGTTCACATTCCATCACCAAAACCTATTACAAAGATGCCAAAAACTCACTCTCCTTAATACTCTACTAAAAGATTTTAACAACTAAATATCACAAATGGTTGTGTTTCAAATCTTCATCAATCTCACTGAAAATTCTATGACAAAGTCTGTACCGGACCCTTCAGTAGAAGAATACTTTTCTTTGTCCTAAAGAACATAGAAATATAATCTGCAATAAGCAGTCATCTTAAAAATTATGAATGTAAATAGAAAAAATGGCAGTAGTATATTTAGACTATGCTACTTCAGCTTAAATATAAAACCAACACCACAGAAGGATCAATGAAAGAGATCTATTTGCAAACTGTCTCATCTTAGAATAACAACAATTACACTAAAACATACATTGCACTTGGATAAAGCTCAGGAGGAATAGCTAAAAAATGTTAAGATGGGAGTGACTGACATGATGAAAAGAAAAATCAAAAATAAAAATAAAAGAAAGAATTATCATCCTAAATAAATATAAAAAAAAAAGTCTTGCAAGGTCAAGAAAAAAAATTAAAAAAACTAAAAAAAAATGATAAAAAAAAAAAAGCTCAATCAGGATATCGCCATTAAAATCCTATCTCACGCTTCATTGGCCATGTGCTGCAGCTGTAGAGAAGGCCAAGGAATCTGTTTGCATGCGCTCCAGTGAGACAGTGGTTGGAGATGCTTGATGCCATTTGTGAGATATTCTTGAGTAGTTAGACGGAAGAGCATATTGAGATAGAAGTGACAAGTTTGTAGAAAGGTTATGTTAGGACAAGGTGATGTTCATAGGGTAGGTGTGATATGATATAAATGGGCAAGTGGTGGTGCATGGTGAGAAGATTGATGGAGTTTATATAGTGAAAAGAGAAGGAGAAATAAATGAAAATAAGGGACTACTGACATTCCAAAAATGTTGTTGTTTCAGTGAAGTTTGAAGAAAAAGGAAGAGGTTAGTGGACCCAAAAACTGTGGATTAATGGATTCAAAAAACCCTTTTTCCATGTTGTAGCTCTGTCTCTCTGATCCCTCCAGCGAGAAGTCTTGATTATAAATCAGATAAAAATGGCGACTGATTTGAGAGAAGAAAAGGATAAAGTACAGTGCAGTGACAAGCAACGTGACTTAACCATATTTCTCTTCTGTTCTCTAATCTTTTACCTCCTCAGTCACGTAAATTCAAAAGCATATATACGAAGCATGGGAATTCGGACTCAAATTTCCAATAAAGGGAAACAAGTTAAAACAGTATGGGGCCTGCAATCAATTCTCTCACAGGGTAAAAGTGAATATCAAGCATGTATACGCCTCAGTGCCAACTCTGATCAATCTATAAACATAAGAGAAATTTTAACAGACAAAAAACACACACCATCTTCCTCCAATCTGCTATTTTTTACTTTTTACCTTTTTATTTATTATATTTCCATTCCTTTTTATTCACATGTCAAATATTATCTAAGGTTCTATATCAAGACAAAGAAAACACTACTATTAACAGTTTCACACACTATTCCCTGCAAATCACCTCACACGCTATCTTCATTAATCAACCATCAAATCAATTTAACTAATGATTTAAGTATATTCCGTTATTCAATTACCTATAATTGATTATAGTTCCTAAGCTTGGTGGTAATGGTAGAAGATATATTTTTAACTAACGTTTCTGATACTATAGTTTATTGTCGACAGCACGGAGGTAAATACACAAGTATATGAGAAGAAGCATATCGTTGACTAAATTTATATGCCACGCATGCATGGACACAAATCAAGTAATAATTTTGTACATTTGTTGCGAACATGAAATATATTCAAATTGGAATGTTATTTATGGAAACTCACATAACACGTGTATATATATATATACATATTTTTATTGCAAAAGATAAATCGTGCCTTTTAATATGTATGTGATTAGAAATTTCACCTATGAATAATAGTTATTGAATCTTTAAGCTGTGGTTTGAATCATCATGCAGGAGGAGAAGACACAGATTTGTGCTAAAAGAGCAATAGGTCAACCGGTTTGCAACAGCGAAATGGTGGGGAGATGGATACATAGATTTTATTTGCAATTCTGTGAAGAAAAATATGGAAAGTTACACTTAAGGCATAATATATTGAATATATTATGAAGATAATCAATTAAGTTTTTACGTATAAATTAGTCTCAACGATAATGGCTTATATAAATCTATATTAGTATTTTATTCTATAATAATAATAACTAAAATCATTAGAAAATATCTCACTTTTCACTTTTTTTTTTATTTTGTTCACTTAATTTAAATAATCTTTTTTTTATAATCTTTTTTTTTTCAATCTCTCACTTTTCATTCTTTAATTTGTATTAAGATGAAACAGTCAAGAGTGAGAGTAGAAAATAAAATAAATAAGATTGTTTGGATGGAGTGAAAAGTGGTGAAAAGAAAGAAGAAATGAATAGAAAAATTATAAGTTTACATGATTAATTTAAAAGAAAATGAAAAAGTAGTAGTTGGTTTTAGTAAAATAAATAAAATACTTCTGATAAATTTCATTAAATTAAATAAATAAACATTCTTTTCTTCTTGATCATGGGTGCATTATGCCCTGCTAATAAGGTTGATATTTGGACAATAAAATACCACACAGAATTCATTATTCTAGAGTTTATGTAGATATTTTAGGTTTATATAATCAATTAAAATCCTTGCATAATTCTTACTCTGAATCATATCTAATTTGGAAAGTTACATAAACTGTTATTAATGTCACTTTTTTTAGCTTAATTGAATTAACTTTCAATAGAGAACGTGGAGAAAAATCAATATCACGCTGAATTTCTGACCAAATCTTTTCATTTAAGAGAAGAAGAAAAACCCTATGCAAACACAGGCTACATGAATTTCTCTTTATAAAAATATTAGTGTTCGAGTGTTGACAAGCTCAAGGCATCCAAAAAAGTATATTATGTATTTGAACCAATAATTTAAAGCTATATAGACAGAGAGAAGGCAAAAGCACCATAGTGATGCAATTATTTTTTAAATTACTGAAAGGAATATTTTCTAAACAAATTACACATTTGGTATGTCAAATTATTCTTCCAAATACTAATTTTAGTTTTTAAATACAAATTTTAAATTATCCAAATTTAAATAAAAACCATAGTATAAATGAAATAACATAAAATCGTGCTTACAAGATTTCATTTTAATTCATTAAAGAAAATTAAAAATCGTATATGACTTCTTAAAAAAAAAATCAGTAGTATATGGTTTTGCCTAGAAAGAAATATACGGACTAGTTGATATTATATTTTAGTTCCAGAACTTTTACTTCCCACAATGACTTTACACAATATTACCTCAGTCTTGTAAAGGATTTGCAAGCATCATGCTGCGTCAACTTGGAGTTTTCAAATCTCATTGCACCATACCATCACAAACGCTTCTGTATTCATAAATTTATCTATAACTTTTACTCAAATTATGATTTAAGAATTTTCAAGTAAAACTAAAAGACACCAATACAAAATGACGTTTGTGGTACATATATATTTGGGAAAAGGTATGGAGTGGAGAGTTAGGGTGACGAAGAATCATGACAGCTTTGCACGCAAAGCTGGTTACTTCTGCATTGGGGGCTTTCTCTTCTTTTCTTGTTGATTTTTAATTTCTATTTTCATCTTTTCACTTTGTCCTTTCCCATCAAATGCCACCATGTTTCATGCCTGTTAGGGTTCCAGCCGTGTGAGGTACAGGGTTTTCCAAGTCCCAATTTTAGGATTTTTGTTGCTATTTTTTCCTTACACCAATATATTAGGTTTTTTTAATGAAAATACTGATATACAAGGTTTAGATGTTTTTAGATATATAAATCTTTTAAGTATTTCACATTTTTTAAAATTAAATACTTTAATTTAAGATTCTAAAATACTTTCAGATTTTTTAGTTTATTAATAATTTTATTATAATCACCAGTACATTTTGCATCCTATGACATCACATATAGATGATTTAAACTAATTATTATTCAACACCTGAAATGATCTGATACGCAGAACAATATAATATAAAAAAAACTCATACAAAATTATTGGATAATAAAATAAGTTATATACAAGAAATCTAAAAATTATTCAATCCAATATCTTGTCACAGTTTCGTTTTTTTGAATTGTGGGATGTTACTGTGTCTATAAGTTTATAAATAATTATTTTTTTACCTGAACTTTTGAATGCAGTAACATTTCGAAGACTGTAATAAATATTTTGACTTCGAAAGCAACAATATTTTCGTTACCAATTCATGTATTAAATTATGTAACTTTTTGTATTCAATTTCGTAAAAAGTACTTACATAGCTTTGAATAAAAATATTAGTTGAGTGACCTCATTATTTTTTTCTCTTTACACAAGAGTTGATTATATATACACACACAACTAAATCTGAGGTTAGTACGTTATATTTTTTAAATGATAAAATGAACTGCGTGAGGCATTGTGAAGTGTAACGAATATGGTTAAAGAGGAGGAAGATTTGTGGAGGGAAAAGGAAGAATTATTGGAAGGGTGACAGCATGCATGTGATTTTATGCGAAAAGCTCAGCTGGAATTGAATGGAATGGTTCGAAGAGTCCATTGAAGAGAGTGACCACTCCCACGTTGAAAGGCCTAACCTACCCATCGGATAAATGCTTCTCTTCTCATTATTATGATGGCATAGTACAAGTAGCATATCATATCAACTAGTAGTTTGAAGAGAGTGTGAAGGAAGTGGGTTATATATTATTATAGGGTAGAGATGTTACTTATTAATGAAGGGTTTTGAATATCTTAGATGTAATGATAACCATTGGCAAAGTGTGATAGTGATGGGACAAGACATGGTCAATCCATCAGTCTCTTGAAGTCTCTCGCAGAGTCTTTTCCTTTTCTCCAAAACTTTCTTAACTTTCTTCTTCCATGGTTGCAGCCCCTACGTAAGACAAACATATCAACAACATGCAACGCAAGACCGTTTCCAACGCCCCCCTTTTTCATGTAAGACTACACCTACTCGCTCCTTACACTAATTCTAACATTTTTCACTTTCTTCTACTTCACAGGTATCATTTTTCAATCACATACTCAATCCTGAAGCTCAATTTTGTGAAAGTCAAAAATGGAAAAAACTTCTATTGAAGTCAATATTTTCAATACTTTTTTTTTTTAAGTAGGTTGTTGCATATAGTTTTTCCTCTAAATGACAACTGTTTTTTATTGAAAAAATAGCAATTATTTATTTTAATTTAATTCTAGATAAGTTACATCATATTTGTAATAAATAAAGACAGTGCATTCATTGAAAGAATGAAATTATTATAGTAAAATTGTCCGGTGAACAGAACACTTATTATTGTTTTTATTTTGTGTAAAAGAATTAAATGGCAGTGATAATTTTGAGATAAGATTATTTACTAAAGATAATTTTACTCAAATTAGATATAATTGTTATAAAATACAAACATTTTTCTTTTGAGATATTTAACATAACTATTTCAGAAGAATTTAAGCATGAGACGGTGTAGATTAAGCTTAAATAATGTCTTAGAAATTGTTTATACAAAGTAAATTGAGAGTTTGAATTGTTGGAAGAGGTGAGCAATAATGGTATAGCGGTGGTGATGCCCTGTTTGAAGCTTGACCCTCGTCTTCAGACTCTGCAATTCTCACGTTACTAATAATAAATGCTTGGTGTATCTTTTTTCCATATTTTCCCCCGAAATGTTGCTATTCACCGCTATGGTTACGTAAAGGTGAGCAAAGGCATCTTATCAGTTTTTGTGATTGTGGGGTAGTTGTGAAACTAAATTAAAGAATTTGTTCGATATTCGTATTAATATTATTATTATTTGTTCATTGATAACAGAAGGAACCAATTCAGTTTTTTTGATGGGTGATGGAAAACAATAACGGATATTGATTGATTTTAGAATAGGGAATAGGGAATAGGGAACAGGGAATAGGGATATAGGAGTAGAAGTAGGAGGTAGAATGAATCTACAAGCGCATTGGCTGTGTTAGCAACAATTTGCCGTGTTCAACAATGGATATTAGACTTCACATATGTTTCCTTCCCCTAATCACTACATTATAATTTTAATTCTTAAAAATCAAAGACACTACTAAATTAATTTTTAGACTTAAGCTAAAATTCTTCTCAGATAAACCATCAAGAAAATCTGAATTTAGGTAATATAACCTATTCCTCATAAAATTATCCCTAATAAATTATGGGAAATAGAAAAGCCAACAAAACTAAGATCAAGATTTGCTTAAAGTAAGAACCAACTTGGAGTAAGTTTTCACCCATAATTTATTCCATCCTCTTTGTGAAGCCTGTTCAATAGCCATCATGACTTGCAGAAGTTCTGCTGGAAACACAGTATTAATGGCAATGTAGGAACAAGACCACTTATGAAGTCTCCAACACCATCATGAAAAATACCAGAACTAGTAATATGACCAGGATAACCCCTAACAACTCTACTTGTATTGCCTCTGACAAAATCAAAACGAAGAGCAAGTAAATTTACTTGATTAATAATCCCCTCAACTTTAGAAGGATGATTAGAAAAACCAAAATACTTACTGACCTTAAACTCTTCCTTTAAACGTAGTCCCTCTCAAAATAGACACGCCATAGGATGAAATACCTAGATGGAGAAATGCATTACAGGGAGACCCTTATTCACGGAAGGTTAATCCTGATGAAAAAATGTCTTGGCTTCCCTAAAGATTCAGTTACCATCTTGTGCTAGAGACCATATTGCCTTATCCTTATCCCTCCATAAAAGCATAGAACCAATCTTTCCCTGAAGCTTAGGTAGACGTGATAAAATATCTTCAAGAATATTTCATTCATTTTCAAACCACACATATATCACTCACCATTGTCATGGACCCTTCACATAATTTAGAAAAACTAGGTCAAACTGAAGAATGTTTATAACAATCTATCACTTAATTATCCCTTCAGAGCATCCTAATACGCATTAGGGAAGCTCATATTTTGACACACGCAACAGGTTTTAGATATGATAAGACATCCTCGGGATTTAAATCTTTGCTTACTTGATAGTTATAAATAATAAGAGTTAATTTATATTTGTTTTTCTCCCTCCTTCTCATCACTGCTACTTTATTTATTATTATTGTTTTTACCATCACAACTTATCACTACCACTGTCTAACGTTAATGTTACCATGGTCTTAATTTATATTTTTATATAAATGGGTTCTTAAAAAAATTCTTATAGTTGCAAAGAAGTTTTTATATATAAAATATAAAAAAGATTTTCTTTGCATATCAAAATATTCATAAAAAAACTTATAGGCAAGCAAATAATTTTTTAAGGGTCAATTTACTATAAAATTTTAATAAAAGACTTATCAGCACACTTATATCTAAAAATAAATTTGAATATTTACTCATTGTATTTATTATTATTATTATGATTACAATAGTGGATTAAAACCACTTTGTCCTCATTCATCATATCTCTCATCCTCTCTCTATAATAATTTTGGCCATCTCAATTAATATAACACATTTAGTATTAATCGAAACTGACAGATTTTAATTCAAGTGACAAAAAATTATTGGATACACAATAAATTAGACACGAGAAAATTACTGGAGCTAGAAAATAAGAGACAAAATAAAGATAAAATAATTTTAGTCCTATTATATTATTATAATATTATTATTACTACCTCATTAGTATCATTAGTGTAATTCCTTTTATTACTGTTATGTTGTAATTGACATTATTACTATTATTGATGTCCTACAGTAATAGCACTGATAGTGTTATTATGTCTTTACCATTGTCAATCATTATTATTTATTTAATTAATTATCAAATACAAAGCAAGATAACAAAATAATATTATTAGACATGCACCAAATATTAGATATGATGAAAGTTGATCATATTCTTATATTTTATTTCATTATAACCATCAAATAGACCCTGGTTATACAATCAGAAATGTTATTATTTTAGGAAAATGATAAACATCCTCAATGACGGATTTTAATATTAGAGGATATCCAAAGAGTTCATACTGGCTAATATCTTTATTTTGGGTTAATCATTAAACACTTTAAACATACATAAAGTGGCATATAGGTGATAATTAATAAATAGAGGCATAATAAATGCATTATTTTATATTTTCTCGTTTTAGCTTCTAAGTAATCAGGAACTAAACTTAACTAATCATTTGATAAGTTTCATCTAACGTTTTCTAGCTTTAGTGAGATAATTGAACAAAAAATGTTTGAAGTCACTTAAAACATATTTTTGTTGGGTCAAAAGCGTCACCGCGAGAACCACTTCTCTCTTTTGAAATTCATCTAAGCGAAAATGACCTCTAGAGATCTCTCGTGCTAGATTATTGCATTGAAGAAGGGTACTATACTACTCGACTTCATTATTCATCTTCTCGTTTCTCCATGTATTTTAGGTTCACAAGGGGAATGAGAAGCTTCACTCGCCTTTTCTGTGATTAAATGTGCCAAACTCTCTTCTAGAATTTGAATAATATATTCCTTTTTCTATGTTCTATTTCTTTAATATTAGTATTTTATTTGTATATTCCATGTTCATTGTTGGATATCGGATTGAAATTGAATTCGATGTGACTAGAAAATAGTCATTAATTAAAAAAAGAAGTATTAATTTGTTTGTCATCTCGTGGTCATAAAGTTAAGGCAAATTATTTTGTCAAATTAATAATTGGATTGAAGCTTGCGAAAGAAACTTACATGACTTTCTCTTAAGATTAAGGTTTTGATTTTTTTTTTTTTATGATCAATGTTAATATTAAAATTTAATTTCAATATTCAAGTGTATTTATAATAAAGGATGAGATTTGGTGAAGTCTACTCACAATAATCACATTTCATTAGAAAAATCATAAATATTTTTTTTTTTGTTTTTTCTTGATTCGATAAAAAGTAAAAAATAATTTCAATCATTTTCTTTAATTTACTACTTTGTTACTCTAATTGCGTTCCAGTACGTTATTATCATTAGATTTATCAGTTCAAATAGTAAACAAATGTGTTTTTTTAGTAAGCAAGCATTGTGCAAGTCTCTAGGAATTGTTCCATTATTCTCAACCTTTAAAAATTTAACGAAAAGAATGCTATGACTCAAACAGTTCTCACATGAATTAGGACAAGAGTAACAAATATTCCAAAGTGCTTTGTCAGCCGCCACAAAAAGTCATATCGTCTGTTTGGTTTATATATATATATATATATATTTTTTTTTTTTTTTTTTTTTT
>Ga0123340_1001425_pt1 | contig 19815 bp, 11 predicted proteins | sample SirMexnodulemix_FD_89961 | JGI IMG/M metagenome (GOLD analysis project Ga0123340, IMG submission 89961) | Root nodule microbial communities of legume samples collected from Mexico - Siratro Mexico nodule mix | ecosystem: Host-associated > Plants > Roots > Nodule | place: Mexico: Nepantla... | reverse complement strand
ATTTTTATTTTTTTATGATTTTAGTTTTATTATTTTTAAAGTAATAACTTTTATTTAATGTTTATTTTATTTTTTTACTTTTTGTATGTTGATTAATTAAAGTACTTTCTTATTGTGCTTTTAAGTAAATATGTGGTGTTTAAAATTTCATTAAATCAAATGAAAAAAATAAATATATAAACCCTAAAGTAAAATTATAGACTTTTTGAAATATAAAAAGTTAAGAAACGAAAATTGGAGGAAGAACAAAATTGCAATTTCTATGCGCTCTGTTGTTTGACACAGTGCAGAACCTGAGAAAGGGAATAATCATGTGAGGAATCAGCAAGCTTTGGGAAGAAGATAACCTTTGTGTGCGTTCTCAGAGAGCCATGGCTTTCAACCTCACACACTACACACTATCTCCGTCTTCTTCCATTTCACACCATTTTCATGTTCATACTCTTTCAAAACCTTTTTTTCCAACACCATTTTCGCGCTCCAAAATCTCCAAAACCCTTTGTCTTTGTGCATCACCTTCCAACACCATCCACTCTTCACCAACCCCCATTTTCCTCCCATATCTCCAACAAGAACAAGAACCAGAACCAGAAGAACAAGAGGTCATAGAAACAATAGAAGAAGAAAAAGAACAAGCTCGCGACCCAGATGATCCAATCTATAAATTCTTCAAAACCCGCGCTGCGATTTCCTTCCAAGACCCGGGAAAAGAAGGAAGTTTGTCGCTTCAGAAGAACCGTCGCATATCATGGCACCTTGCTTCTGACGCCAGTGACCCTTTTGAAGAAGAATCTGAAACGGGTTTGGAGGATGGTTCTTTGTTGGATGAAGAAAAGAACGAAACAGTGTGTGAGAAAAAGGGTTTACCTTTACCTGAGGGGATTGTGGGGGAGATTGTTCAGCTTGCAAGGAATTTGCCACAGAATCTTACTCTGGAGGAGTGTTTGGTTGAATACGAAGGAAGGGTTAGTGAGAAAGAGTGTTGGGAGATTTTGCAATCACTTGGGGAGGAGAACCTTATGGTGTCTTGTTTGTATTTCTTTCAGTGGATGAGGTCGCAGGAACCTTCACTGGTGACACCTCGGGCTTGCACTGTGTTGTTTCCTTTGTTGGGGAAGGCAAGGATGGCTGATAAGTTGATGGTTTTGTTCTCAAACTTACCATCCACCAAGGAGTTCAGAGATGCTCATGTTTACAGTGCCGCAATTTCAGGCCTTCTTTCCAGTGGCAGGTAAAAATTTATTGCAAAATGCATGCAAATGCAAGTAAAATAGCTTGTTACTTTTGCTTAGGTAGAATGATACACGTTTAATTAATTAACTTGTTTACTAGTTCATTTGTTTCAGTGATATAATATAACTCTTGTAATGATCGTGGAAAATAAGGAAATGAACAAGGTACCACAGGCTTGTTATCCAAGCAGTGGTATAAACCATGTCATTTCTGAATTATGTTTCAACTGAACACTGGAAACTACTTATTGGATCATCTCTACCTGGAATTCTGAGCAATGATTACAATAAACCAGACAATGCTATGATATGAGATGAATATTAACTGTAGTAGCACATCAGTTTCAGCATGAATTTCATGTGGTTGCATATTCTATGCAAGTTCTCTTGATGGGCTATCCGTTTATTTCTTAGATATATTAATAATAGAGTTAGGGAAACATTGCTACTGTATATTATTCAAAGGTGGAACTGGAAGTATATTGTTTTGTAAATTACTTTATTTTGTATAATTTTTCTGTATTTTCACTCCAGTCCAATTGGGAAAAATATGTAATTTTATTTGTTTGGGTAAAAATATACCTTACCAGATAATTAATTAGGTGTTGGTTATTGCAGCCTTTCCATTGATTGAAAGAATCCCTAGTCTCTTAACACCAGTCAGTTTTTCCCGTAATGCAGATGGATGGAAGTCCTTTCCTTTACCTGTTGGGCTTCTCTTTTTCTAGGTTTGTTATTAAGAGTCCTATGAACAACTATAAAATCTATTTAACTTCATTGGTACTTGTCAGAGAATTAAGATGTTACAAATTACCTCTGCTGTATTGGTTGCTTCCAAACATAAAACTGTGTAAACTTAAATATTGTTTATGATTAAGATATTTAATAATTGTATGGAAAACAACGTAAAACAACCAAAGCTGTTTCATCTCTCCCTACTTTGACAAATGTTTAGAGCAGCCTCACCCCTCTCTAAAATACCGCCTATTGTAAGAGTTTATTGCTGAAGTCTACCTGATTGTTTTAGGTATGAAGATGCTTGGAAAGTGTATGAGTCAATGGAAGCGGATAATATTCTGCCGGATCACGTGACGTGTGCTATTCTGGTTATTGTTATGAGAAAACTCGGCCATAGTGCAAAAGATGCATGGCAATTTTTTGAAAAAATGAATGGAAAAGGAGTCAAATGGAGTGAAATAGTCCTAGGTGCACTCATAAAGTCATTTTGTGTTGAGGGTTTGATGAGGGAAGCTCTCATCATTCTATCTGAAATGGAGAAGAAAGGGGTTTCTCCAAATGCTATTATCTACAACACCCTGATGGATGCATATTGTAAATCAAACTCTGTAGAAGAAGCTGAAGGCCTTCTTGTTGAGATGAAAGCCAAAGGGATTAAGCCCACTGAAGCTACGTTCAACATTCTAATGTACGCATACAGCAGAAAAAAGCAGCCTAAGATTGTGGAGAAGCTGATTGCGGAAATGCTGGATCTTGGGTTGAAGCCAAATGCCAAATCATACACTTGTCTAGTCAGTGCATATGGGAAGCAGAAAAAGATGAGTGACATGGCTGCAGATACATTCTTGAAGATGAAGAAAGATGGCATCAAACCCACTTCACATTCTTACACAGCTCTGATCCATGCATATTCAGTTAGTGGCTGGCATGAGAAAGCTTATGCAGCATTTGAAAACATGCAAAGGGAAGGTGTTAAACCATCCATAGAAACCTACACTGCTTTACTAGATGCATTTAGACGAGCTGGTGATACTGAAACACTAATGAAAATATGGAAGTTGATGAGGAAGGAGAAAGTTGAAGTAACAAGAGTGACATTCAACACTCTTGTTGATGGTTTTGCCAAACATGGTCACTACAAGGAAGCAAGAGATGTGATATCTCAATTTGGGAAACTTGGATTGCATCCAACATTGTTGACATACAATATGCTGATGAATGCATATGCAAGAGGAGGGAGACACTCAAAGCTTCCCGAGTTGTTGGAAGAGATGGCAGATCGTAACATAAAGCCAGATTCTGTGACATATTCAACTATCATATATGCATTTATCCGGGTTCGAGATTTTGCACAGGCATTCTTTTATCACCAGGAGATGGTGAAAAATGGTCAGGTAATGGATGCCAAGTCTTACCAGAAGCTTCGGGAAATTCTTGATGTTAAAGCTGCAATAAAAAACAGAACAGATAGAAGATCCTTGATTGGTGTGGTTAGAAGTGAGATGGGTGTTGTGAAACCCAAGAGAAAAAAGGATGAGTTATGGAAGTACAGGAAAAGACGTTATGTGAAGAAACCGTAGTTCTTAATTCTGCTGTCAGTGTAAAGTAAGTTATATGTGCAATGCTTTATAAGGATTGTAGTTTCAATTTTGATCCGTTTTTTATTCCTCTGAATGGGTGACATCAAGATTTCTTCACACATTGAGAGAATCATTATTTAAAAACAAAATGAAACAGAATAATGAAGTAGCTTGGTCCGATCTAGAACAATGTGAATGTATAAAAATCACAGATGGAATTAATTAAATTTTCTCTTTCAGCGGTTCTTAGATTCCAGTTTGCTCTTATTCATATCATTGATGATAGGTCTATTTTTCATGTAAACTACTTGTGCTGAGGAAAACATAATGAGTGTGCTGAAAGAGATGTTTCTTTGATACTGTCACGGAAGTTTTGGAGAACCTGATGAAATGAACATCTATATTAGGACTTCTTCATGCACCTCCATACTCTCTTCTTGCACTTCTATAGGATATATAAAAGTACTATTTTACCCTTTTCTTCATCTTTTCAGTTGTATTTACGCTATCTTCTTGAATTTCACAATTTTTTATATTTTAAATTGTGTAATTTAGAATATAAAAAGTTATATTTTGAATTCTGTAATTCAGAATACAAGACGACAATTTTTTATAATTTTGATTGTATAATTTAGAATATAAAAAGTTGTATTTTATATTATATAATTAAGAATACAAAATAAATTATAAAATCTAAAATAGAAAAAATTATATTTTATATTATATGATTTAGAATATAATTTTTTTTTTTATTTTGGATTGTGTAGTCTAAAAATTATATTTTAGATTGTATAATTCATAATATAAATTTTAAATGGGTATGTTGGTAATTTTAAAATTATGGAGGTACAGGGAGAAAAACATGATATAAATTTTAAATGGGTATGTTGGTAATTTTGAAATTGTGGAGGTGCAGGGAGAAAAGCATGTAGGTGCAGGAAGGACCTCGAATATTAGTTGATAAGTGGATACACAAGCTAGCTCTATAGAGGCCCATGAAATATTCCATGAGAAAAAGTTAATGGGAAAAAAACAGAAAAATGGAAGCACCAAGCGCATTCAAGAATTAGACCCACTTACTGCCTGAAGCTGAATGTCTCTGCTGTAATACTAGTAAAACCTGAACCTGAAAGTCATCAATATTTAAAAATTAAACTATTCGAAGATTTTTAGAATGACAAATCTTTTCAAGGAAAAGATTCTAAGTAAAATTCACCTTCTAATTTATTGAATTTTATTTTTCGGATAAAGCATTTTAGTTAGCATCGAATTAAAAAAATATTAATATAGTAAATGAATATTTATAATTACAAAATATCAATTTTAATGATAGTTTTTAGTCAATTCTGATGTTATTTTTTAATCAAAGTTAAGATTTTTTCAATTGAGATTGAAAAAAAAAACTTTTTCTAGATATAGTTTTCAATAAATGTCAACCATAATTATTTAGGTAGAGATTGATCAATAATTCTAACATGCAGTTAGTTAGGTTACTTTTGTGTCAACTTTTCTATCTACGTGGACTAAAAAATTTCTCCAATTAACATTAGAAAAAATAGAACCAATTTAATGTTGGCCAAAATTTTTCTCAATTAATATTAAAAAATTCTTAATAAATTATTGACAAAGAATATCATTAGTGTACTTGATAAGAAAGGTAATCATTGATATAAAAAAAACACATACACACACAATCCTCAATTCAAAGTCTATGTTATATCTGTCAAAAAAATATAGTCTCTCAGACGTTAAATAAGAAAACTTTAATATTGAACTACAAAAATTTGCAACTAACAATGGCGTAAAACAACAATAAAAGTAATCATAATAATATAAATAAAAAATAACTCTTCCCCTTAAAAGAAAAATTTACAGTCCACATCAGTCGTCCAGATATTAATAAGAAAACTTTTAAGTAATGTTGGTTAATAAATAGCTCATTGTCCTCCCAAATGTTGGATGGAAAAATCTTAACTAGTGTTGATCTATAAATAATCTCGATCTATATTGTCTAAACAATAAATTTAATTAATATTGGTCCAAAAGAACATTGACTAATATCAAGAAAACTCTAACTAATATTAACATTAATTATAAATAACTAATAGTCATGATGATGTTAATAAACAAACGAACACTATCAACTTTAGTATAAAAGAAATATTTGTCTACATTTATAAAAAAATATGGAAATTATGATACTAGAATCTCAACTAAACCAACAATATATCGGTCCTTGTCAAATTTACAACACCCAACCAAAATCAAATTAACAAGAGACTACGGAAGAAGTTATATGAATTTACTTTTTAGATAAATTTTAAAATTATTTCATTTTAAGTAATCAAATTACTAATTTAACATATTTTGTCATTAAACAATTCAAATTTCCTCTAAAAACAATTACTTTCTCCAAGTTTCCTATCTAAAGATATTATCATATTCTACTTATTAACCACTGCTCAATTGCATTTGTATAATAAAGAATAAGTGCAACGAATTACATATATAAACGAATAATCCAATAGAAAAATTAAAATAAACTATTAAGAATTCTAATTAATGACCAGTAATGCATAATAAATGTTAATGCTCACTATTGGTTGGCCATGTACTAGAAACAGTAGGGTTGGAATTCTGGTATAAACCTACCTCCTATTCACATGTTATAGAACCACTATATTTATTACACGGGAAAAAAAAAACTCTTCTAAACATATTCTCTTGGATAAGATGCAAAATCTCTTATTTTAGTATCACTCATAGGATAAAGCCCAACCTGGCTCTAGAGATAATACATATTCTTTTCAATAAGATAAAAGAAACTCTTAATTAGTTTATGTGTATATATGAGTTAATTAGGTCACTAAAAGATGTGGGGCAGTGGAAGAAGGCATAATTACAAGGAGCCCTTGACAAGGCATGATCTGGAGACATCGTTACCTCAACCTCACAACACCCTATCATTGAACCAACACCATAAACCAATGAGAAGGAGACAAAACAGTTAATCGACAAGGTAAATAATAACCTCATACTTGCTTCATCGCTTCCTCCCCCTACAGACAACAATAATTGGTACCCTTTTTGGTGCATGTTATACATTTGTCACGAAGTAACACAATGGCACATAATATCGATGTTGCATTTTCTTTTTTCTAAGTCATTTTTACAAGGCGAGAAAAAAACCATCCATTTGAACCACGAAATGGCATTGCAGAGTGGGAAGGAAGCTGGAGTTATCATCCACATGTCATGTGAGGATAGGTTGGCTCACAGCAGCCTCATATGAGACATCACTTGAGAACTATAAATGAAGCGAAAACGTTGCATGTGTGGTAAAGAGGCCTATACAAAGGTTGCTGTAGGAGATAAGATTGTGGAAGTGCTAAGACCTGCACTGAACCATGGCCTCTGCATCACCCTCTCTGCTCAAGTCTTCACTTGTTCTTGACAAGTCTGAGTGGGTGAAGGGTCAAACCCTTCGCCAACCTTCTGCCTCAGTTGTCAGATGCAGCCCCACCACCCCTTCTGCCCTCACCATCAGAGCCGGTTCTTATGCTGATGAGCTTGTTAAGACCGCGGTATGATAATAAACAAAATTAATTACTTTTATATGACTTCTTTCTGTTCAACTTCTTCAATATTTTAGCTTGTAGAAGCTAAATGCATAACCTTTTTCTCTAGTTCTTGTGGAAAGTTTTATCTAAACAACACCAGGTAGATACTAAAAGCAACAAAATTGAAACTTTCACACACCCATATTCCGATTCCTTCTTAGCCCAGCTGAAATGATAGTTATGACTTATAACTGTCACACATGAGATTATGTAAGTATTGTGGTTATGAAAATATTGTAATCAGTGAATGTAACTTCACTTTCTTTTCTAAAGGGTGTTCTTTTTTACTTTAGAAGGTAAATCTTTTTTGTGGTTGTTCTTGTTTGGTTCCAAAGTATGGTTTTGACATTGTTGATGCGAATAATGTTTTGCTGCGTGTGGAAACAGAAAACCGTGGCTTCACCAGGGAGGGGTATTTTGGCCATGGATGAGTCGAATGCTACCTGTGGGAAGCGTTTGGCTTCAATTGGGCTAGAGAATACTGAAGCTAACCGCCAGGCATACCGTACCCTCCTTGTGACAGTTCCAGGGCTTGGTCAATACATCTCTGGTGCCATTCTCTTTGAGGAAACTCTCTACCAATCCACCATTGATGGCAAGAAGATTGTGGATGTGCTCATCGAGCAAAACATTGTTCCTGGTATTAAGGTCGACAAGGTAAGAATTTTGGAACCACCCTTTGCTTCCTTTACTATGCAGTTACTAACACCTAAAATAGCCATGAAAAGAATTAGTATTATATGATATGTACTTATGCTTAATTTTACTATCATTCAGATATTGTTCGTGTCCATATAGAAAGATGATTCACGTCTCACATAAACACTACTTAGCTTTTTTTGTAGTTCACAATAGTGAAAATCTCGATGTTGAACTAAAATAGAGGCTTTTAAATCATGGTTTATGTGCTTGAGACAACAGGGTTTGGTTCCCCTTGCTGGCTCCAACGATGAGTCATGGTGCCAAGGTTTGGATGGTCTTGCCTCTCGCTCAGCTGCATACTATCAGCAAGGTGCCCGTTTCGCCAAATGGTGAGTGTTCATTGCCCTTTTGCAGTGGCAGCAAAATCATTCATAGTTTTATGCCCTTTTTTTCTTGTGCTACATATCATGCTCATTTTTTCATCATATCAATCCATAACTCCATTTTAGGCGTACTGTTGTGAGCATCCCCAACGGTCCCTCTGCTCTGGCTGTTAAGGAAGCAGCCTGGGGTCTGGCTCGCTATGCTGCAATTGCCCAGGTGAGAAAAACCACTCAAGTTTTGATTTTTTTTTCTTAGAGCTACACTTTATAGTAATGGGATACTTTTTTGTATAAAGCCTAGGAAGAGGAGCTATATATTTGTACTGATTCTGAAGGGTCAAAATGTTTTCTTTTAATGGTTTTAGGACAATGGATTGGTCCCAATTGTGGAGCCAGAGATCTTGCTTGATGGGGAGCATAACATTGATAGAACTTTTGAAGTGGCCCAAAAGGTCTGGGCAGAGGTTTTCTTCTACCTTGCTGAGAACAATGTCCTTTTTGAGGGTATTCTCCTGAAGCCTAGCATGGTTACACCTGGTGCTGAGTCCAAGGAGAAGGTGAGTCCTCAAACAGTTGCTGACTACACCCTCAAGCTCCTTCACAGGAGAATCCCCCCTGCTGTTCCTGGAATTATGGTAAGTGACCCTGCCAAATGCATCATTCCTTGCATTGTTAACTTTCTTTTTGTTAGATCAGAGATCAGTCCTTTTAATAATTTATAAATAAATAAAAACTTCATTTTCCAAGCGAATTTTGTAAAATTGAGTTAGATTAAAAGTCCACTTCTTAATACTTTTTATGTGCTAACCAAAGTTGTGTTATGCAGTTTTTGTCTGGTGGACAGTCTGAGGTTGAAGCTACCCTCAATTTGAATGCCATGAACCAATCTCCAAACCCGTGGCACGTGTCATTCTCATATGCCAGAGCCCTCCAAAACACTGCCTTGAAGACATGGGGAGGGAGCCCAGATAAAGTGAAGGCAGCACAAGATGCTCTTCTTTTCCGTGCCAAGTCCAACTCACTGGCTCAGCTTGGAAAGTACACTGGTGAGGGTGAATCTGAGGAAGCCAAGAAGGAGTTGTTCGTCAAAGGTTACTCCTACTAAGATGTTTCTAGTGCATATGATACATGTTAGGCAGCAACACCAGCAGTTGCATTGCAGTAGGTGTTGACGGAGGATGAAGTGGAAGACTACTTTGTCTAAAATGTACTGTTTTTATAGTCTTGGAGACTATTTTTGTTTATGGTTTACATGTTCCTTTACAACTTAATAAACCTTTTGCTATGAGTTGTGTACTTGAATGTGTCCCCATATATAACAAAATGGTTTAATCTCGGCAACTGATGAAAAACCTCATTATGAAATAGTTTGAGAACTGAAAAAACTCGTTCCCATGGACTCAAACTTACCAACAAGACCCCTATTCCTTTGTAAAAGAACGTGAATTCTTCTTTGCTTAGGCTCAAGAACAAACAACTTTTAACGCCCTAGGAAGATAAAACGTGACAAAGTTAGCAAGAAGACATCTTCAATAAAAAATTTTAGCCTCAATTATGATTACGAAAAATTCAGCTTAAATTTACAAATAAACCTAATTTATGATGAATGGTATGCATATGTGATCAATAAAATAAATTTCTGCTGAAACATGTGAGTGACATCAATTGTCAAATTAAGTGTTATAACTTTTGATGTAGTGATAAGTATTTGATTATTAATTAGGGATTTGATTTCCAGCACAATAATAAAAGAATTGTGGCCTAATTAACAGTTATCTTAAGATTGCTTGAATTTCCAGATATCTTAAGATTGCTTGAATTTCCCGATGAAAAAGAATAAGTGAAAAGAAATCAAATATTGTAGCTTGGTAATATTAAGTTAATAATTAACCTATGCTTGTGGATGCGATTTCAAATTATTTAACAAAAATATTTTGTATTCTGTTAAGTAATTTCAAATATTTATGGCTTTCTTTCATTGTCTTCTTAATTGTTTTGTATTTAGAATAACAGCTCACGAAGATGGGATGTAATGAGGTTGACATTAGTGTCCTTTGATTGTTATTAATTAGTTGACGAGGTTGATCTAAGGGTATCATAAAGTCAAGATGTTTTTTTTTATGTGCTAGAAATGTAAAGGCACATAATTTAAATAGTAACTATCAAGTTTAAATCCTTATCATCATCTCATGTAAACTATCGAAAAGTCTCCGTCTGTCTTAATTCTTTGTGACTTGATAACAAATTCCATAATTCATTTTGGAAAATTGTTTGTTCTTGCAAGTTCACCTTAGCTTTAGAGAAGCACTTACATCATCTACGTGATAAATTTAAATGAGCATCATTGAAGGATAATATGGCACCAAATTGTGTTTATACTAAGTCCCCATTTACAATCAACACACAATTAATAACTAATCTGCTAAAGATATAGATTCGGTGATTTATTAGAATGGATATGAAATAACTCAGACAAAATATAGTGAGAATCAAATGCAGCCAGATTACTACCTACAAGCACGTTTCATATTCGCAAGTTCATTTAATTATAACAAATATAAAACAAAATTAAGCACCTTGCAGAATCCGCAAGGAATATTGCGAGATTGACTAGAAAATCTACAATGGTCGAAAACAACTAGACCAATTGAAAGACCTGAACAAAGTCACTAGAAATCAATTTGCTTCAGTTTCAACTTTTAAGCCACTATCTGTTGGACTCGTTAAGTTTGTTGAGCTTTCTGATGCTTTTACAATATCAGATAGGTACTTCCAACAGCGTTTGTGAACTCCGCTAATTTTTTTTGGAGCATTTGCTAATGGCAAGCCTGCAATTAGTTGTACGATATCAAATCAAGCCAGAAAACAAGTACTAAAAAATGCTTCGGTATTTACACAATGCTTCAAACAATCTATACTTTATTTTAAGTACATTATGCTTCACAAAACCTCCCGAGAATTTATCAAATAAAGATGTCAAGTTCTAACAACCAACAGAAATTACATTGTCAATAAGAAAAAATATGTGATTTGTAATGGAGATCATAATTAATTTGATATGCTTCACAAAATATTCTGAGAATTTATCAAATAAAGTTGCTAAGTTCTAACAAGCAACAGAAACTACATCGTCAAATAAGAAAAAATTATGTGATTTATATAACTGAGATCATAATTAATTTGATATGGAACATGAATGAAACAAACAAAGTAAGTTCACACCGAGACATGCAAAGGTAATGGAGTTTCGCATGTGGCTTCATTTATCCGTACTTATCCACACAAGCTCAATCCTCTCAAATGTTCTTACAAGCTCACAATAAGCGTTAAACACTCTCCAAGGGCTCTTCACCACATCAATGTTAAAGATATTCCTTTAGAAATGTCAAACAAACACTTCTATCAAAATTCATAAAAATGTGCTTAAATTCTTGTTTTCAGTAGCTGTTAGAACGGATAAAATGGAGAATTACTCGAATTTTTGGGTGTTCAACTAGTGACTGAAGATCTAAAGGAGAAGTTTTGGTTAAAGACAAGGGACCAGCATAATAAAGAATCAATTTGGTATCGTGCCAGACAGGACTGGGTATGCTGAATTGAATAATAAATAACTCTTAACAGAACCTGCTATGTGAATACATAAACAACATAAATCAACTCAAATCAAAACTACAAATTCCCATTGAGAATACAAAAGCACCGCAGCATGATTAGAAACACTGAAAAGTAATATTGCTATTAAACAGAGACAAGCATGGACAGAGAACGAAGTATCAGTTAAACAATTTCTACTTTCTACATGGTATATCGTAATTGACAGAAGAACGCGTATTTTAATTTGCAACTCAAAAAGGCAATGAAACTTACCCATCAGATGAAATTCAAACAACTCCTTAGTCCTCAATTAAAACTCCCTAAATTTTTCAATAACCTAAATTCTTATTGTTTATGGAAAACTCTGCGCTTATCACCTAGTTTGTTAAGTGTTTATAATAGATTGATAAATGTCAACAATAGATTGACTATCCTAAATGAACATCGAGGCAATTCTTGTTTAAGAATTCAGAAATGCACTCTTAGCCTAGCCTACACTATCATAGGAGAATAGCACTGCAAACAAGATTATCAGTGCCTTCAACAGACTCTGCTGCACACAGAATTGATAAACACAGAATATCCAAAAGTCAAAAACACTTCTACTTATGACACTAACCATTTTTATGAGCAATTCCCCATGCTTTTCCATGCCTTCCATCCTGCAAAAACAAGTAAAATAAAGTTAAAAAGAAATAGACCTGTGAGAACTGAGAAAAGAAGAGGCATAAATCATTGTAAAATACAATTTGAAATAGTTGAAACCCGATACAAGACAACAGGAGGACAAGAAAAAGGTTGAGGATCGAAAGAGAAGCACCTTGTACAGATTGAGTTTAGTGATCTCGTAAGAAACCTCGTTCCAGTGAGTCTTGGCCATGTGGTAGCCAATTCCCCAGTTAGGTAAGAACTGAGCCACCTCAAACAAGTTCTTCTTCTTCTTTCTTCGCTTGGATTTCTTAGGGCTCTGAGCAGAAGAAGTAGAAGAGGAAGAAGTGCTCAAAGCTCTCAAGAAGTTGAACGGAGACCTTAGTAAAGGAGAGCTTCGAACAGATTCAACTCTGTTAACCAATGCACTTGCCATTGTTTTTCTGTTAAAACCCCTATGGAGAAGTAAATGCAAAAATGTCAAAAAGCATGCACCTTATCTTATATACCATGAAGTGCAATGCCTTATATACATCCTAATGCCCATATATATCAATCAGACTGCATCGTTGAAAAAAGTAAGGGCCTGTTTATAGGAAAATTTTCCATAAGTAATTTTGTAATGGAAAAATTAAGAAAACATGAAATTATTATTTTTTTTTTCTGTAAGTTAAAACAATGCATGAATTAATTTTAGCTCATTGAGAATTTCTTAGCAGACCCAAAATGACATACGGAAAACCGTTCCACCTTGCCACAGACATAAAATTTGCAGATAGTGAGAAAACAGCAAGACATACAACACTTAATAAAATTCATAAACTGTTTGCAGCAAATGAAGGAATGGGAAAGAATGTAATTACCGATCGAAGTGATTTTCCCCTTTTTTGACTTAGCAAGTTACGAGTGACTAGTCAATGTCGTTAATCATTCAATGGGAAGCAAAAGGGGAAAAAATGAGTTTCAAAAAGTAGAATCATACAGCGGACGGTTCTGGCGGAGGGGCCGTGAAAGGTGGAGAGAGGAAAGGGGCGGAGAGGATGAGGAGACGGCGGTCCGCGGGTCCGTGCAGCGGCGCGGCGCGGCGCGAGGAGGAGGATTCGGTGGCGAGGAGGCAGCACGTTGAGAAAGAAGAAGATGCAGTGGTTAAACCTGCAAAGAACAAAAAGAGACTGGAGAATGTTAAAATCTTATAATTTCTAATAAATTTTAATCAGCTAAAACTTGAGAAATGTTATGATACATTATTTAATATTGTTTTCCGTTTATTAAAATTTATTAAAAATACAAAATTAATAAATCTTATAACTTAACTAATTATTATTGTCTGATTTTATACTTTTTTAATAAATTTTAACTAATTAACAAGAGTAATAGGGAACGCCTTTAATAATTTTTAATTGATACGAAAGGACAGCAGTTGCTTAGGTGCAGAAGTGTCAAAATAGTTATTTTTCTGTCTCAAAGGCTCACAAAAAGAAGTTGGGTCAAAATTTGGTAGAAGTGGATCAATTTTAATTGGGTCGTGACTGCTTCCTCCTGCAGAGGCATCCCAAAAATTTCCAAGTTATTCAAAATATCCTTAAAATAATAAGAGAAGACGGAAATACCCCTGAATCTTAAATCTTCATCCTCTCATTCCATTGGTGTGCCCCACCTCCAAACACTTCTAGTCATTCTGTTTTGGGGTGCATTTGTCATTTTGGCTCTCTTGTCTATTAATAATAATATATTTGATAAGTATTTGAAATACGTATGATGTATTGAATGATAAATATTTAGAGAATTCTTTATAATTTTTACAATTTAGAAATTTTTACAATTTAACAAAAATTCAATTATGGAAGGAAGTGTTTTGGAATTGTGTTTCTGATGTAGAAAACAGTTTCAAAACATCCAATTTCATAATTAAATGTTAATAAAAAATAACTTTCAGAATAGGAATAGCATATTCTAGAACTGTAACTTATTTAAAAAACCTAAAATAAATTCTTAAATCTATCGTTCTATAACTCATTTTTAAAATCACAAATGTATTCTAAAAGTTTTGTTCCGTAATATATATCGAACCCAACCCGAAACTTACTTCACACAATGTTGCACCACTACTGTGCCATGCCACTACTCTTCTGCCGTCCCTCCACCTCTCAGGAATAAAACAATAATTGCGAAAAAAAAGTGTTAGAATATTTTAAAATTTTGGAGGTATGTTAAGAAGGCTTGAAGGTGTAGGAAGGTCGTTGAGAAAGACAACATGTGAAACCCAATCTTTTGTTTGTAAAAGAATATATAACTTTTATACTTAAAAGCTTTTATTTGTAATTTTTTATTTTAAGTGTGAGTAAATGTTTTATTTTAAAATTAAAAGAGGTAAGTGTAATTTTAATAAATATTAAAAAGATATTAATGCAATTTATAAAATCACAAATGAGTTGAATGTCTATTTTACAATTATAGAAAAAGTAAGTAGCATGGAGCACAGCCCATGAAAAGTAACTACAAATTCACCTAGTAAATTTAATTATATATTTTATAGTTATACATTTAATTTTATATTGGAATAATGTTTTCTTAAATGTAACTTTCATATTTTTTTATTATAATCCAGCGACAACATAATATACATTAAATTATAATAAACCATTAAAAAATTATAAAAAAATATTTTTATATTTTAAAACTTTAATTTTTTATTCAAGTTTTAATTAATATGATATTTTTAAATAAAATAAGAGAGGCAAATTTCATTTCTTTAAAACATAAATAAGGTCAATATTTATATAAAAATAAATAAAAGAGGTTTAATATTTTTTGTTTGTCTTTGAGATTGTGCTTGCAACAATCATCTTCTTATTTTTAATTTTTCCGTTCTATTTGCCTCTTAGATGAATGAAATCTTATTTATCATCTCACTTTTTCTTTGAAGTATTTTCACCATTGTAACGAAATATTACAGTTTCATAAATGAAGAATAATGTTACTTTAAACTCCTTTTTATTTTTGATTTATGAAGCGTGGTTGGTGCTCCAAATGTTACCAAATAGGTACCAATACAAACCACCCCATCATCATCATCATCATCATCATACAACTCTTAAGTCTACTTCAACCAATGCATTGCATACAGTCCCTTTTAACATAGTACAGAAACTGAAGTCAGCAGATTTAAACAATTTGAGGGTTTAATCATATATAATATGTAGAAATGTAAGAAAATATCATCAAGTTATATGACCAACAGTTCCTCTGCTGTCAGACTAAGTTTAAGAAACCAAAAATGTTAAGGATGTAGTTAACATAAGCTGCTTCAAGAAAACTTGGTATATACCATCGACTTTAAGCGACCCCGATTATGCAGCCCATCCATATGAAAATAAATATTTTCCCTCACAATTTGGCTGCAGCCAAACAATTCAAACTTTTAAGCAGACAGAAACAAGGTCAAAAGTGTAAAATAAAATTGAATAAACATTATATTTCTATAGCTGCCTCAGCCCATTGTATGTGTTGTACCTTTATTGCTTCTCAGCCCCTTGTTTGTAGGATTCAACTGGCGGCACACTTGCAAATTCATGATTATTGCCTCTTAAAATATCCATACCTTGTTCCTTAAGAATTAGATTATATGTTAATTCAGCAACTAAATAAGTGTCACAACCTTTTTGTTTATCAAATAAGTCAATGTAGAAATGGGAAAAATAACTACCTGGTTGTTTGGTGTTGGTCCATTTAACCGCAATGGCCTGGTGTTGAGATCAATAAACTTTTTATCAATTTTTCTATGACCATCAATGTTATTTTCTTGTCTTGGAACAGGTAAGATACTGTGATTCTGCTGACTATCTCTTGTTTTTAGCTTGAGAGACTGACTTTCATCCCTCCTAAATTCATTTTGATCCAGTGGTTGCAGCCCTAGTTCTTCCATTTGGGCAGGTTTATCACCTGGAAACTGCCATAAAAAGGCCAAAAACAAGATATATAAACTTCAAAATTATCTTTTCAGAAGCTAGGAAGATTGATAATTCTTTACATCCTAAAACATACCTCAACTCTTTGCCTCAATAGAAGATATCTTCCATGAGTTCTTTTACCACCAACATGCACAATCATATCACATTGCAGACACAGCGAACTACCATCTATCTCGCAGTAAAAGAAAGCTACACATACAAATTTCCAAGACATGGGAGAAAGATTCAACTTCTGTATGTTAGTTTAGAATGCACAATCTTGCAAAAAAAATATGAATACCCTCAGTACCAGGTGCATTTTCACATATGTCACAGCGTGGAACATCGGTGGGATCAGCAAGGCCAACCCGAACGTGTCTACTAGCAAGCTTGTTACACATATGGATCTGTATATCCAATGCAAACCACAAACACATGCTGTCAGAAAAAAATTGCATGCAAATGTAGTGGTACTTTCATTAAATTATACATGAATGTAGTTAGCAGAAACACTTGACAAAAGACATAAATAGTTGGGTCATAGCAAGTATTGCTCCATCCAATATAAAATATGAAATTCACAAGTAGAATGCATCACTCAACATGAAAAGATTTGCGAAGGAAACATGTGGGGCAAAATAAAATTCAATTAGATTGCTTAACAACTTATTCTTGTGCCAGTTTCAAGTGAGTCGCAATTTCCAACTCTGTCGTCCTTATGTCACCTCTTTGTTAAGTGAATAAATCTCCATATCAAGATTCTATGCAATAATAATTCAAAGACATTTCAGATCCAATGATGCAAAAACACATCTTAAGAAGATATAAACCCTGTTTAGATAAACTTTTCCACAAGCACTCACAAAATAAAATAATAATAATAAATTAATTAAATTCTTCACATAAGCTAAATTAAACTTACAGATTTGAGCTTCTGGAGAAGTTAAATGAATTTTTTTTTCATAACTGTATACGGAGATTTTAGCTTACGCGAGAAGTTCAAATTATCTTTCCTTTTTAGTTTCTTTTTCTACATGTACTTATGGTAATATTCATCTAAACAAGGGTGTATAGTAACAAATTTGATTAGTCCACTTTGAAACCGGTTAAAGTAGACTAGTTCATTCCGGTGATACTACAGATAGTAAGAAATTACATCACAACAAACGGTATCTAAAATGGCAGTGAATGCAATTTGAAAACAAGGTGAAAAACTGAGAAATGAATATGAATAAAACAACACACAACTTGAAAGAAAGACCAACATACATAGGACGAAAAAGAAACCAAAACAGGTTCAAAATTAAGGTCCAAACTCATGGGAAACACATTACTCTGCAGATGAAAGCTGAAACAACCTCAATACCCAACATCAAAATCAAAGTGAAACAACATTCAAGCGAATTTCCGCTTCATTTACTCCTAGGAACACGAATTATTAAATTAAAACTTGCAGTATTTTAAAAAGTGAAACAAAATTCAATCAAGCAAACAGGGCAAAGAGTAAAGAATTGTTTTCTATGCATTTATGAATTTGTGGATGAAATTGGAAATTGCTAAGAATAGAATTGAAAGAGAAAGGAAAGAAAGAAGGAACATTTTCGTCACAAGCAGAACAGAGAGCAGCCTCGTCGGCGGCGCAGAAGAGAATGGCAGCGGCGCTCTCGCAAACGTCGCAAATGGTTCGCATTATCTATTCTGTTTCTATGCTCTTTGACCCTTCTTCTTCAATTGTTCTTCAATTCCTCAAAACTTCACATCATCTTAATTTCTTAACTGCTTCCTTAACAATTCTATTAATATGCTGAAAATCACTTGCGCAATACTCCCACACCGATGCGAAGTCGAAAAATACTTCAAACCAAACTAAGCATTAGAAAAATATATATATATGAAAAAATGATTAACTTTTTCTTAAAATTAAAATCAATTTATCTACTATTAGAAGGAAAACAATTCAAATAATTTATGCATAAATTAAGTTTAATTTTTATTTTCTATTCTAAAAACTCTTATAAATTATTCCACCAAACAAACCATGAATTGGTGTCGAAATAATTATTTTTAAAATTAAAATTTGCCAAATTATCTGTCCTGAGATCTCCCCTAATCACATGTTAATAACATAAATTTCAAAAAGTAGTTAACGCAGAAATTTATTGTTATACTTTATATTGTGCATTTATTATTTGTCCATCAAATATTTAATGTGTGCTCAAATATTTTTGGTGGATTAGAAAAAATAAAAAATAAAAAGAATTTTGAGCGTGTTTAATTTATTCTAATTTAAATGCTTTTTTTTATCATTTATGAAAATAGTTGCATTTAGAAATATATTAATTTTCTTATGAACATATTTTTTACACGGTTAAAAAATCCAAAATAATTTCAACTATAACGTTTAAAAATTATTACAGTAATAAATAAACTTATCGCGCATCAATATATTATTAGATATTATAATATAAACTTTATAGCATCTATTATTCTAATTGAATTCATTTTAAACTATATGTTTCGTAACTTTTAAGATGATCTTTTACAAATTAATTATAATAATAATAAAAGAAATCGTCATACCAGCTTTAATAAATTTGAATCGTTTAATTAAACTAAAATATTTTAAATGTTAAATAATTTGAAATAAATGTATTTTAAGTTTAATATACTTGATCTTTTTATCAAAATACAGTATTATGTTATAATTTTTAGTTAAATTAAATATATATATATATATATACACACACAAGTGTGTGTTTAATAAATTTGATGGTTTTTATATTTTATAGTGTTTGAATATATTGATTATTTTACAAAATTTCCTTATAGTTTAGAAAGATAAAAAAATAACTAATAAAATAAAAATAATAATAAAAACATTAGAAAATGTATATTTTCACACTTATAGCTATGGTAGTTGTTTTAATTTCAAGTCTATTGGAAGAGTATACTAAAGTTCATCGCATTTAAAACATTGTCCATTTAGAAATTCCAAATTCTATATCAATTTTATTCTTAAAAGTGTCTCCAATGAATAAAGGATGAAGTGTATTTAAAACTTTTAGTCTTAACTCCTAAAAAATATGAAATTATTGAAGATACAGGAACAAACTCCTAACCAATATAGTTTGTTTTTTAAATACTTTTATATTCCTTAATTGAAGGTTGAAGGGACAATTAAAACTACTTTTATATTCCTAATTAAAATTACAATTAGAAATAACGTGAATATTTTAACTTAAAATCTTATAAAGATAACATTCTTACTAGTTGAAATATTATTTATTATGAAAATAGAAAAATAATTTAAAAAACTGATAAATTAATATGTTTCATGCCATCAATATATGTATTTATTTTTATTATTACTAATTACAAAAAAAAATAAAAGTAAGAGTCAAATTAAAAACTTTAAATAAATAAATTTT
>Ga0123340_1001421_pt1 | contig 19833 bp, 5 predicted proteins | sample SirMexnodulemix_FD_89961 | JGI IMG/M metagenome (GOLD analysis project Ga0123340, IMG submission 89961) | Root nodule microbial communities of legume samples collected from Mexico - Siratro Mexico nodule mix | ecosystem: Host-associated > Plants > Roots > Nodule | place: Mexico: Nepantla... | reverse complement strand
TGCAACTACTTGGTTCATACACCTTAGTCATGTCTTACTCAATATTTAAATTTAATGTAAAATAATTTTGTTTCCCTTTTTTTTTTTTTTTGTAAATTAAGAAAAGTATGATATGTTACATAGAAAGTGATTGAAACCGTAAAACATGACCTAGAAAACAAAGGAGGTGAAAAGAGACAAAGTGAGGGACCATAACAAAATAAATAATTTCCAGAAAGACCAAGACCCCAAAATTGGCAGCTCCTAGCCTAGGCCTTGATTAATATGTTTGTCTGAGCCAGCCAAGCATGCACACGTGCACACTATTATTGGTCCTTGTTATTATATGATGAAAGGGAGAGTGGGTAGATAGTCATATTAAGAAAAAGAAACGTATTTAGTAAAGTAGAGCATGCACTGTGATTATTATGATCTTGAAACAACAAAAATGCCGGCACCGTCGAGTTTAAGTTTCATTGCATTCAAAGTGGAGTTGGTTTATGATAAAACGGGATCAAGATATTGGTGCTTAGTATACTTTAAAGGTAGAATATGAAAATAACATCAAAATGGTAGACAAAGTATTTTTTTTTTCTGCCTCGTCGCTCTCTCTGGTTGCTGTCTATCGCACGAGTGCATTGGCTCATTCTTAACAATTTTCCACCGACAAATACGTTTATTTTTTATTACTTTCAATCATTTTTTCATTTTTTGTCCACTGTCAATATCTTATTTGTATATTGCTGCTGTTGCATCACCAGTAAAAGATAGGAATACATCTATATCTTTTGGTTCAAAAGTATGTTCAAAGATTTTTAAATCAAACATTTGTAAATACTTGAAAGTAATTTTGAGTCTGAGATATATTTGATCCTAATGAAGTCAAAACCTCAACTCTGCTAAACTCGTTTCTTGTAAGAACGTACTTTTTCAGTTGATTCCAAAATTTTCAAACCATGCAAATTATTATTACTACATTATTATTGTTATTATTATTAGGTTATCTTGATTCAACAAGATAGTTTGAATCCTCGTAGGAGTAGCTCCTCCACTTAATGGATTACACTGTAGTCATTTTCCTTCTCAATAAGACGACACTATTTACGTACGTGACAAGGAACAGTAAATGTCTTGTCACTTGGTGAGACCCTTTGATCCTTCTTTTGTCGTCTACACTTAAAAATGAAATGCACACATGATATTTTCCTTCTTAATATGGTGAATACGTTCACGTAAATGAATAAAAGGAACGTTATATTGTCACTTGGTACACCGAGCACAATATGTGTTGACCACTAAGATGGGATTGATGGGATACTTTCATCTATATTCTATTATTGGCAAAAAAAACCCTTTGATTCCTTTTATGTCCTCTATCATAAGATCATGTAAGTGTTCATCAATTCGATGATCATTTTAGGGACAAAGGGGAGCTTTAGATGTATCGCAATCAAGATATCTCACTATCCTACTATAGACAAACAGAAAGGGTAACAAAGGAAATGCAGGGCAAGGGTCTCCACTCATTTTTTTATTTCTTCATTGCGCATATTTTTAAATATTTAAAAAAAGTAAATTTAGTTATTCTTTTAATTTTATTTTTTTCTAATTTCTATTAATTTAAATAGAAAACGCAATGAAGAACCTTTTAAGCATTTTAATTAAATGTATTTTATTTTATATATATATATATATATATATATATATATAATTCTTTAATAGGAAAAAAATACACTGAAGCTTTATAGTTTGTCCAAAATTCACATAATACATGCTGACCTTTTCAGCATTGAAACGACTCATTTTAGCATTGGAATATGTTACATCATCTAAGAAACGTTTTATACAGTGTTTTCTTTCACCAAACAAGAATAAAAAAATATATTAAAAATGAATATTTGGTATTCCAACCCATTTATAAGTCATGCATTCCAGAAAAAAAAAAAAAAAAAGATAATGTATTTAAGATTAACCACATAGTAGACATGGTTCTTCATTGTCTTACGTTTAAATTACAATGCTCCTCCTCCTGTTTTAATGTTTTTGAGAAACTATGATTTTATGAAAAATTGAATATGGTAAGTTTTTTTTACCACCAACATCTATAATGAGAATTTTACTATATTGTTATTTTCTTGTATTGAGAAATTTACATCACTATTTTCTTGTCTTGATCATATCTATAAAAACAACTTTCATAATAGAAATCTTATCCTCTCTTAACCTGATTATCAACTATTCACCTCTCCCCTACTTAGATATGATTATATCCATTACAAGAAAAAGGTGATTTAGAAACCAATTTTTTATTTACCAAATAAAATGGTTAATAATTGTGACTAAAATAGTCACTAATTATATTTTAGTTGCTAAATAACTATAAAATAGAAATAATGATTGAATTTAGTGACTAATTAAGTCAAATAATTGGTATCTAACATTAGCCACCAAGGTTTTAGTTATCTATGTCATTATATTCTAAATTAGTCTCTAACTTAATTAGATACCAATTTATAATCTAATAGCATATGTCACTAAAACTAAATTTTGGTAGTTAATGTTAAATACCAATTATTTGACTTAATTTATCATTATATTTCATCATTACTTTTACAGTTATCTAACAACCAAAAATTTAATTTAATGACTATTTTAATCATAATTAACAACTATTTTATTTGATAACTAAATATTAATTTTTAAATAATTTTTTTTCTTGTAATGATCCATCAAATATAATAAAAAAGATTATCATAAACCTTAAAAATAAAAAATATTTTTAAAAAATTAATGAAATGATTGATTGATTGAATTATCCCATCTAATAAATGGTTTAAAAAAACGATGAAAAAAATAATTGTATTTTCTCCACCCTTTCACCATCGTTTTGTACCGTTACCTATTCATTAATCATGGCCGACAATTTTTGGATGAGAAAATGTAAAAATAGGAGAAAGAAAAATTTTAAAATTTAAATTAAAGAAAAAAATAAAAAAGTAACATAAATTTTTATTTCTGTTATAACTAGATTGTGGTCTTTTTACTTTTGGTCTAAATATATTAAGTATAAGTGTTTATTTTGTTAACTAGTGGATCCCATGTTTTGATCATTTTTAGGTCAAATTTGTTTGTTTCAATCTTGTTTGTCTATCAGATAATGATATTTATTTTTTCAACCATCACTCGATTCATTTAATTTTAATATTTTTTTACTTTGTAATTATTATTTATGTATGTTCATATTTTTTAGAAATTTTTTAATATAAATCGAGTGAGACAACAATCATTGATCACGATGTGTCGCAAGGCCAATTGTATATTTTGGTTCTCATAAATATACAAAACAACTTATAAGCAGAGTGAACGAGATAATAAAAAAACGCCAAGGTGCACAAACACCAAAATGGTTCAGATAATGGATTTGTTTGGTTATCATTGAGAAAGGTATTTTCTGAGTTGAGGACAAGAAGATGGCAACGTATGTATCTATCATACTTATTTTTATATAGTTCACATATTAATACCATTATCTTAAATATTACTTATATAATTTAAAGAGAACTAAAATAATAAAAATAGATATAATATTATTAATAGTTTAATATTAAAATCATACATTTTTTAGTGTCAAATTTCAAAAAAAAAAATATATTGAAATTTGATAATTATTATAATAGAATCTTATATAACAATACATAAATATCAAATAATTATAAAAAAATACACAAGTGTACATATTACATAATTTGTTTTAACTGTAACCATTAACATTTAAGACACAAATTCTATAAACTAATTAATTCTTTTATAACATATGACATGGATGTACCTTTTTATACTCTTATGTTTAGTTGATACAATAGCTTGTTGACACATAGTTACATTAATATTTAGAATTTAGAACTTATGATTTTTTTTTATTATTAATAAGAAAAAAAATAATATAACATTGCAATAATCCATTTAATAATTTCAACAATATTTTTGAAACTTTTTGTCCATTCACTGATTTGCTTTTTAAACTTATTAAAATAGCCAAAATCTTACAAAGTTAGTACATTAAAAATATAATAGTTAGCCCAACTGAGACCTTAAAAAATGTTCAAATTCAAAAAATTTGACATACTGCAACAAGTTAAATACCTTCACACACACACATATATATATATAGGTTGAAGTTTTATTCATACTTGTGTTTCCTCTCCTAGGATCCTTTTTATATAAATGCGTAGAATTTTCACTTACAAATTATTAGAAAGATAGGCATAAAACAAACTATTATCTACTAATAAAACAACACCATCAAACAAAACCTCACAGCTGAAGAGGAAGAAAAGACACATAACTATACGCATGTTTGAGGGAGAAAAGATAAACCTTGTCACATACAGTTCCTATGTGAGTGGGAGGTAATAGGTGACAACAAACTAGAAACCTCTATTGTGCTCCAAGTAACAGTCACAAAATAGGTAAGCTAGAGGATTTTCACGATCCTTTACAGCAACAATTCTCCAATAGTGATTAGGGAGAAGAGTAATTGGATTAGAGAATTTTACACTAACCAACAATAAATCTAGATTTGCTTTGATTTTTCTTTTATTTACAATATATAATAATAATAAATATGACATGAAATGAGAGAGAGGTAGTGTGCACTTAAGATGTAGTCGATCTAGAATTCACAGATGGCATGCAAAAGGAGCTAATAACATGGAACATAAAGGATAATGATATATCTATTAACTATTAGAGATGAGTAGCAAAGGGGTGAACATGATAATGATATATATGTTTTTATTATATAGGAACAGATATATACTATACTTTTTTTTACTTGGCAGATATAGATTCTATGCATGTAATTTGAGGTGGAGAAAGATGCCTACTAGCAGCAATATTGTAAAATTATTACTCCTTTTATCTTTTCCTTTTTCTAATGGGATGCATAATATGCGGAGTCAAGACACTATGCGCCTTTGCTAAAAAGTTGATTTTGACCATACTTCCACTTCTTCCTTCATTGATTCATTAATTCATAAATCACATTTCCTTATGCACACAAAATTTATTTCAGCCTAACTATATTATTTACATTTTAGAAGGAATGAGGTTCACAAAAATTAGTAAGCTCTTTTAAATAATTACGTGCTTTTTTATGATATATATTTAAATTTATAAAAAAATATAATAATGATAACTTAATAATTTCTTATAAGTGGGAGTATACATATGTAAAAGCAAACTGTGCTAGTTATATATTGGTTGGAATCGGGATGAAGAGAAAGTCCATTGCCACCACCATATTTAACCCTTTCTCGCTTTTTGGTCTCTTTTTCAAGATTCGCCATAAACACAGGGCATAAGAATCTATCGAGTAATTAGTTTAGTTACTCACAATCAGTGTACCTGCAAAAATAATTAATTCAATTGATTTAACGTGTAGAATCACTTGTCAAATTTTATAGAAATTAAGGCAACATGTGTGATATTCTTGAACAGAAATTTTACGTGACAGTTTTAGCATACTTACAAAGTGTTGAACAGTTTGATCAGTATACCCACCCCTTCTGAACTCTCCATCTCTCAATCATAAGAGATTGTGTGTACATTCGATTTCATCATCAAAACAACACTAATTGATTCCGGCATTGGGGTTCGCCTGGCTTCTCTCGTGGACGGTGATTAAGATTGCACATCACAATATCTTACGTAACCATGGAGTTCTAATCAATTATTCACATATTTAAACATTCCAATTTGGTGTGGTGTTTTTTCCTTTTATTCAAAGACGCGCTATGAGAAAAACTCAACTGTGTTGTTGGCATGGTACTTCAGAGAAAGAGGCATCTTCAGAAACAAGGGAGGATCTACAACAATGGATTGGACCCCACGAAGAGACAAGATTACCAAGTTTAATGCAGGTGCACTGCACCCTAGCGGTACGGAAGATTTCAGAAAGCCTAAAGTACAGAGGCGCCCCAACTTCGTAAGTCAAAAAGAATACAACAATATGCCTCATTCTCTATTTTTATTACTATTTTTAATACATTATTTTAAATATATTTCCGTTATTATTTTTTTAAATGAATTTCAACAATTATGCGGTATCTTATTTCTATTTCTGAAGAAAAAAGTGACTCTTTTAGCTTACACCAAATTCCAGTCGAGGAATGTGTAAAATTTCTCGTTTTGAAATTATAGCAAAAATGTAACAAGCCTTACTTGGCGGTTCAAGTTTGCAACCGTAACAGTAATTAGCGAACAATGTAGTGGGAATAAGGTGAGCTTCAATGATATAATTAACTCATGGATCACTGTTAAGTAGTATTTGGGTGATGATAGTAACACATTACACATATAGTGGTAAGTAACAAAAGATTATACATATAGTAAGTAAACCTTCTTTTTTTTTGTGAAACCAAACAAAACTAGAAAAAGATATGTGAAATGGCATGTAGTGTCATCGGTGGCATGTCAGTGGCGAACTTTAATTTAAATTTCTCTATAGTACTAGATTCTGCGGCGGCCCTATCTATAGCGAGTTGCGGCGGTGGCGGCCATGGGCGGCGGCGGCGAAGAAGCGATAACAGAAGCAAGAGCAACATCAACATGCGTGTCGTCGTAGAGAAAGTTGTGAAGAATCCTTCGGCTTTTGGATAGAACGTGATCCTCCCACGCTTGCTCTGCTTCCTGGGGAGTGCTCCTGAGGAAAACCTCGGTGGCGTCGAGGCGGTGCATGTTCCGTTTGAAAATGGCGTGGAGGCGGTGAATCTTGTGGAGCTGTCGGGTGGCGAGGTTGCAGTTGTTGATTTTGATGGAGGCAATGGCAGCCTGGAGGAGCTTCTCCTTGGTCCTCTCGTCGGCTCCGTCGGCTTCGGCTTGGAAAAAGGAATGAAACTCGGGGACCCCAATGGCCTTTCGAATGCCCACGGTGTAGTCGTGGTTGTGGTATTGGAAAATTTGTCGAACCTCCTCGACCTGGCCGGCGCGGATCATGCGATCCACACGTGCGGCCAGAGAGGAATGGAGCACCGGGAGGGAGACGTCGACCCAGAGAAACAAACAGTGGTAGCGCAACCGGAAGTCAGGGTAGTGGTTGACCAAGGCGTCGAGGAAGGAGTTGGAGCCACCGGCAATGATGGGTAGCCCGTCACGTTTCAAAATGGAGCCGACGGCGAGGGTGGCGTGGTGGCAAAAGTCGTTGGCAGTGAAATCCATGTGGGGTTGGACCGTGCCGAGGAGATGATGTGGGACCCCCCGGCACTCCTCTTCTGTGACTTTGTTGGTGGTGATGTCGAGACCTTCGTACACTTGCATTTTTTCGGAGTTGACTATCTCCGCTGGTGGGAAGTGCGTGGCAAGGTCTATGGCAAGCTTTGACTTTCCTGTCCCCGTTGCTCCCATTATGACCACAACCTTTTCCTTGTTGCGGTGCCGGAACAGCGACAGTGTCTCCATGGTCACTCCCGGGTTGAAACTCCCCACCGCCTTGCACACCGCTGACACTGCTACCATGTTCATGCCTTTCTTCTCTCTTCGCTGAACCTGCCAAGTTGACCAAACATTCTTTATTCACTCTTGTTATCCTTTGCACCACCACACCAGCTCATAACCATTACTTTAATTTATTGCATCCAATCATCATTTTTAAACTCCAAAGAATCTAATGGATCAAATGCAGAAAAAAAAAAAAAAGAGCTTGGTCTGCAAGCAATGTCATTCGTATGAAATGGAGGAAATTTATTCATGGACAAACAATTAACGGTGCTAGATTTTGAGGCAGGGGACAAGCATATCTATGTTCATGTAAATTAAGCACACTGACAAGGATTAAAATTTTAGAATTTCAGGTAGCGTATTTATTGATAGATATCCCGCGGACGTACCTTGAATATTATTCTAAACTCTAGCGGTCGCACACCCTGCAGATTATGCTTTCTTGGCGCACTGACAAAACTGGAAGAAAGGATATTAGATTAATTAGGTAGAGAAGAGAGTAGAGGTTGTGGGAAAGTGTGCATGAGTACGTTGATTCTTTTTTTTTTTTTTTTCTGGTTTTTTGACAATTAATCAAGACATGAGGGAGAAGGAAGGTTCTTGAATTGAAAAGCGAGTGGGAAAGAAATATGGAGGATTTGTGAGTGGAGTTTATGACTTTATGGTATGGAAAATGCAGGTTAGTCTGATACTTATATATACCAAAGTTCACAATGCCCACTTGATTATATTATTAAATCGGGTGTCTTTTCGCATAAAAAAAATGTTCAAAGAACAGTCCACTTAGATAGAGTGAAAATAATTGAAAATTCAGAGGAAGGAGAAAAAGATAAAAAAGTAAAATGGTTTTATTGTGAAAACGAGTGAGGAGAAAAATAAATATAAATGACTCCCACATCAAATATTTCTGTGATGACATCAGTTCAAATAGATTCAAAATGAACACACATCTCGCAATGGATGTTATGTTATGAAGGTGGTCAGGACAGAGAAAAATGTAAGAGATAAAACAGTATTTTTTTATTAATTTATTTTTTCAAACCAAACTATTTATAATTTTTATCTCTTCTTTATTTATTTCAAATTAAACAACTCATATCTTCAATCTATATTTTCTAATTGTTTCTTTCTTTTCTTTTGTTTTTTCTCGGTTTCCTTTCTGTACACCAATACTACATTAACATTTGGTTTGAAAATAATAAGATAATAAGAAACAAAAAGAGAAAGTTAATAAATGTAAAAGATGAAGAAAAGAGGTCAAAAGAAAAATAAGGTCAAGAAAAATTGAATATACAAGTATGATAACTCTGGTATCATGAAATTGACAATGAAATATTCATGCAGTTTATAATGAAACTTGAAACGTAATAACAAAGGTGGTGAATCACATCCTTTCTTAGTGTTTTTAATGGATGGCATTCCTTTTATTCTTTGTGCTGTGGAGTTTATATCAAGACGTGACCTGCTTATGATTGAGTTCATGTACCAGCATGATCCAAAATTTACCCACCTACGAGATGATGCAATTTTGACAGCAACGTCAAACAAAAGAAATTCACAATTAAGTTTCCGTATTTGTCCATTAAAGAATGAAATAAAAATGTAGTCTCAATTTCTTTCACTCTAATTATTACATTCAACATCAAATAAAATTTTCACCTAGCAATCTCTACACCGATGTTGCTAAAGGATTTAACTGTTTTTTTTGGAATAAGATTTTTTCTATAATTTTTTTATAAAAATAACACTTTTTTAAGAGTTACAACACCTTGCCATACACCTAGAATATAAATATGTTTTTATTATTGAAATAGATTTATTAAAAACTATAAATTTATGGATGAAAATACTTAAATAAAAAATCAGCCTAAAACAATTGTGATTTCAAATAAAGAGCGTGTTTGAAGAGTTTAACTAATATTGGTTTTGAATGTGAATACTTTTACTCCGTCCGCAAATAAAAATGTATTGTTGATATAATTAAGATAATAATTATAAAAATTAACCAACTTATCATTATAGCTGAAATGTGCAATGTTTAATGTGTCAAGAAGAAATAGAGATTATCAAATACCTTTTATTATTCGTAAGGTGACACATAAAATTTGGGATCATTGCGAGAGATTGATAGAAAATGTAGCAGTTAGACATGAATATGTTCATTTTCATTTCTAGAGCTTTTAATTACTAGGTCAAAGATAGAGCGGCAACAGAGTGTAAAAATGGATGTGAATGGTCATTGTATCAGAAATATGAAACTATATAAATAAGGTAGTTTTCAAAGGTGGAGTGGTAGACACCGATAAAATATTTAATCTAGCACAACTAAAGGATATTTATGACTTAGGTATAAGACGTCGAGAACCTTTTTTACGTTCTCGAATTAACATTTTTCTCCAGTGAAATGCTTTCAATCTTTAGTCTAATAAACATAGTAAGTGACAGGTGTATACAGTGAGAGCTCTGATTGGTGGGAAGGAAATAAGTATTTGAACTTATTAACTTTTATTAAAATATGACTTTGTGTGTTTTGCAGGTATAAGTGGTTGGGAAGATATAAGTAATTCAGCTGAACCGTGTGCAGCAAAGGTAAATGAGGGAATGACAATTTTTTTTTTATTTGTTACATAATTTTACTAATGTAAACTTGGATAGTATAGATGAACAGTGACAGAAGCTTATATTGTATTTAAACATTTAGTGTTGCTCCTTTAGAGGCTATTTTTCTTAGTAGGATATTAACTTTTGTTCAAGAAAAGTGTTTAGAATGTCTTGTTGTATGATCCCAAATTTGTTAGGTTGTATAAAGATTGAAATACCTCTAAAGTGTTTGTTTAATTTAATTTATTATTGCTTGTTAAAAAAAAATAGTTGAATACCAACGTAAATTGTTTAACATGGTTAATACATAAAAAGATTTATCATATTTAATATTTAATAGAATATGGTATAAATGATTAAAAAATAACCATAACCCTTAATTCTTACAGATAATAATTATAATTTTTATTTTTCTATTTAAAGCAACCTCCACTTGATTGACATCAAAATATAATGTGAAATCAAACTATAGTTAAATTTTTTCATATATTAGCATGGTATGAAAACTTATATCATTTTTTACCAGATAAAGAAAGTTATTTTAAAGTAAATTGACAAAAAGAACAATTAAAGAGTATTATATCACTAAATTTGTTTATATTATTAATATGAAACCATCCAGAAGTCCACCACGGCGTGTTATCTATTCTATTCTGCAGATGGTTTGGTGAAGACTAAGGGTTTACTATATACCAAGTTTTGGCCTCTTGCAAGTGTATAGGGGTAGTAACTTTGATTTTAGGGCTAAGTTGAGATAACGATTACGAGTCTCTTGCCACGTGCTCAAACTACACCAATTTATGCTCCTTGTTTAACCCAGTTAATTTCTTTTAGAGGTACATTGTCTAAATTAAAATACAAAAATATGTCTATAGCATCTCCATTCAAATTATTTATCATCAATAAAAGGTCAAAAAATATATATGTAACTTCCTAAGTTCTATTTTTTTACAAATAAATACAGTAAGCTTTAATTCTATTGACTTTCAAAATTTGTCTCTTTTATAGATAGGTACTTTCGTTTTCTAATTCATTCCTTAAACTTTATTATTCTTGTACCTATATTTTTTATTTTATTCTAATTAATCTTTCAAATTTACTAATGTTTTGATAAATAATTTTCTAACATAATGAATTGTAATAAAAAGAAGAAAATGATTAATAAATTATTGGCATTTATATGATTTAACTGAAACATATTAAAAAAACAAACCTATTTATAGAACTGGAATTTTAATTCAAATTCTTTAAAAGCATAAGTGTGATTCTAAAAATTTTGATCAAAAACTAAATACATTATGATAAATCCAATATAGATTATTTAATAATAAAGTAAATTTATTATTTAAGATATTGCATACATTCATGACATTAATAGATAGAAAATGATGAAGAATGAAATATTTGAAATAAAAAAAAACCTTGATAATATTTTAATAAAAATTATATGCATTAATTAAAGTTTTAAAGTATATGCTCTACTCTCTGTGTAAATAACAAAATTATATGCATTAATTAAAGTTTTAAAGTATATGCTCTACTCTTTGTATAAATAACAAAATATTCAATAATATTATCACCTAACATAAATCAATAACAAGATCTAAATAATATTATCTCTTAAAATAAATCGATAAGACCTAAATAACACATGTAGACTAATGGTGATGACTTATGTAATATGTATATATATATAATCAATTATACTTATATTATAATTTATGGGACAATGTACTTTTCAAGAATAGACATTTTTTTAATGATATTGACTATTGATATATCTTTTCAATATATTCCTGTACCATTTAACTGGATATATTAAAGGCCCACATAATTTGATCTCTCTTGCTAAATAAATTATTAAATGTATCATGATGTAAAAAATAAAAAATAAAAGTGAGAAAAATATCTCCGATCCACACAAGATAATAACATTTTTCTTGTTTGTTTGCCCAATCAATTATATTTTCATAGATATATAGCATTGAGCAATATACAAAAGGCAAGTGATGGCTTTATTGGAGGATAACCTAAAAGCTAAGCTAAAACATTAACATCTCAACTATATTAATGAACATCATTTCAATACTGATAATCATTTTGGAAAACATGAATAAATAAATATTAAGACAATATATATTGATCTTTGTTTATATAAGTAAAAACTCACTAATAATAATAATAATAATAATAATAATAATATAGATATATGACAATCATATTATATGAATGCTTCATTATTAGGCGTTTATTACTTTATCTATTCTCTAATTAACTTAAGAGCGAGAGTGTTTTCATATACATATCCTCTATAAATCTAAACAACTTGAAGAAAATAGTAAAAAAAGGAAGAAAAAAAAAACACTTATCTACACTTAAATAATAATAAGAGATATCTTATAACTAAATTTATAAATTAACACATATAAGAGAAGTTACGAGTTAACACGTATAAAAGGAGATAAAATATAACACATAAATAGTAACTTACACAATACTTATAAATTAGAAAACTAATAGGAGTCTAAATTCTCTGTTAAATTTTTGATATTATTTCTTTATTGTAATACAATAAAAAGGTTGTTAATATATTTTAAAATATTAAAAATCAATGTATTTTGGATAACACCAAAAATCTAACACAAAATTTAAATTATAAAATGTATAAAATAGAGAAAACTATTCTAAAGTATCTGTACAGATAAAGGTATAAAATGAAGTATCTCATCAAATATTTGTTGCCTGTCTAACTCTTAGTAAATTTTTCTGATTAGTTATTAATTATAGAAATCTTTAAAAACAGAAAAAGTAACTTCACCAAAAGAAATTAATACGAGATAAATTCAACGTTAATAATTAGTAAGTTGCTCTAGGTTTTTAGAATATAATATGGAATTGTTTTTAAGTGGCGCACAACTATTTTTCTGTGTTTTTGGATTTTCCGTTGAGAGTAATGAACGAAGAAGCTTCACTTTTATAGATTACTTCTTTATAAGTATTAAATTGTCTTTATTCTCTTAAAAGAAATACCTACACTATAGTACCAACAATTTGGGTGGGGAGTTCAGTTGTTTTAAGAAATAAGTGGCAAAAATTAATTTCCTTTTTTATGGAAACTTTGTTATATTAAATTAAATGGATGAGTCTGACTTCATTGCATTTTCTTTATTAATTTTTAAAACAAATTATTCTAGAGGGTACAATGCAACTTGTTAAATTGTTTACTTCAAGGTATTTTCTTTATGAAAGAGCTTGGTATATAACTTCATACGAAGTATCGACATCGTGAAACAAAAACATTTAATTTGCTAAGTTCAATTCAACTCCTTGTGTCTATAGGTATGGCCAACATGCATTTGTGGAGATAAAGGTTTTTCTGATGCATTTGCAACCTTTTCTTATTTATTTAACCTAATCGGCTCAATCACAAAAACTTGGTTTTAATATTTTGATGATAACCATGGATGCAATCTTTCTTGAGATTTTATTTCTTAACCTACCCGAAATGCATGCTTGTTTTCAGAGTCTCGTGGAAAACGTCAAGAGGGTATTGGCTCAAATTTAATGTTATGTTTAATTGGATTTGGTATTCATCCAAAAAGAATTACTACCATTCTTGGAAACCTTAATAACACATAATATGAATATTTTCGTTTTTTAATGCAATTTATTTTATATTCTAAACAATTTTGTCATGATTCGAATTACCACTTATGCCAACTTAGGTAATTGTTTTAATAATATGAATATCAACCAACTTTTACATTGACTTTTTAGCTAATTGGGTTTTTGATTTTCTAATTGAGATTCCGAGAACTAATCACTTGGTTGTTTAAAATTTCTGCTTTTGACCTTTTGTTCATGCTTCATACATTATATATTATCTTGGTTTTAAGCATATACTACAGCTAGGGTCACTTGCTTAAGTTCATGATATCAAGTTGGTCTTAATCAGTTTGACTGATCGTTAATTGATCGTGAGTGCAATTAGTGACTTTTCGTTAATTGTACATATTTGTAATTAAAAATGAATTAAGGTAATTATATATGTAGTTGCATGCTTTTAAATATATAGATATGCCAGCTGATATTGACAAATTGCATGAATCCCTTTTGCGACTTAATGGAGCACTCAAGCCTGAGGACAGAGTTAAAATTCTATTTAATTATGCTCTAGTAATTAAATGATAAAAACAAAGTACACTAAAGATTGTATCTTTTCTTATATTACACTTGTCAGAAACTAATCTCCATTACTTGGCTTAAACAATTCAGAAAAAAAATCAGCATCATCTTGTAAAATCACCAGTCTAAAGCACTCAAGTGAATTGGTCGTGAATAATCATTAGAAGAAGAATAATTTACATTATCTGCGAGTACCAACTTGCTGTAAAGCTTTTATTGCAGAGATTGTGGCAAAGACAGTGAGAGTATTGCCTTACATATATAAAAGAATAATTAAAAAAAAAAAAAAACTTGTTTCATTGTATTTATTTTGAATTTTTAGAGAATGGTATGGTCGTTCATTTATAAATATAAATCAAAATAAAATTTAATAAATAAAAACGAAACAAATAGTACTTTTGTTGATACACTGTGTGTCCACTTAACGTTACTCTATATAGAAGAATTGTTTGTTTTCTCATTACTATGATTGATGGTGGGGTTTTGTGTGTTGAATCAAAAGTTGCTTTTCTGTATTTCAAATTCAATATGGCAATCGCACTAATATAGTGAGAAAGCACACTATGAATTTAACATCTCTCAAGGATTCACAAAAAACCCTATTATTGCCGTGAATATTCAAATGCCCATCAATGCCAAAACTAATCATTAATCTCTAAACTTTATTAGGGGGCGTGAAATATAATTATTACATGCATTAGCAATCTTAGTTAGAGGCTTTCTTTTAAGCTGGTACGTTTATTTACAATTTTCAACCACTCTCTCTCATCATATATATCATTCTTTGCATCATTTATATTGCGCACGTGCCCTTGAGAGATTTTGCATGAAAAATAAAATAAAATTATGAATTGTGAAATCAAGGAATTGAATTTCTGTGATACAATATAAAAGCCTTTTGCACAACTGATAATGAAAATATTCCTTTGTTGTTAGAGATAATCACAAAACGTGTATATATAAAGGCAAAACTTGATTTGGAACTAAGAAAAAAAGTGAGTGAAGCCAAATATAGTTATATGAAATTGTGTTTACAATGATTAATCTTGTAATTAAATAGCATTACGCGACATCTAGTATTTTTACTAATACACACATCTATCAAATCAGAAATCAGTATTGTGATTTGGACCTTGGAACTTTTGATGTTAATTAGCTTCTTGTGTGTGTATAAATATATATAAATGGTAGGATCACTATGTGTATTTCTGGGTGCAAAAGCAAAGTAGCATTGAAAGGCAATCATGGGCAATGATAAAGTCAATTACATGGGATTTCATAAATCTGGTTAAAATTTAGTTGATATGATTACCACAAAGTGATGAACCCGTGCAAAAACCCATTATAAATATGATATAATAATGAAAGACTTTTAAGGGGCATCAACACATTAATGAATATATTATTAAAGTGTGGTTTCTTGATATTTAAGCCACTTTCTTTCAAGTTTTGATTCCCAACGACCCCACATTTGTTCAGTGCATTCATCCTAGCTAGAGTTCCATTTGATTTAACATCTGCATATGCCTGTCTGTTTATGTTCTGTACATAAAATATTAACACTAATATCATATATGCTACTTCAACACATATTAGCACAACACTATAAAATATATCATATAGAACTCAGTAAAACATAATATCTGTGCTCCAAAACCACAGTATGAGCAGATTCCGGAGTCTATTAATTGTCTAGTTGTCTAGTTTTCTGCTGCAATTAATGTATATACATATATATAATCTTTCTTGAGTAATACTAGTATAGTATATGATTAATAATTTAAACGAATCTTCAAATGGTGTTGGATGTGTCTATTTATATATATACATGCTCTTGTCAACGCCTTCATCATATGTTAAGGAACAGGAGTTACTCATATAAATTGTTAGAATATGGTTGAATATGGCTTATGCAGATGAAGCTTGCCAAAGAGGTGCAGTATGAGCCACAATTTTTTCTCTTCAACCAATTAAGAATCGATTTATACACACATTTGTATATTATATGCTTCTCCAACACTTCGTATTTTTCTTTCCTTAGAACGTTATCATCACATATCATACATATGTCTAAATATATCATACATATAACTTTTCTTTCTTTTCTCTTTTTCATCTATAGGTGGTTGTTCATGTTCACCAACTTTTTTTTTCTCTTAAGAACATTATATATATCCATCCAAGTTTTCTTTATTTTATGACAAATATCTTTCTTTTTGCATTTTTTACTTAGTTATTTGATGAAAGACCTTGAGTTTGTTCCCATCAACATTGAATACAATGGGATATTTGTAAATTATTATAAAAAAATCTATTAATTAAATGTTTTAAAGTTTTTTAAAAATGGAATTTTTAAATAACTGTAATTTATATTTTAAATATATCAATAATTTTTTTCAACATATCAATGAATACTTATTAATATTTATGCAATGTAGGACATATTGGTCAATATTAATTATAAAAATGCATCTAATCATTAATAAAATGAAAAACTGTGTATGGGTAACAATATGCAAATAAAGAATTTGAGTCAAACCCAATTATTTCCTCCTTGAATAGTTGCATTCTATCAACCACAAGCAATCTTCAAATCTCCAAAATCTTCAAATTCATAATCTCCACCATCTTTAAAATCACAACCAAAATCATCATACAAATCTTCAGATCAATTTTAGGAGCATATATATTACCATTATATAAGTAACATATTGACTTCGGTATTAAAAAGTCTTTCAGCACACCTTTGTACGACCACCATAATGAGACATGCCACCCCATCCTACACTATATATATTGTGACCAGAGGCTGAGATCCCACTCACAAGAGTGTATGTATCATCACAAAACTCCTTAAATCAGAGTTATCTATACCTCTTGTTTATATACATTTAATTGTATTAAATCTTGTTTAGGAATACATTTAGATGTATCAAAGTTTGTTAGAGTTTAAGAGCTAGATTTATAAACAAATATAACTTAATATATATATATTGTTTTAATGTTTTGGATGAAAGATGATGTGATGCTTTTGTGATTCATTATTATTCTAATATTCTCATATTATTTTTTCTTAAATAAAAAAAAAACTAAATTTACTAATTTCACAATTTTCTCCCTATCTCTTAAAGACCAATGTAGCACATTGAATTTGAATTTGTTTTCAATCATTTAGAATTTATTTTAAAAAATCTGTTATTCTGTAATAATTTAAATGATGATTAATAAATAAATAACTTAACAGATGTATGCATAATTTTTAAAAATGTTCATTTTAAGAACATAATGTTTTATTCCGGGTAAATCAAGTAGAAAACGAGAATAACAAGTTAGCAATGAAGTTGCAAACATTTAATTAGACACCCATTATGTTAAATGAACTTCTGAACAATTCATCTTCGTGTAGGATACCCAAACATTTTCTAAATTCTCTCACCAAAGTAATTTAATTTCATCTCCCTCATTTTGTTTTTTTTTTTCTTTTAAACAATTAACAAAACAAGATGTACTTCCAAAGTTTTAACCACTCAGTAATTAATATTATTATTACGCATCATATTTTTTCAATAATTAAATACTATATTAATAGTGTAAACAAACATATTTAATTTTAAAAAAGTTAGACAACTAATATTATACAATTAAATATAAAAAAATTATAGAGATAACCTCCAAGATTTTTACATTGCACTTGTATTATAGTTCTTTTTACTACTATAATGGTCTCTCTTACAGGGAGATACAAAACATTGGATTTTTATATGTGTTTATTTTATATGTATTGGATTTTTTTTAATTATGATATCATATTAGACAATTGTTTAACTTAATTCAGATTTGATATCATATTTAGACTGAATCAAAGTGAATGGCACTAATTTAAATAGCATCCCTTTCAAAAACCAAACCAGGACTTGGGATATGTTGCACAAACATGGAATTTTTTACAAAAGACTGGACTCGACAAATTGTTACACCAAGCCACATAACTAAAAAATAAACTCATCAAATCTGGTGATCTTCAACCTCCTAATCATCATAGTAAAATTAACTCAAGTATCAAAGTATCATAGAGACAATCCATCATAGATATTGTTTTTGTTTTGTTTCTTAGTTACGAATGGAAAGTCTAAAAAAAAAAGCCAGAAACAAGGTATGTGAAAGCTATTTATAAAGAGAAAGACATCACATTTATACCTTTTTAAAGGAAAGACTAGACACACCTTTTTAGTAGTAGAATGAGGGAGGTAAGATCAGATCAAGGATTAAGATGAAGAACTTTTCGAGGCCAACATTACGGTATTGTAGTCAGTGGGCAACAATGCATGAGCTTCACACAAAATATATACAGGGTAGTTAATGTTGACGACGTGTGACTATAACTCTACCCTCAACTTATTGCGTAATAAGATATCACCTATAGCATAGAATGACTCATTCCACAAAGAAAGATACTATGACAAAAAAGTTTAAAATAAACTAGAAAATAAAATCAAAATTTATACTTATGATAAAATAATAAATCAAAATATTGTGTCATATTTAACACATTAATAAATTACACAGCAATAAAATATTAAAATTTTAATACGAGCTATGGAACAAATCATTCTATGTTTTGACTCACTTAGATGGTGGGTTATATAGATGACTTAGAGACTTAAATGTTACAAGAAACTGTAAAACATCTGATCCCTACTATAACCCTTCTAAACAAAATATAATTACAAAATGTATACATTGCCTATGTTTTGTTTAAATGCAGTCATACTTCAATTTGTATCACGCATCTCTATCTGATATGTGTTTAAATATGATACTCTAGCATATTTTATCAATATTTATCAATAAAATATTCAAAAGAATAAATTTGTAAATTTTTATTTTGACAATGTTCATGTGATTTTAATTTAGATTCGCATATAGTTATAATTATATATTTACTATATTTTAAATTTTTTTGTGAATTTTTAAATACACATTTATTAACATATCCTATTATTTTAAATAAACATATCCATGTATTCGATACACATCAGATCCAATATACATATATCTATGATCATCCTATACACCTTTAGTATCAGCGTTGTTTTTGCATATTATCAACCCTAATCTCAACCTAAACGGTAGAATTGAAAAAAAAAACATACTTAATTCATGAGCGGCAGTGTTGTGCATAAAACTACTTTTAATAGATAATAGGTGATGATTATTATGTCAAAATTAATTAGTTTATTTTATTCTCATAATTAATTAGTTAGGAAGACCATCTTAATTTTTTTTTCCTGAGAATGAGAAAGCTTCCTTGATACAAGGCCAAACTCATCCTCTACCACTTGACGTGGTGTTCTATATATGCTTGCTATATAAAAAAAATAAAAATAAAAAATTCCAAGGAGACCATAGAAAATATTTATGAATAACTTATTAGAAACTGTTGTCAATTCGTAATGTCCTTCTACACACCATCGATGAGAAAGGAATGCCATTAGGGGGTGGTAAAATTCTATGTAAATTATATTATAAATTTTCAAGTGCTATTTGCTAACTAGAAAAAATAAGTAAAAT
>Ga0123340_1001420_pt1 | contig 19834 bp, 18 predicted proteins | sample SirMexnodulemix_FD_89961 | JGI IMG/M metagenome (GOLD analysis project Ga0123340, IMG submission 89961) | Root nodule microbial communities of legume samples collected from Mexico - Siratro Mexico nodule mix | ecosystem: Host-associated > Plants > Roots > Nodule | place: Mexico: Nepantla... | reverse complement strand
ATATATATATATATATATATATATATACATAAAATTTAGAAACTCTAAGTTTGAGCAAATCCAATACTAAACCTAATAAATAAAGTTTGGATTGAGGTTCAACTTTTTTTTTAATTTAGATTCAATCAAATTCAATATTAGTCTAGTTAGATTGAGTTATATTAATTGGGCTAAAATAAAATAACAAATTTGACCTTCACAGTCCAAACAGGAGTCAGATCAAATATTTGTTATGCATACACTATCTATTACTTATTTTTTATTCAACACATAAACATGTCACATGTATCTAACATACCAACAAAATCAATATCTTAGTTATGATAAAATCATTAAAATGACACATTTTTTAATCATAAAAGTAAGCACCCTATGAAGATTGAATTGTGTAGCTTGGTAACTTATCGGCATGCAATACATCATACTAATATTTATATATTGTTATATATATTTATTATTTCATATTTTATCTATCAAAATTATTTGACACATTGATCCTTCCGTGTTTCTGTTCTTTACCCTCATTTCATTCGTCTGAACCCGTAATCAATGTTAAGACATTCAGCTCTATCTTTTCCAATGTTTTTGAATTTCTCCTCTTCGTGTTACATCATTAGATCCCTTCCTTTGTTTTGATGATGATCCTGTGCATTGACTATTTGTGTTGTTTATTTGTTGATTGAATCTTTCATGAACCTTCTTTCACTTAGTCAAAATTGTCTCTAAATTTTCTTCCTTTTCAACTTCGTTATCCTGCTTCACGATGCATTCATTGCATTTCACGTTTCACACCAAAACACTTGGGTAAAAATCAGTTCATATACTTGTAAAAATTACTAAACTAGATTATCAATATGTGAAACGTTATTTATTTGATAGCCCAACTCTTTAATTGCTTATGGAGATTGATAATAAAAATTAATTATTGTACATCTTACATAAATCTTATATAATTTCTTTAAAGCATAGTTATCAATGAAAACAGATTATTTTCATTATTATCAAGCATGAGTGACGACAAATTATTATGAAGAAGCAGATAAGCCAATAACCTAACCCGGCCAAGTCTCTTTCTCTCCGTGTCCCTTCCAATTAATGTAAAATTTATGACTGACTTATAAACACATACGCTCGGATACACACAAAAGAAGACTCAGTGCAAGAGACACCCACATTCTAATCCCATATTCTACTTCATCATTAATTACAACACATTACCAAAAATTAAAAATCAACAAGCGAAGGAGTTAAAAAAGCAATGAAAGATTTCACTTAATTAGCATAGAAAATAATAAGAAAAGAAAATGCTTTCTGATTTATGAAAAAAACAAATTAATGAGAATAGAAACAGTTGTCTGTGATGTTAAAAAGAAAAAAGAGAAGTGAATAACAGTGAAAAATCCTTTTCGTCCTTTAGCTTGGCATCTTATCTGTGGTGTGGGTATGTATTTGTGAAGTGTGGCTATTCTCTTGTTCCTAAAGCCACAGAGGGAAGAGGAGGTAGCAGCCAAAACACCACACGTTGTTGTTCTGCAACCAACCCTAATAACTAAAATATCAGAACCACTTCGCTCACCATTCACCATGCTCAGCTCAAACTAGCTACAACTGTAAGTTATTTGTCCTCTTTCACCTTCACCGACTTCCTTCATTCTTTATATTTCCGCTTCTCTTCTCATCCTCACCCCTTTTCGCTTTCAATATGGCCAATCACAATCACTGTGTTCCAGATTTCGATATCCAAATGGACGACCACAACCCCTACCCCATTCTCACGCCTTCGGGATCACCTCGCCAAAACAAACCCTCTATGTATGTAAATTCTATCTTCGCTCTTTGCTCTTCACAATTTTTTTTCCGTTTTTTCTTTTATTAATTAGTTAATTCACATAGAGTCATGAAAATTGAAACAGTGCAGATGACGACGTAATGGAGCTGCTATGGCATAACGGTCAGGTTGTGATGCAGAGTCAGAACCACCGTTCTCTCAGAAAACCGCCGCCGCCGATGCCGAGGAACTCCAACGATGCCGCCGCCGCAGGTCCTTCCACGGCCAGGGAGATTCGACCGCAGCTCGAGAATTTCAATCAACATCTCTTCATGCAAGAAGGCGAAATGGCTTCGTGGCTTCACTATCCAATCGACGACGACGTACCTCCGTTGGATCAGGCTTTTTGCGCCGATTTCCTCTACTCGCCGCCCACCGTTAACAACAGCAGCGCCATGCAAACTCTCGCGACGTCTCAGCTGACGGACCACCGCCCGATTTCCGCACCGCCTCGACCTCCAATTCCGCCGCCGAGGCGGCCAGAACCGAAGACGCCGAACTTCGCCTACTTCGCTAGGCACAACACGAGAGCCGCTGAGCAGAGCGTGAAGGCCGCCGCGGGGGAGTCCACAGTGGTGGATTCGTGCGAGACGCCGTCCGCCGCCGAAGTGGCGGTTTCGAGAGTTTCGGAAACTGTGAGGAGCGCGGCGGAACCGACGGAAGGAGGCGCCGGCGCTCCGGTGGCTTCCACGAGTGCCGGTGGCGGAAGGAGCACGATGATGTGCGACGTGACTATGGCGTCGTCGCCTGGCGGTTCGAGTAGCATTGGCGAGCCCGTTCAGGTGGCGGCGGCGGAGGACCGGAAGCGGAAGGGTCGGGAGGCGGAAGAATCGGAGTCTCAGAGCGAGGTGAGTGAATTGAATTGACTCAGCGTTGTTTCTTTGACTCTCGCATCAGATCATAGTTACAGTTTACGAATTCCGTGTACGTTGGCGTCCGGTATCGTGCGCAGGGTGAGTGACGTGGGTTTACGTGAGCACTCACCGTCCTGCTGCATTCATTTCGGTGCTGTGGCCGTGTGCTCTTTTGTTACGGTCACTTTCACCGTCGCGGCTGCACACGTCCACGACACGTGTATGGATGGCCATGAATACTTTTGTTTAATGGAAATGATGGAAGATATTTTAAAATAAAATTTAATTTAAATAGATTCACAATACTCATCTTTTTAACATTCATGTTTTTAAAATTTATATTTAAAATAATATCTTATTAATGGAATTTTCTATACTAATAATACATAAAAATTACACTCTTTATAATAATTATGACTACATCATACTCTTTTCAATGATTAATTAAAATGCCGTAATCAATATTTTATACTTTTAATATATTTTAATTAAATTATTTAAGTTTACTTTTGACCCATAAAATTTTTACACCGACAACCAGTACTAGTATTTTAATTAAATTCTATGATTTTTAATTTTTATTTTTATATAACAATTTATGATTGACATGGTTTAAAAACAGTTAAATTTAATTAATTTCTATAAATTTTCAGTAAGAAAATTTTATGCTCCACATTAGGTATGAAAATTATAACTGATAACTTAGTCAAAGATGGTAATGATTAGTATTATATTCATATGATGCACTTCAATTCAACATGAACAACCTCACTCTTTTCCTTTTCTTTTCTGCTTTTGTTTTGGGGGATATTGGAAGGGTACACATGCAAATGGAGGAGAAAAGGTATCAACTGTACGACATTGAATCACATTTCAAGATTATGATGACGATTGGAGTGGCTCGTCATGTGCATTTGGTCGAAATTACTTATGGGTGATGAGTACTTAAGTTAGGGAGTGCTTTTTTTGGTGTAAAGTTAGGGAGTGATTTTGATGCAGAGTCGCACTAACTAACTCAAATGTGTGCTTAAAGTTAGAACTAAAAAGTTCCAGTTTTTTTAAGCTGAGATAATCAAAAAGGTAAATAATCTACTAATAATGTGCTGAGGCATGATTTGACTTAGTTTATACATAGCTTGTGCTGGAGAGACATTTTCACACCCTTTCTCTGATTTGATTTCGTTGAAGTTAGTAGTTCAACAGGCAGAAATGACCAGACCTATGTATGGGTGTTCTAGTGATCGAAAAATATAAGTTTGATTTGAGTAATCCAAATATAAGAGATGCAGCTATTACTATTAGCTAAGCTTATATGCATATCCTAATATCAATTTTAAGTCTCTTGTCTGTGGGATGATTACTCATTTATAACCCATGTTTAAAGATCTTAAGGAAAACTACGAAATTTTTAGCCTTTCTCTTTTCAATTTTTTTGTATTCTTAAACTAGAAACGAGTTCTGATTTCCCAAAAAAGATAGCCTGTTTCAAGAAATTGGGTATGAGGCAGGTCAATAGCTCACTAGCAGTTTTTTTCTCTCTAACTGATATTCTGCGATATATTTAAATTTCACTATTTGCTTCTTGTATATTCTTATTTCATTTTGTCCTGCTGGAAAAAAAAAGGATGTTGATTTTGAATCGGAAGCAAAGAAACAAGTTCGAGGAACAACATCTACAAAGAGATCACGTGCAGCGGAGGTCCATAATCTCTCTGAGAGGGTCTGTACTTTCATTTCTTTTTCGAGTTCGTATATTTTATACGCTTTTCTTTCTCAGAACATAAAAGCTTTCACTTGGCATTTGCACACAGAGGCGTCGTGATCGGATTAATGAAAAGATGAGAGCTCTGCAAGAACTTATACCTCGATGTAATAAGGTAAACGGAATTTTAAAATTCTAACTTCTGCAGAATTTAGATTTTATATCCTTCATAATTTCTTTCTAATTTTTGGTCCCTATTTTGAATGCATAGTCGGACAAAGCTTCAATGTTGGATGAAGCAATTTCGTACTTGAAGTCATTGCAGTTACAAGTGCAGGTAGACTCTTCATTTTTGTTGTTGATAGAGTTTGTTCTATAATTCATTTCCATATATACTGTATTCCGTGTGACAAAAAATTTCTTAGACTGATTAATCTATACTCAGTTCATGTATTGCTGTTATGCAACATGTTTTGCTTTGAATGCACCATCTTTCAGTGCTATAATATTACAGAACAATTCACATGCGGATAGTTTATCAGAATCCAAAATTTCATAACTTAGTGATCTTCAAAAAGATTTTAGGAGGAAGAGTAAAAGGCTTGTGTGAAATCTAAGGATGGAAAGACAATGTAATAAGCTGTTGCAATCTAAGTTTTCTTTGGAATGAAATTCTAGATCTTTCAACTGTAAGAGGTCGACAGGGCTATGTTGTATGTATCTAGATGGAGGGCTTTAATATTATTTATTGAAGAGTACACTAGTATTAGAATGTTCATATTCTATACAGTGTTTTAAGTTATTCACCTTCCCTGGTTATATACTTTCATTTCTTATGCAGATGATGTCCATGGGATGTGGCATGGTACCTATGATGTTTCCTGGAATCCAGCAGTACATGCCAGCAATGGGAATGGGGGTTGGAATGGGTATGGGTATGGAAATGGGAATGAACAGACCTGTAATGCCGTTTCCCAATATGTTACCTGGTTCAGCTTTGCCAGCAGCAACAGCAGCTGCTCATTTGGGACCAAGGTTTCCAATGCCTCCTTTCCACATGCCGCGTGTTCCTGCTCCTGATTCATCCAGAATGCAAGCACAAAATTTGTCAGATAATAATATGGTTGCAGCTGGTCCACCTCATCCAATCCACTCTCGTCTCCCAAACTTCACGGATCCTTATCATCAATATCTTGGTCCCCACCCAATGCAGTTTCAAGTAATTCAGGTATTTTGTCCTCTAATGCTATTTCAGATTTGGATTTTCTTAAACGACGTGTGAAGTAATTTGTTGCACGTGAGGTGCATTAGGTTTCCTGCCACCGTGACAAACTATTTTAGTGTGGTGCATCTTTTAGTGCCCACCTTAGAGATCGCTGCGAATAATGCTCTGGTTCTGTGTAAAAAATTATGTTATATGTTCCTGCCTGATAACTCATACCTCAGATATTGAATTCTGATTTTATTTATACTCCCTTGGTGGGAAGAAAAGGTCTCTCAAAGTACTGTAAAGAAAACTCAAGTTTAGCATAGTTGCTTATATTTTTTATAGTTTAATCGAACAGAGTATGAACCTTTATGAATTGAGGTCTATTTCCGTGTGCAGAATCAGGCAATGAACCAACCAAATGTTGGCAAGCCCAGTAACAGTAGGGGCCATGAGAATCCAGAAAACCATTAGTCAGGTGAATTGCTTTATTATCTTAGTATTCTACTATACTTAGCTTCTTTTGGTGATAATATAAGTTGGTAAAATGTACGAACTTTCTAATATACTCTTTTGAATCATTTTTTATTATTAACCAAAACTTATCAAAATTCACAAATTTTTGTAAGCGTGGCTTCTTATTAAAAGATTAATTATTTAGGTTTTAATAAATTTTAGAAAATATGAAGTTGCTAATATTTCTTTCTCCTGTGAATTTGTCTTGTATTGGAAAGAAAGTGCAGCAGGGAATGTGTTCTTAACACTTTCTGTAAAAAAGTATAGTTTGTCGTGCAATCTGGTTCTTAATGATTTTATTTTGGCTTACTCTGTTCTTGCGTCATAAGCTTCGGGAGCATGCTATTTCCTGCAGCTTGCTACGTATTATATAATGCAAATATGGCAACTTCTAAATATTTCAATTTTTTATGACATTCAGGAGAAAAAAAATGATTCTTATAGTTAGAATCAAGAGGGTGACTATTCAGATGGTGCGGCATAAGTTGTATAGCTTTTTACCACTAGCACTCAGAATGTGAATTGTAAGTCCTGAATATATTGCATAAAACAAGGATAACCATTATTAACAATCTACCGTGTGCATTGCAGGTTAGATTTTCCGACACCTAAATTACAGGTGCAGAGTTTTGTAGTTTCAAGAGAACGAACTTTTTAGCTGTTCTCAGTAGCAAGCTAATCTATACACAGCTAACATGTAAATTATTGCAACGAAGTTTTCCCTCTTTTTTTGTCCTGTTTTCCCTGTATTCAACTTTAATTTTTGAGAGTCCTTGATATGAGAAGAGGAACTGGATTGATGGCACAATAGATGAAGGAACATTCTACACCTAACGTGAAGGCCCACGTGATAGCTTCGTATGTTTAGTTTGATTTCTGTTTCAGATTACTCGAGTACTACCATTTTCTCCTGTTAGGCTAGGCGTTACAGCAGCACGTGAAACTTCGTCACTGTTATTTATGGAGTGAAATTGAAGCAGTTATCTACGCCACCCAGATAACGATTCTGTTGTTACGATGTACGATCTATTTAGTCAGTTAAGGAAAGAAAATTTGAATAAAATTTAAAAATTAGTGCCATTTCACGGAAAAAATTGTACAGTACATCGTTGAATTAATGTATATTTGCAGAAAATTTAAAATATTTGTTCGAAAAATATGTAGATAAGAAATATAAAAGTAAATTGAAATTTTGAAATTTTATTAGGCTACTCTCATCTTTTAGTATTAGAAAATTTTAAATTTTATTTAGAAAGTAAAAGTTTGAAACTTTTCGAAATTCTTGGTCCTCTAAAAAATTTAAGTATTTTTCACTTCTTTCTCTCTTCATCGTTAGGTTTAATTTTGACTTTTTTAGCTCCATTGAGAAGGAAACATCATTGGTTATAATTGTGATTATTTTTTATCAGACATTATCACGGTTATTAATTGTCGATGTAATTTCCTAATAATACATTGATATAATTTGCTTTTATTTTTAGTTTACATTAATTTGGATAGTTTTTTTATGCAATATCAATTATAATTTTCTTTTATATCATAGATTGAGGATGTAAGTTAAGATTTTTTTTCAGCATTGATACAATTATTTTTTGGTCAATGTTGGTCATTTTTAATCAAAATTAATAAAAATATTTTTTTGTTGACATTGTTAATATTTTTTTTATTGTAGTTGGCTATGAATACTTATTGCTTGAAGTTAATCACGATTTTCCCAATAAAATTATTCTTTTTCTTACGTTAACTATTTTTCATTTAATGTCGCTCTTATTTTTTAATAGATGTTTGCAAGGATTATTGGGAGTTGTTTTTTAATTTTATCATAATTAATAGAAAATTTCGCTTAATACATTTTTTAAAATATATTACATTTCTACAATAATATTTACATCTATTAGGTCGCATAATGTTCTGGTTTGATATTTTACATACAATTTCAAATCTAACAGGTGTATTGAATTGTAATTTCAAAATGTCTTTTTTTCTTCTGAAGAGTCTGGTAGATTTTAAAAGATCTAGTAAAGAATCTTATATTTTTTTTTTAAATAATTTATGATTAAATTTAAGATTTCGTAATGTGAATATTAAATATTATAAAATATGAAATCATATATTTGAAAGAAAGGACATTAATATAATAACAAAATTATACATTTGAAAAAAAATATTAATATGTTTGATTAAGAAATAACAAGTAAATGGGGTTGGATTGAAAAATCTTAAAACTTTGTTTTCTTTTTTAAGATTTCGAGTTCATGATAAAGTTCTTTCAACAAACTTTTAAAACTTTTTTCTTTTAATCAAATGCTCATATTCTAACTTTTTTAATCTTTTCCAATAACTTCAACTTCTATTCTACTCTTAACTTTTATATTTTAATAATTCACTCACTTAATTTTTAACTCAAAATTCATTTGAAACAAAATATAATAATATAAGTTTATCCTTTATCACATAAGGAGCAAATGCCAAATCATGATTGTTGAAAGATTGTATTATTTGAACGGTATACATTTTTAATATTTTTTTATGATTAGGTCTACTTTACGTATATAATAAAATTTTAAAAATAGTTTCGTTGGGCTAATATTCTCTTTATTTTAAAAAGAATGTGTTAGAAAGAACAATTTTAACATTCCTTAAAACATTTATATGATCTAATATTTTTTTATATTTATTAATTATATGAAATTTAATTTTTGTTAATTGAGTCAACCCGTATCCGTAGGAAATAATTTGCCAAATATCATAAAAGATAGATCGTCTAATGGGCGAATACATCCAAGACTATCTTTCAAGTAATTTAGAGAATATGAAAGTAATGCATTATATTTTAGGTCTCATCGGCAACTCATGCTTATCTGTCCCGCAGATAACACTGTGATGATTTGGTTTTGTTAATTGAAGTCAAGTTCACATATGAAACAAATAGTATAAGGGTATGATTTAATTAACAAATAATACATCATGATTGTTTGTATAATATGCAAGTTACTAATCATCGTAGATTTTAGAATGTTTGTAATGTTCTTGACGGAAGATCCATATATCTATACATCCTAGAACCTACATATTCGTAAGGTATTTAATTCTAAATTTAACTTTTTGACTTATTTCATGATTTTACTTTAATGAAAGTGCAACAAGCAACAAAGAAGTTGAGAATATGGATACTACGTGATGCATTGGATTAGGACCATAGCTCGAGTTTGTATCACTGACTCTTGGGACCAGGTATGAACATGATAAAATTGTAGATAAAATAATTTTCAAGTTTCACATAATGATGATTAATAAAACTTGTTTTCCCATTTCAGCTTTTTCAAGAACAGGAGCCATTGAACAGCCAAACCATAGAATAAATTCGAAAAGAGTGGGCAATACACTTCATTACAGTTAGAAGTAATAACTCATAGTTGTACATCTAGATTTATATAATTGTTACATATATTGTGTTGTAAAATGTTGTAAATATTATATTGTAATTGCTTTAATATTGCATGGAACTGTATTTCTGATTGGAATGGTATATGTATTGAATTGTGAATTTGTAGGGTTTGGTTAATTTGTATTGCTTTTTTTTTAAGAAAAAAAAAAAACACTGCAGACGTAATATGTAAATCTTCAAAACAACCACAACAGGATATACAACACCAGTTACTGGGACCAACTGATGTTGTATACCCCTATTGCATCAGTTGTTATGCCAACTCGATGTAATAGACACTTCGTTTCTAAAAAAATAAAAGGGTATTACACGGTTCTAGACAGATAACCGATGTACTATCCTCTCCTAATGCAAAACCTCACTCAATTAGGTTGGGTATTTGACGTCGGATCTTGTTAAAAATCGATATAGTTTTTCATATATTACATCAGTTATATAATTGATGTAATATGTCAAACATTTTCTACATTGACTGTATCTATATCGGCTCTGAAACCGATATAAAATATCCTCCAGAACTAATTAGAACATCCTTCGAAATAGATGTAGAAGGTCTTTTTTTTACTAAATGATGTAAGTCATAGTCTTAGTATTAGAGAAGACTATTAATCGTCAATGATACCACTAGGTGTTATTTTACTAAATAAGTTTAAAGAGCTACTAAACGGGTTTATTTAGTTAACCATGGACGAGGTGCCAGGAACAGGTTTCGACCAATTATTTATGATTTCGGTTGTTAAACTAGTAACTAAATGATAGATTGTAGCAACCGGTTTCCAAGATATCGGAGTTCAATATTCTCATTATCCAATATCTAATTGATAACAGTCTTGAAATTTCTGTAAAAAGGAAGAATACCCCCACAATACAATTCTTATTTGGTATACTTACTACTTTGAATTAGAACATTGGTTAAATAATGTGTTAGCAGATTACAAAGTAAGGGTAAGCAGATTACAACTGATAAACCAAAGTATTATAAAACCGTTTGCATTACTGTCACTGAAAATAATTATTTAAAGGGTTTGCGACTTGTTATTCTTTTAGTCGGCCATCTTTTCTTTCTACTATGCTAGGATTATTTTATTTTGAAAATTTTTTTTTTTTCAGCCTCTTAATACAGTCATTTTTGGAGCAATGATCTATTAGCAAACATAGTGAATTAAGAAAGGGAGAAAAATGACTTAAGATAGAATATCGAATATTTAACGTGAACAAGAGCTTCAAGCTACGAAATTGATAAAGAAGCGTGAATGAAAGACTTCCTATGCAATGCATGTTTGCAGGAACTCTTTGATGATATAAATATTTGGTGAAAATCAGCATGGACCACGAGACCTAATCCAGCTCTTCTATTGAACTATTTGTATCAACTCCAAACAAATTTCAAATGATCCGTGATGAGCAAGTTGTGAAATTACCAATCACTCATTTCCTTTTCTTGTCCCTGATTCGATAAAAGAAATATGTTGCTAAAAAATAATATCTTTCTCTGTTGCTTTTTCAGTCTTCATTTTTCCATTTCAAAAAGAAAAGAAAAAGCCCAGAGGCAAAGGTAAGGAGAATCCTGCAATATTGCCACATTATAATTCGTGAGAAACAGACTATTCAAGCATATTGTGCTCAAACATGTAGCACCATAAATTAAAATAATCACTATGCCGACTTGAAATAAAATAATCACCATGCCCGCTAGAAACATACATTCCTAGTCAACATATTTGTTTATTCATTCAATCATTCTAGCATTGTAAATTAAACCCTGAGATCCCAAGAACATCAACATTACTTGGTTTGCCTTCCAACAACACTCTTCGATGGATATTTTGGAAGATCAAAAACTAGAGGATGATGCCATGAGAAACCTTTATGATGCATCAATGAAAGGATGTGTCAGTACCTTAAACAAACTGCTCCAGAAAGACCCTCTTATTCTAAGCAGAGTTTCACTCTTCCCCTTTACTGAAACCCCATTACACATAGCCTCTTTGCTTGGATATTTGGAGTTCTGTCAGGTTCTGCTTCGGAATAGTCCCATTTTAGCCACTGAATTGGACTCAGAAGGGCGTTGCCCTCTTCATTTGGCTTCAGCTAAAGGGCACACTGAGGTTGTGAAAGAGCTGCTGAGGACAAACCCAGAAATGTGTTTGGCTCGTGACAAAGATGACATGCTTCCTCTCCACTTTGCTGCAATGAGAGGGCGCGTGGGAGCAATGAAGGAGTTGATCAGAGCCAAGCCAGACTCCATTGAGGAGATGGTGGAGAGTGGAGATGAGGATGGTTCTGTTCTGCAATTGTGCGTTCGCTATAACCAGTTGGAGGCCTTGAAATTGTTAATGGAATCACTGAAAGGTGACCATCGGTTTCTATCAGTCAAAGACAAAGAATATAACAGTCTTCTGCGCTTAGCAGTGAAACTCAGACAAATCAAGGTACGTTTTATTCACACACAAAAAAAAAAAAAAAAAGAGACAAAGGTTATTGCTTCGATCAGTTCCCATTAGTTTGGGTTTTGCTACCCTCTTTATTTAGCCTACTGAGATTATAATCTGAGTGTGCCTTTATTACTCAAATATAAAACTGATGAAGGGTTTAAAAAAGGGTGACTTTCGCAGTTTTATTGTTTCTTAATATTACAGGAAACTGCAAACAAATACAATTATGTGGTTACAATTTTAGTTGCACTGCGGTGACGAACATTCGGTAAATCTTAAGATTGCAGTAAAAGGCATGATTGTAGACCGTTTTGTGAAGATTGTATTTGCATATATTTGGTATTGTTGTATGTCAGAGTTGAACTGCAGCAATAAGATTTTAATGTGATATTCTTAGGAATATCAATGTCATATTAGTTGAAGTACATAAAATAGAAAAGTTACGTCATTTTCGAGAGCATTTGTGCATGTGTGACTTACGCAGATAATTAATTAACATTTGTGCATGTGTGACGTACGCAGACAATTAAATACTTGCTTTCAGTATCCGAAATGAGTCCAGAAATAAGAAATTTGAATAGGGAGAGTTTAACAGCTATGGAGCGGTATCGAGGAGATTTGATGAGGCAACAGGTATTAGCTGAAGGAATTGGAAAGCGTGCATGTGAAGTTTCCTCAGCAGCCCTAACGAGGAAGCAGCAAAAAAGTGTGTCAATATGTAGACAAGAAACGGGATCTTCACAAAGCATAGCTGTTGTGATTGTGCAAGCAGATCCTCCCCAGCCATCATCACCCTCACCAACCAACAATCATCCTCCCCAGCCATCATCACCCTCACTAACCAACAATGTTCCTCCAGAACCATCATCGGTCCCACTGAGCAACCAGGATCCTGCTCCACCAGCATCACAAAGCAATAGTCCTCCTCCGCAACCTGTGGAAACCCTAAACATGAACATGAGTAGCGAACAGGGAGAGGACAGGTGGAGCAGATTAGAGAGGTTTTGCAGAGCATACCTGCTAGGCGAAGGGAATTGGATGGACAAAAAGACGAGGGAGCAATTGATGGTTGCGGCGACTGTGATTGCAACCATGACTTTTCAGTCAGTGATAAGCCCACCTGGTGGTGTATGGCAAGCCGATACGACCAAAGATGGAAACTGCGAGGACTACGTGCTCTGTAAAGCCGGCACAGCGGTTGTGGGTTATGCTTGGGCGCCAGATTTTATGAAATTCGTTTTCTTCAACTCTTCTTCTTTCTTTTCCTCGCTTTGTGTCATGCTGCTACTCATGAGCGGTTTTCCGCTTGAAAACAGGGTGGTGATGTGGATCTTGGCCTTTTTGATGATCGCTGCAGCTTCCTGCATGCTCCTCACCTATATGTGGGCTTTGGGCTTGGTTAGTCCAGATCATATTTACTATAGAATTCGTAAACTGGGCTATCTGTTGGTCGGTACTTGGGCTTTATTACTCGCGCTTGTTGCTTTGATTCAATTAAGCCGAATTACGTTCTGGGCCAGGTCGCGCCGCAACAAATCAACAAATGCTTCACTCTAACAACTGGAATTTGTTGCTTTATGTACTTCCCATCCTATTAATGCTCTGAAGAAGTTGGTAGGGTAACATCTTGGAATGCTCTTGGGCCTAAAATAATGCTCTAGTAAGTGTATTTTTTTTTATGTTGTCGAAACTATGTGCTAGTCTGCTCAGAGCTAGACTCTTAACTTTACTTCCCGACTATACTGCCTGTGTACTTTCTTAATACAACTGTTCACATTTATTTATCTATGTCAGAAAATAATTGCCTACATAGAATTAAACTAATTTCATGTTTTAATTATAACTACAGGATAAGTATTGATGGTAATATTTATCCACTGTGATTAATAGTTCAATTTTCCGAATTTCACCTTATAATTTGCTATGTGATAACCGGGTAAGATTGAGACTAGTAGAGTTAGGATGGATGAAGATATAAGCTACAGAACGAAAATGATTATAAATACAGTGAAATTGGATTGAAGAAAAAATAATGAAATCATGATTAAAAATACAAGAATGAGTAAAAATAGGTAAGATACAGTAAATAGTTCTATTTTTAAAATTATTTTGTTATTCGTTTTCTCCTACCGTTGAGGATTGCTGCTATAGTAGATTCAATGTTGTAGATTCAAACCCTCATCATGCTCTACATAATTACATCATGATTGAATTTGTTCATCACGTGCAATTCCCAATCTGGCTTAAACCAGATAAGGTAGCAAGGAAAGGAACACGCTCTAACCAGCTAACCAGGAGCTTGATCTTGTTACTCGACTCTGGATTGAGCAATTATTACGTAAGCTAGCATCATCTGCTGCAGAAGCAGCATACTAATAGGCAGGAAAACATACATTAAGAAGAAAGAAATGGCAGGAAATTTTCCCATTAGTTTTAAATCAAAGAAAACTATACGTGACTATAGTTCGGCGAGATTAAATCCCATGATAATTTCGACCCATAATCCGTAATTCAAAAAAAAATAAAATCGTTCACAGCACAAAAGAACGTAATAAAGAAGGACGGGGCATATGATGAAGATGCTTCACATATATAGTCCTTCGGGCACCCCTTCTTTCTTCTTAAACATAACTTTATCCTTAGCCTTCTTAAAGTCGGCATGCGTCACCTGATGAGAAAAATATTGGTCATGAGTGTAAACAAAATTAGAAAAAGAAAACATAACATATAGAAAACTGAATACAAACAAACAAAAGACCTCAACCTGTAAAATAGGAAACAATTCAAAATACAGTACAAATTGATCCAAACGAATGCTCAAGTTACCAATGAAGTGCGAAGTAAGATCGTGCATATAAGCAAGTATGCTCGAAGCCTCAAAAACACAACTGGGAATTATTCACCAAATGATTCAAATCGAAAAGAAAAAAAAAAATTGAGACTTGTCCTAATGAAATTGTATCTTGCATTTAAAGGCACATTTCTTCTGCTCCGGTATTAAATGCAAATTGACGGATTCAATTCAGTGAGCCCCTGTTATTGCAAAACAAAAGAAAATCTTTATGGGTCTCCAATTGATTGGTGTTTTTCATGGGGTTTTCTAATGATTAATCCAAACCGAGAAAACAGGAGGAAATCTAATATCTAGTCTCCACTCTCAGGGACAGGGAAATTACCGTGATCTCCCCTCCCTTGAGAATTGGCAATCTCTCTAAATTACAAGAAATATATTTAGGGAAAGTGTTTTTTCCAGTTCCATTTTCTCAATATTTCCACCTCAACTCCCTCCAGCTTTTCCCGCCAATTTCTTCAATGGTGTGTACAGGCTGAGAAAATTGGTTATGTCTCAACTTAAACTATCCAACCAACCTATGCTATATTTTCTTGTCTTAATATATGAATTTGAGCCATCGAATGAGCTTATCCATACTATAGAGTGCCATCATATATTTCCACAGGATCACATTGTTTTGGCCACAACTAAACAAATGTAAAGAAGATAATTCTAACCTTCATTCGTCGTTCCCGTAATGCAAGTAAGCCAGCTTCAGTACATATTGCCTTTATATCAGCTCCAGAGAACTCGTCCTTAGTCATAACAAATTCTTCTAGGTTGACATCATCAGCTAATGTCATCCTTGATGTGTGAATCTAAATTTCACAGGTATAACAACTTTTAGTCATTAAAGTAGAATAAGCATATTAAGATATAACAGTGAAAACTGAGTATGTTTTCACAATACTAGTCACACCTACCTGGAAAATGCGTCTTCTTGTTTTGATATCAGGGAGAGGAAATTCAATCTTCCTGTCTATACGACCAGGTCGCAGCAGGGCTGGATCAAGGCTTTCAATTCTGTTGGTTGCAAGAATCACTTTCACGTCTCCTCTTGAATCGAAACCATCTAACTGGTTCAGCAACTCCAACATAGTCCTCTGGATCTCTCGTTCTCCACCTGAGTGGGCATCATACCTGCAAAAAATACAAGAGACATACTAAGAATTGTCCATTACAGCACCACTCTTCTAACTGTCCCACACCCTATGCCCCCTCCCCACAACAGAAAAAAAAAAAAAAAAAAGGCTAAAGAAAATAGAGGATAGAAAATGTATCAGTACAGTGATTCCTGAACCTAAAGTGCAATGACATACCTCTTTGTACCAACGGCATCAATTTCATCAATGAAAACAATAGATGGGGAAAGATCATCAGCAACTCGGAAGAGCTCCCGTACAAGTTTTGGACCATCTCCCAAGTATTTTTGTATTAATTCACTACCAACAACACGTAAGAAGGTTGCTGATGTCGAGTTTGCCACGGCCTGAAAGTAAAAAGGCTGTGTTAGACCAAACTGATTTGCTTTGAGTAAGCATGCCACACATGATAATGACATCAAAGTTGACACTGATACACGGATCAACAAATATATAATAATTGCATACTGATAAAACTGTAACTCTAGTACGCAGAATATCAAGTATACTTCTAACAGATAAAATTTACTTCAGGTTTTGTTACTTGTTTCCGTATGCAAACAGCAAGCTGCTAGTTATTAACCAACTTTTGATTTAATTAAATGATGTCTAATGCAATAAAGAGTAAACAATTTGACATAGGACACCTAAATCCTAACACAATATCGATTTAATTTTAGCCTGATTAAAAAGCTTTGAAAAGGGTAACTATTTTTTAAATGAAGAAAACTCTGAAAAAACGTATCTTATATCTTTTAGGATTAGTTTCCTTCCTTACTAGAATTATCTTATTATTTATTTCCTCATTTACCTACGATTATGATCTAATCATAGTATAAACACATGCCATTGTTTCACATCTTGTAACATAATACCTCAAAATTCTTGGAAAATATTATTCAGTCTCTGTTCTCTCAATTTCCTTCCTTAATTCCTATAACTTTAATTCTATCAAGTTCACCAATAAAAGGTTAATAAATAAACATTGAAAAAAAAAAAAAAAGACAATACGAAAAGCTGAAGGTCTAAAACAAGAAATTTACACAATGTCCTCCAGTATCCGTACAACCGCTGATTAATAAAGAACAAATAACAGAATTTTCGACTGAGAAAAGTAACAGACAAATAAATTTTGCGGACAGACACTAAAAACCAATTTATAATCCAAACCATATAAACCAGATAACCATTAAAACCTCTTTTTGAGCACGTAGACATGAACAGAATTTCAAACCCAGTAATTAAACAGAGAAAATGATAAATTGAAAAGATGTTTAGATATCATCCTATAAGAAACACCAAAAAATGCACACCTTTGCAAGTAATGTCTTCCCAGTTCCAGGTTCTCCATATAAAATGACTCCCTTAGGAGCTTGATACCAATGTCTTCATACAGTTCAGGATGTGTCAGAGGAAGCTCAACTGCCTCTTTAATTTCCTGTATCTGGGCATCTAAACCACCAATGTCAGCATATGATTCCAAAGGTGCCTTCTCAACCTTCATGACAGAGACCATAGGATCAACTTCATCTTGAAGAAGCCCGACAACAGAGAGAACCTGGTAAAGAATCATACATGATAAGATCACAAGAAGCGTTGCAATTTGCATCTAATCAAAAATATCAAAAGTGCAAGAAAAGATGACTGATTGAAACATAAAAACAGTCATGACAATCTCCCATGTCCGTAGGTTCGTAAAAGACATACAGTCCAACAAAAATACTTTTTCACAACTTTTCTCACCCTCTTTCCAGTTTCCGGTGTCATAGATTACAAAACAACTTGAATGACAAACTTTCCTAGATTATACCAGGCAACAGCAGCACATAATATCTCCTCCAACATGTCCGCAAGAACAGAAATACCTTCAACAGCTCTTAATAGTATAGCGTGCACATTAACCATTTCAACAAGCACCACTATCTATGAAACTTCAGTCCTTTCCAATACAATGTTCCCATATCAAAAAGTTACTAAATGTGTTCCAAGTACTCAAAAACATAATCAATTTAAATTTATTTACTAACCTAGTGTATTCATTGATTAACTTAATATATTTTTAAAACAGCTTATAAACCATAATCAAAACCCCATTGAAAGGGGGTTTTCGCCAAAAAAACATAATCAAATTCAAACATACAACTAAACAAGTTTTGATCCCAAAGGTGAAATGTAACAGTTCCCTCCCAATTAAAGACGCAATTATATGTTCACAATTCCGAACATCCGAAGCATGTGTGTTGAATAGGTACAGAGATTCTTTGAAACAAGACAGCTCAGCCACGAAGAGCAATTCAAAGATCTTAACCTTTTATTCAACACGCGATTCTTCTATTCACCACACTACAACACACACTATTTCCACGCAACAAAACCCCAGTTTGCCTACCAGAAGCACACAATCTAACCACTAAACCCTATTCCCAAATCCACCACAAAAGAAAGAACATGCAATCAAAACGCTATATAAAATTTAACCAATCAAGAGCAGAACAAACAAAACCCTATCACACCCACCTTGTTATGCATCAGAATAGCGCATCCAGGCTCGAGCTGATCCTTATCGACGAAAGACAAGATACCAACGTAATACTCTGGGCCCACCGAGGACGAAACAATGGCATGATTCTCGTCGATGAGTTCCTCGAGATTACCAACACTCATTGGGGAACCCCTGAGATCATCGACCTTCGATAGGTCTTCCTCCGCCTTCTCCTCCTGCGGTTTCAGCCTCTCCTGATTTGCCACGAACTCCTCCTCCATCAACAGGTAGTCCTTTATTCGTTCCAGCTTTAGCAGCCGCAGCTTGCACTTCGAATGCGGCGTCACCGTCGGCAACCGCGCAGCCGCCTCCGGCCCTTTCTGCTTTCGCTGCTTCCGCCCTACGCGAGCTGGCGGCGCCGCTGGCTCAAACTTCTTCTCCTTCTTGTCGCCGCCGTCCGGCTTCCGGTCCCCCGGAAGACCTTGCCGGTTCAAACCACCCGGTGTTCCCTGACCCATGTCTTTACGATTTCTCAATTCGCGAAAGTGAGAGAAAAAAGTTAGAATGAAATATATACGTATACTTGCCTTTGTGAACAAGTTAAAGCCAGTGATTGATTGGGCCCAAAGACCCATTCGTTCGTAAACGGATCCCATATTAAGCCCAAGAAGTGAAAGAAAATGGTATGGGCCTAAATGGAATTAAGTATTTTATCTTCCGGCTTCTTCCTCCACCTCCATTCCTTCTTCCTGCACTTCCATAAATTTTTAAAATTCTTAAAATAATTTTTAAGTAAAGTATGTAATAACTTAATTATCCTCGTAACCTACACCTCGGTATCTTTATTTCACTCCCACACCTCGAGTAGATGCCGCACAGAACTCCAGAAATTAAATTTCTATTATGGATTACTCAATTCCAGAAAGTAACTTATTTATATATAAAATTAAAATTCATCTCAGTCAAATTTACTTCCGACGAAAAGTTCCCTCTAACATGTCCCTGTCACCACCGATACATCACCACAATCGCACAGCCACTACTGTCACACTTCAAAATACAACACCTTTATTCAAGCATCTTTATTTTCATCATTCTAAAACCTAATCATCATTCTTATTAAATATTTGTGTTTTGGAAAATTCAAAAATTTATGGAACTACAGGAAGAAAGTATGAAGGCACAGGAAGAAGCTGTCTTATCTTCGAGTGGTTCTTCCTACATTTCTCCCTACACCTCCATAGATTTGCTGAATGACTATTATAATTTTAATAAAATGATTAAATAAATAATACACCTTTCTCTTAATCTGGAATATAGTTTTTAATTCAAAATATAAAAAGAAATTTGTATTTCGAATTATATAATCTAAAATAAATAAAAAATT
>Ga0123340_1001419_pt1 | contig 19839 bp, 12 predicted proteins | sample SirMexnodulemix_FD_89961 | JGI IMG/M metagenome (GOLD analysis project Ga0123340, IMG submission 89961) | Root nodule microbial communities of legume samples collected from Mexico - Siratro Mexico nodule mix | ecosystem: Host-associated > Plants > Roots > Nodule | place: Mexico: Nepantla... | reverse complement strand
GCTGTAAATATGGATGGATACAAATATATATATATACAATTTAAATACTGAGGTAAGTAACAATACATACATTAATGTGATATATAAGAATTAGAGACGAGTAATTTAGTTTTTTAATACATAACTCAAGGTCAGTATTATCGTGCAGTGTAATCGACATGTATTTAATTTTTTGGTAGTAAATTATATATATATATTATTATATTATGAAGATTGAGGTTTATGTCTGACATTTATCTGTATCTATGCATGCACGACACGTAAACTGCAACATGAATCATAAAGTAAAACATTCACACGCTATGCATGCATGGTATTTGCTTTGTGTGGCCATGGATAAATGGAGGAATTGAATTTGAAAATATATGTTAAAAATTTCAGAAATAATACTATATAAAGGAATGAAAAGGCTAAACTAATCTACAGTAATTTTTTTTTTTTTTTCAACAAATGAATCAGGAGAAATCTGAATCAATCTATTTAGTGGTTATAGTGTGAATTCACTTTTAACTTTTTCAGACTCAATTGTTAGATGTTGGCCATGGAAATTGTTGCAGGAACTCATAGAATCAATTTGATTTCCGTTTTCTCAAGTTATAAATGATTTCTGGCCTATTGGTAGCCTTCACAGATGGAAGCCCATAGTTTCTCCAATGCAGCATTCTTGTCTTATTTTCAACACTGTGCTTAATGCAGTCAGCTACTTTTGTTTTCTGTTTAGATGCTGCTCTTACACTGTTTTCTTGGTGCCAAGCATTATCCTGCTTTCAGTTTTAATTTTAAAAAAGGAAAATGAATTAGACACCTTTAATTAAATAAGCAACCTCAAGATAAAGTAAAATCGAATGCAATATATTTGTGAATGAAGCAAAGAAAGGTATATTTTTGAAGATTCTGAAGTGACAATCCCAATACTTTACCGATTTCCACATACCTCAAGATGTTTGATGCATTCTTTTCTGTAACAGGAGAAAATACTTGATAAAGAGCATGAGTCATTGCATGTTTTTTCCTGTTGAAAACTTTTGGCAGCTTCTTCGAGTTCGAAAAAATCATTCCTTTGGAAAATAGAATAAAATCTTCCACATATACAAGTATGTGGTGCAATGTCTACATGACATAATAAACAAGTCATCAAGAACCAAATCATCTTGTTCCTAGCAAACTGAAAGTTAACACTTCTCATCTAAGACGTTATTGAAAGCAAGTTAGCCTATAAATCACTGAAGCAATTGAAGGAACAATACTCAAAATGGATATATATAATGATGTCTTACCATGGAAAAGACAAATTGGATGAGAAAGGCAGTACTTGCACAGCAGGTAAGCTACATAACAATCCCTGTGGCATATGCAGCATATCACCAAACCTGATGTATTGGAAGCCCTTTGCAGGTTTCTTGAACTCTTCAGTCGCAAAAGGGATGTTGTATAAAATTGCACAAGATGCAAGAAAGGCTGCACTACAGCATTATAAGATGCTGTGTCTTCTTCTGGCTTGTTCTTGGAACTTCTGACTCTTGAGGACTTGTAAACAAACATTGCCTCTTTACAAAGAAGTTCCTCATATGTAATTGAAGGCATCATTCTGAGTAATGCATAACGCCTGCTAGCTGCAGCTCCAAGAGGAAACCACTCATCAATAGCAAAGTTTACTGCTTCTCCACAGTTAAAACCTAGGATCAACAAAAAGTTTCAAATAATTAATAGACTTTAGATGGGATGTATTGACAATATAAAAGGTTTCTCCACTATTATCCTACTATAATTTGAGATTGTGTACTTTTATAAGAGTTACTTCAGAAGTTTAAAATTATCTCTGATTACTAAGAATGAAAGATTACCATGACTAAATCCAGCATGATATGCTCTAGGAAAGGTGATGATAAACTCTCCTGGGTTCTGTACAGCTTTGTAAACTTCCACACCATGTTGTAACATGACATTTGGTGGGAACATGGTTGTTTTTTGTGCAAGAAATCTGAAAGCTCCATCCTCTCCATGTTTTGTTAAGATCTTCTTGCAATATACATGTTGTAAGACAATCTTTTCAAATTGAGAGGCTGCACAGCCAGGCACACCGTACCAAGTTTTACTTGCACCTGAGTGGTTATAATTTATGCTGTGAAGAAGACAGAAATATATATATATAATCAAGATCATAGGTAAGTTAAAAGCTAAAATATGATCAATGAATAGGGAAGTGGAAAAGAAGACAGTTCTCAGATGTACCTGTACAAATAATGATCTTCTACATGCCATGCAAACATACTGAACAGCATTCCAATGTAAAGCATAGGATCAGTTATCCCCTAAAAGTTAGAGACGGAATCAGAAAGAAAAAATTGTAAATTTTGAATTCATTAGGTTTCCAACATTGCTTTCTTACTGGAATTTCCATGTCAACTAAACGTAATGGCGACTGCAGTAGCCGTGAGAAATTCTGAAATCAAATGCAAAATATTATAAAAGAATAAATACAAGCATGAAAAATGTTACTGCAAATAACAATCAATATATTAACTTATTTTAACAGACTCTAACTTTTGAGAAGCAATGTATGACAGTAAAAAATCTATTGCAAGATGCTAATGTTAAAAGAGAACACAAAAAATAAATGGTGTGAGCATAAAGTCAGTAAAACAACCTTCAAATTCCATTTACTTGTCCCAAGCCTATCATCAGGGTCACATGAAAAGGCACTACCTTCAACATTGATTCCATACTCAACTTTTCCCTTCTTTCCATGCATCATCTCGTGCCAGAACTCCTTTTCCACACATGAAGAAGGAAGACCTCCAGAACAATGAAATCTACTGAAAAAGGTCTTGTTTGCGAGAGCCTCAAATTCATCATATGTATATTTTCTGGTTGAAACAGTGGCAATCAAAAATCATTTTATTTTACATAAATTAAGCAGCACAAAAGCCTACAAGCATGATATTATTTTACCTGCCACTCATAGAAAAGGTTATTGTATCCTTCTCATTCCATTTAGAAAGACGGAGAGGCTGTAAGTTTGTTTCAAACTTGAAATCCTTTTTCTCTTTCATTAAGACAAAAGCAGATGGGTTAGAGGCTGCAACTGGAGAAACAATTTTGCATATACCTGAAATATGACAATGAAAGAATAACCATGGAAGTAAAATAAGAAGAAAAAAGAAATGCAGAAAGTCATTGTTATATTTAGATACTTCTGAACTGTTAGAACTCAGAATAAGTAATTCTGGTTTAAACCCAATCCTTTTAATTTGTGAATTGAACACTTTGAGGAAGAAGACCAAATGAAAGTACACACAGAATTGGAATTGTTAGTAAGTAGCATCCTAGTAAGCTTAGGAGGACAAACAAATGGATGTCAGAGGATCAAATATTAAAGGGTATGTAACTTTACATTTGAGTGGAAATAGAGAGTTTTCCTTTCAATTGTAAAGGAAAGTCACATGCATGCCGGCTGAAATTCTTTATCCATCTAATTTCCTTCATTTTCCCCCTCCCACACCTCTTAAAGAATCCTGCCATTTCTGTTTGCTAGATTAAAGTGATTATACTAATCAGCATCTGAATAAGGCCAAAAATGCCAACTTCATACTAATATATTACATCAATTTCTTATACAAAGGGAATTTTGGTATAGACTTTTCAATGAAAGATGAAGCCCTTACCTCCTAAACACAATAATGAAACCTGTAACTAAAAGAAAAACATCCACAACACACTATCACATTACCATATTTAGAAGCCTCAGGGGCTATTTTCTGTAGATAAACTAAAGGATGGTCAAACTCATGCTCTGATGGGTAGTAAGTTGGACACTCTGGAATCCTATTGGTCCATTCTAGATCAGCTAAATCATATTTGGTCAGCTTGTTGGTGCCATGTCTGGCTGCTGGCTGAGTAATTGAACTTTTACCAGCCATTGTTCTTCCTTTTCTTCCACGTCTGAAAGCATTTGGTGCACCCATGTTATTTGGTCCTTTTATATATCAAGGATTACTAGCATCTAATTCTTCTTCAGGGACATCAGTGTACACCCTTGGAGGCCTTTTCTCCAGCCTAAAAAACAATTATTAGGAAAATTAGACATTAATCACTATAAAGTTCATTAGGAAAATTAGACATTAATCACTATAAAGTTCACTTGATTGCAACCATGAAGCTAACATAACAAAATTGGAGAAATTAAATAGATGAGTCTTCATGTAATGAAAAGCATAATTATAATAGTTATTTTCTACCACTCGGATGGTTGAGAAAGAATGATTACGAACAAACTTACTTTGTTTAGAATAAAAAGATTTCTTGAGATTATCTACATTAAGTGAAAGAAGAGTTCCCTTGATCAATTTGCAAGAACGTCACTCCTCCTGCAATATTTTGAACCATTTTACTTTCATTCTGGATTGCTTCCCAAACAAATCTTGAGTAATAATGGCATAAAATATTGTTGCTTCAAAATGGCCATGATCTCAGCATTTAATTAACTAATTCAAACACCCTTTCCCCTTAAAAGGAGAGTAATAGATTACTAGGGGTACCAAACATCACACGGGCAAATCGTTATAATCTTGAAAATCTGGCATTCAAAACAAGTTTTTAATGTTTGATGATTGCCATATCCAACGATACAAAGAAGAATTAGAAACTAGGAAGAGTGTTGTTTATGGTGACTAAATAGAATAAAATTCTTTAATAATATTTTCTTTTAGAACAGACTGAATGCAAAGTGATGTTATTACATATAAAAAACTTTTCTATTTCTTTCCTGAATTCTGTACAGTTTCAAATGCAATGTAATTAAGTCACAGTCATGACAATATCAAAGGGTAGCAGAGAACAGAAGAGAACACGATTACATACTTTGTTCAGAAACGGCAGAGCACAGCATTAGAATAAGGAACATTCAAAATGCAGAAAACATGTTAAGGAAGAAGGGTGGAGTTATTGTTGCCAAAACCTTGTTCTGGCAGTTAAATGCGGTTATCCCGTTAATAAATGTTTGCTGCTTTTGGCGGTTGAGACATGATTAGATATATCTCGTTTAAAAAAAATAAGTAACAAAAAAAATATTCAGTTCAGTTTTCTTGTGAAGATAGTTTACTGGTGTCATGGTTTTTTTGCGGCAATGACAACGCAATTGAAGAAGAAGCGAAAAGCACCGTAAGCACCCGGTGGCCGGCAAAACGGCACCACCGGATTACCATCGTAGTTACTTGGGGAAGGTGGGAAAGCGGTACTTGCAGAAGCGATACATCCACAAGCTTTGGTGACGATGTTAGTCTCACCCACACTCAGATTTTTTATTTTTGTCATACATTGCAAATTAATTTATTTTTTTCGTTTCCGATATGTTTTTACATTATATACTACTGATGTGTTGTGTTTTTAATTTGGTGTCGTTGGGTTTAGGTAAATTAAAAATTTGTGCCAAAAGTTTGACAAAAAAAATAGTGTAGAGGGTTTACTTCAATTAATCTATGCTGACAAATAAACAATGTGGTAATACAATTTAGTTATATCAGTTAAAAATAATATATTCCGTTTCAGATTTTTTTTAATCTTATATTACCCTGAAACTATTTTTAATCTTACAAACATGCATAAATTAACTTCTATTTTTAATCTTCCATTATTTATCCTAAAACTAACTATTATTATATGATAACTATGAATTTGAAACAAATGAGTTTATCAGGTATTTTATTCAAAACAAGAAATTAAAACAATTACTGTCTTTTTATTCAAAATAAATGCAACCGTGAGCTTTTCTTCTTTAAATGAGAATAAATACCTGTCGCTGAGAATAAATAACTGTTTATAATTAGAGGAGTTAAACCCTTGGTTCTGCTTAGAAGAACCAAATTTTCGTCTTTGTAAATCTAACATCCGACCGCATTTACTTAACTTTGCTACTCGGAATTCCTTATTAGGGGTTGAAATACCTTAGAAGCCAACCAAAAACCCAGAGGTCATGCTGTCTGTGACTTGAATGGTTGCGTGTCGTACTTACAAGATACAGTTTCAATCGTTAGTTCCTGAAGGATAATTCTCCTAAGACTTCATTCTCGACAAAAAATCCAATAGCAATTATTGATATTGTAGAAAAACTAAAACAGAACGGCAATTGTGTTGTTGCATTACATTCGCAGACCCCAAGTAGGTCCTTCACTATTTTTCACGTAGGGGCAAAGGAGTGTGCATAACTAAACACCGACATTGGAGAATTGTTTATCAACTTCTCGTCTTATCTACTCTTGTTGAAATAAATTATTGACATATGAAAGTAGATGGTGATTGAAAGAAAAAGTCAATTACTCAATCCAAAGTTTATTGTTCCAGTTCGTGTTTTCCAGATCCCAGCTTGTAGTTTAGCTTATAATTGGATTGTGTTTCGATTGGTTTTCAAATCCAGGGATGTAAACCAAATGCCACTTGACTTCTAGTTGCTAGAATTGTAGGCTATCTGCACACTTTCTCTTGTACCTGTTATATATAGGTTGGATATTACCAAAAGTTGAATTCAACATATCCTCAACACTGATTAAACTACAGAATGCAGAAACTATATCAAATCTAAATTCAGGATCAATTCCTCTACAGAAAACTAAACACGTTCTAGAGAATTCAATGTGAAAACAAACACTCACTGATGCAAAACTAATCATTATTGAAACAACGCTATTCAGCAAATAACGAGTAATAATTACACATCATTGAGGTGGAAGTTCACTCAAATGACATGTTAGCCAAGCCAGGCAAATGAATTGGGTTTGTTAGATAAAAGTTTAATATAGAAGATTAGACGAATAACACTGAACAGTAATATTTTTCAGTAGAATTAAAACACAAATAATGTTCATAATTACCAACATAATAATAAATGTAATGGAAGGAAAGTGTTTATAGTAGCCTAGGTTGAAGAGCGCAATGAACTGTCGTTATAGTTTGCTTTAAAACAACATAATGTGCTTTTCGTTGAATCAATCTTGTTTAGAGAAAGATTCCCATACCCATAAACAACAATGCTTCAATATTTCAAGAACAAAATATTTTTTATAAGATAAAAGCAAATTGGAAATATATTCTATGTATTTTGCTTTTCTGCAACAATCTATTTATAAGAACTTATCAGCCACAGAAACGTATTAAAATGTACGACATTGTGATAGAAACAAAATGTAAACGTTAAAAACAACTCGTTCGGTTCAACATTTTTTCTTCCTTCAATGTTATAAGAAGTAACAAAGTTAGATAACACACTACAACTTGCACGTATTGCTCCCAAAGGTTTGGATTAAGAAACATATGAGAGATAGTGGTAGTGGGTGATTTAAATATATAAATAATTTTTTCAACAGGGTTTAGAGTGCACATCAAAACAAGTCACAATTAAAACGATGAATCACACAACCACCATAGAAGTAACATGACAGAGTAATTCGTTTGTTTTACTTTACAGATGAGCTTGAATCAGTAGCGGTATTTGGTGGAGTAATCTTTGGGAGCGATGACGAGACCGCGACCCTTCCTGGCGCCGCGGTAAACGGTCTCGACGATGTCGATGAACTCCTGCTTGTCCTTGAGAGCCCAATTGATCTTGTTGTTGTTGCCAGTGCCGAGATCGATCATGATGTGCTTGTTCCTGAAGAAGAACATGACCGTTGAAGGATCGTAGAGCTCGTACATGGTGTTGAAATCCGGCACCTCCGTTATGTCCACCAGGTATATCACCGCGAAGTTCTTTATCGTCTCCGCTACCGACGCCAACACCTCATCCATCTATTCCCCCAATTTCATCACAAACAATTGCAGTTCAAATCGAAACCACCACAGTTCACAATATGCAGTTTAATTGATTTGAAATTCACCATTCACAATAAGAAATTCACAGTTTCATAATACGAAATTCATTATTTACAGCATGAAACTCAAAAAATCACGATAAGAAACTGAAATTGAAATTGAAATTGAGAATCACCTGCATGCAGGTTTCGTCCCAATCGTGGCCGAATCGGATAATGACGAGACGCTCTTCTTCGGCGAGGATTGCTTGATCCACGGCCCAGCCTGAGTGCAAGTGAGGCAACAGATACGACATCTTCTTCTTCTTCTTCTTGATTTCTCGGAACCCTAATTGAAATTCCCTTTCAGCTTTCAACTCAAACGCAACAGTGATCGATTTTGGTTAGACAGTGATGTTTTATTCCTTCAGCGTAGGTGGGTGCATTGGGCTTGAACTGGTAGGTGCAGAAAGCAAATTGAGGAGCCCAATTATCAAAATTCTTTTAGCTGAGATTAACTTTCAATGTTCAAAAGATTAAGGACCTGTTTATCTAAGCTTTTATTTTGTTAAATAATAATTTTTTTTTCTTTGCATGCTTGCTGTTTTAGACTTTCAAAATAATTAAAATCCGAAAAGAATCATAAACTTAATTTCTGATTATAATCAAAGTTATTTGGAACAGTTTTTCATAAAAAGTAATTACCTATTAAAAATGATTTTTTATTATAATAAACAAGCGAGTCCTACTTTTAATCTTACACAAATCACCCTAAAAATATTATTATATGATTACTGTAAATTTAGACCAATCTTTTATTGAAAATAAATGAACCCGTGTGCTTTTTCGTTAAATTAATATTAAAATTAATATCATTAATATTTATATTTTTATATAGAAAATAATTTGCAATTATATATATATATATATATAGTTTGAAAGAAGAATTAATTATTTAATATTATTTTATAATGTCATCTTCTTCTTCTGTGAAACCCTCTTCACTCTGCACCACATACGAGACGAGAAGCCGAAACCCAAATCCAAAATCATGTGTTCTCTTAGTGATCGACGTGCAAAACCACTTCTCCTCCATGGTCACCCCAATCCTTTCCAACCTCAACACCACCATTAACCTCTGCCGACACGCCTCCGTCCCCGTCATCTTCACGCGCCACTGCGACAAGTCCGGCGAGCCGCGCAGCATGATGGAGGAGTGGTGGTTCGGCGACCTCATAATGGATGGCACGTGGGAGTCTGAACTGATGGAGGGTTTGGAGAGAGAAGAAGGAGACGTGGTGATGGAAAAGAACACCTACAGGTACTTATCCCTGCATCTCAATTTATCTTATATTTTTTTATTAATTTATTCTAATTAATCCCTTAAGTATCTCATTAAAAGGTAATTATTTGTTTATTTCCCTCCACTTGAATCTTTTGGAAATAAGTTTAAGGTCTAACTAACTTTAAAGTGAGCATTTTTAATTAAATTTTTATTGAAGATTTTTTGTTTTAGTAAGTATTTAAAATACTTTTTTATCTTTCGTTTAGGTATATTGCTTTTTGTCTCGATAATTTTAATGTTATTTCTCTTTTTTTCAATTTGTCTTTTTTTTTCTTTAATTTCATGGTTAAACTTATAACGAGCTGAAAAGAATTTGAGAATCATGTTGGAGATAAAAAAATAATAATAATCACGTCGTTGTGTTTATACTAAAATAAAACTTTAAACAAAAAAATGTTGTAAACACAAAATATATATTTTTTAATAAGAATATCTAAATCTATAAAATAATTAATTTTAATAAAACCAATTTTAACTTGGTTTTTAATTTTAAAAATACAAAATTGGAGAAAATTAATTAATTGATATTTAATTTTATAGATTATAGCCGTATTAGCTATAGATTACTAATTCAGTGCAAAATGATTACATTAGAACGCCTTTAAAAAATAAAAAACTTGATTAAATATTTTATTGACGATGAATGTAAATTAAAAATATAACTAAATCATAGAAATTCTTATTCAATTTAATCAGTTTTATAATTAATTACGGAAAACACATGCACTTCTCCACGTGTGGATTTACGTTTTTACTTCATTAAAGTATACACAATTTTATAATCTTTATGAATAACTAATTAAAAAGGAAAAATGATATAATTTAATATATATATATATATATACATAATTATTTATATAATAGTATAGACAAATAAATAATTTTGTGAACCACGCACTACAGTGCTTTTAGAAAGACAGGATTGGAGGAAAGGCTGACGGAGATGGGAGTGGAGGAGGTGATAGTGGCGGGGGTTATGACCAACCTGTGCTGTGAGACGACGGCGCGTGAGGCGTTTGTGAGAGGGTTTAGGGTTTTCTTCTCTGTGGATGCTACTGCTACCTCCAGCGTGGACCTGCATGAGGCCACACTTAAGAACTTGGCTTATGGCTTTGCTTACTTCCTGGATTGTGAGAGACTTAAACTAGCTCTTTCTGTCAACTGAATTAGTTCAGAGAACTTAACTATAATTTAAATGAAATAATTTGCAGTAATAATGGATTATCATAATTTAATATTGTTGTGTTTGGATATGGATGGACCTCTCAAATTAATGAATGTAATTATAGTTGTATTACCTACCATATTCATGTATGGAAGATGAGTTTTTTTTTGCCTGTCTGCTATAGTTTTATCTGAAAATTTTCATAATAGATAAATATTCTTTTTATTTTTAAGATAAGTAAATCGTATCAAAATGTTACGATTTTATTATAAAAAGATTGTGTTAGCGGACATAATTTCCTTTAACTAAAAATAAAATTATATAAAAATGACATGATTTTTATTTAAACGGTGAAATCGTGTATAAAAGATATGATTTTACTTAAATTTAACGTATAATTTAATTAGGCTTAATTAAAATTTAGTTAAAATTTGATTATACATATAACGTGATTTTAGATTAATTTTGATTGTATTGAAATTATACACATATGACACGATTTCAATTGACGTGCGCAAATGTTGTGTGTTTGGTGTGGTCGGTACTATCATTATCTCAAACAAAGATCTTGGTTGGGATCATTATGTATAAAACTTTTCTTTTTAAATTTTTAAACATATTATGAAATTTGAGTATTTTCAGAAACCAAGTTAATGAGTTAATGAGGTAATATACTCTTTTAAATCTTTCAATGAGTATATGCTCAAATTATCTACTGGTATGGCTTGCATTATGTAAACTAATGTACACTAGTATTATTACATTATTAAGATGGAAAGGTGAAAAATAATATTTGATGACGATTAATTAAAAGAAACAATGCATTATTTTATATTAAAATAAAAAATTTATATTGAAATAAAAGCATATGTTATATTAAGAAATTACTTTCTATAGGAATAATTTATCTTATTGTGACCTTCGTTTTAAGAATATGAACACACATTTCAATTTAAATATGTTCTACTAATGTTAAAATAACTTTTTCAAATTAAGGAAAAGCATGTTTCAATTAATAAAACTTGTGAATGTGTTCCTAAATTCTGAAGTTTATTTTACATTTTTTACCAATACTTACAAAATTTTCATTGCTTTCCTTACACCCAACAAGATTACAACCTTCACATCCAAATGTTTTGCAGATTTAGCTCAACTTGGACATTGGCACCTAACAGCCCACCCAATTTTATCTGTGTCTCTTTAACAGGAATTGTTTTCTGTTCCATACAAAAATATAGACACCTGAAAGGAACTATTTTGTTCCAAACTTTTCTCCAATAAGAATCTTCAATATTAATAATCCCTTCCCTTCGTTCCCTTCTCAAGGACTTTATAATACCAACACTACATGTTTTTCTATTGATAAAACAAAACAATTATAGAACCATGAATACACAAATTATTAACAGAAACCTGAAAAAAGAATTAGAAAGTTAGCTACATAAATTTTAAAATTGGAAAAGTAAAAGTTTATACCAGTATCGGTTTTTAACAAACTAGACAGCAAATCAATTAATCTAATTCACTGTTTTTTCAATACTATTGACCTTTACAACTGATCAAAATCAATCCAAAATTTGACCATTTTACAGGTGATGCTAGAGAGAACAGAAACAAAATATAAAATGGGCAGAGACTCTGGCAGTAAGTCAATTTACAAAATACGCCAGGCAGAAAATCTGTACACAGGACCAGAACTAAGCGAACACAAAACTCACTACTTAATAGAGCGGGCTTTCAATTACTCAAACTCTTGTATATAGTTTAGTCACTACCTAATATCATTTGGCACAACTTCAGTCAAATGTCTTCTATTCATATCTAGCATTGGGAAACAAGAAAGTTTACCTGCCTACAAAAATCTACCGGGAAGTTTTCGATCCCTCCTTGGCCTGTTTTGCACGGGGGAAGTAAAAAGCTCATCATCCTTTTCTTCCAGAATGGTATCCATTGGTTCAGCAACACAACCATGTAAAACAGTCTCCATCTCTTCAACATGCTTTGACATTGACGGTTCACTGTCATCAGATATGCTTGGCTTGCTTGCACAACGTTCTTCATTTAGTAATACAGGAGTAGAGCATACGCCCTGTCTTTTACAAGCTTGACACTCTTTCTTTGGTTTTTTTCCTAGAAAGGATGCAAGGGTCATATCATCGTCATCGTCGTCACTAGTCCAAGTATTTGTATCCTCTGGGTTTCTAACTAGTCTGTTAGAAGCAATATTTGGCTGTACAAACAAATTCATAGTTCCAACAGTATCATATGACTGAGACAAGCTGCTTTGCTCATCGGATGGGTTTCGATTTTCAACCTGCTCAGGAACATCAGTAATCCTAGAGAAGGAAGTCTGACCCAAATTTTTGGTAAATCTAGATAATATCTCATTTGATTTGTGGCGTATAAAACATGAAAGAGTCATGCTGTCCGAATATTGATTTTCAGAATCCACAATACAGGTAGATTGGTTTTCTGGACCCTCAAAGCTAGTCTTGACCTCGTCACTACAAGATATATCCACTGATTCCTGGGGACAACTTCGACTGCTTTTTGTATGTCTTTTGGACCTCATGTTCTTCTTGGGAAGACTGCTACACGCAGAGACTGGGTAGAAATCATCATCGTCATAGACCTCTGTATCTTGTACTTCTTTGGTACAACGTCGAGTTCTTTTTGCACGTTTCTTAGAGCTTGTTTTCCTGGGAACATTGCTGCATACAATGAATGAGAATTAGAAAACAAAGGTATACCCGAACCAATATTCAATTTCAAAGATTATACGGTCAGCATATTATACTGAAATAATAATCCTAACAATGCTGGCATCACAAGTGTAAAATGTTAAGAAACAAGGAGAAAATAAAAGGATAGAGGGGAGGGAGTACCTTGACTTGCGCTTCTTGGGAAGATTTGAAGCACCAATATCAGATTTCGCAGCTATCGCACGTAAAGGTATAAAGTCATTAAGTGTAATGGTTGGCCTTTCAGATTCACGATCGACAAAGTTACTACCAATAATAGACCTTTGCTTCTTTCTTGCTTCTTGAAGCAGAGGAACTTGATCAGGACATAACACCTTCCATCTCCTGTTCAATGAAAAGAATACATCTAACATTATAGAGATTGAAGATTTTAGATTTTCATTATTGAAGTTAATCTAAACTCATACTTTCGGCACTGAGAATCAGTACGGGGAGGCACTTCTTCGGCAATCTTAGACCAACAGTATCCATGCTTGGCAATTGCAGCTTCTAATCTTAAATCCTCTTCCTCAGTCCATCCACCCCATTTCAAAGAAGGATCCAGACTATTGAGGTATCTGTCATAAGAATGCTCAAGAACTTTAGCAAGAACCTAGACCATAAGAAAACTACGTCACCAAAATTTTTAAACAAAATGAATACTACCTGTCCCTACACTGAGATTGGATCCGGCCAGGAACATATTTAGCTATCTGATTCCATCTTCGTCCAAAAAGCATGACTGCTACTGTTAGGCGTATATCCTCTTCTTGTGTAAAGCTCCCTTTCTTCTCAGGACAAAGGGATTTTTTCCATCTGCACCAGCAGACAAAATGCAGCCACCAATAAACTCCGGTTCTCCAATAAACTTAACTCAATGTTAATTTATTGAATCAGACATAATTGCATATATTTAACCTTATAATATCAATAACCATATTTTACTGAAATAGTGTCATTTCATTTTTAATAATATGTTTCTTTGTTTAACATAAAGCAACCTCGTAAGAGAAATAAAGGAAATCAAGAAACAGAGTCTTCAACTATTCTGAATCGATATATTCTTCTTTCCTGTCATGAAGATATCAAAGCAAACCACTTTGCAAATTTAGACGGGGTTTATGATGCATTTTGAGAAACAAGGTACGAAAGTAACACACTTCTTCAAAGGTTAAATATAGGAGGATGCCATCATTTTCATTTCTATATAATTCAACCTCCACAAATACATAAAATATCACCATCCTAAAGACATAAACGGGTTTTCTCTCCCAGTTGAATCAGGGTTGTTGCAAATTACCAAGCACTGACTAAAACAACTGGGTAGGGTATTTTTGTTGTGTCACTAAACAAATGGCCGATCTTTACCTCACCCTATAGAAGAATAAACACTTACTTTCTCAACCATCAACTTTCCAACAATACTATATAAACAAATAAGCTATAATGGTTCAAACTATACTGAGCTGAAATAAAATTATTGAATTTGACGATCACCACAAAATCAAGGCCACATATAACAGCTTAAAAGAAGATGAATCCAAAGCATCAGTATCAGCAAACTGAAATACACATAAAATGTACCTTATTATCTTAAGTAGGGTGAAAGGCTACTGTCAAATATTATTAAATTTCAGATAATGGGCTTGCAACCGTATGCAAAATAATATTACAAACATAGAACAAAATTTAAATAGCTAACCAACCTATTTGAGCATTGGGTTCCTGTCCGCCGTTCTAAAACAGAAGCCACGTACTGCCAATTGCCATCACCAAAACACATCACGGCAGAACAGAGTTGAGCATCTTCTTCCTCAGTCCATTCACTATTTAGCATGGAAGGATTTAAGCTCCTTTGGAATCGTGACAAGCATTGAAATGGAGTCCTGCTTGTGCCCAATGATGCAGCAATTTCGAACCAGTTCCTGATACCTCTATCTTGGACAATAAGTAAAAGGGACCTGTCCTCTTCCTTAGTCCATGCACCTTGGTTGATCAAAGGATCTTCATAATTTAACCACCTGTGGTTGCAAACCAATAAAATATAGAGAATCAGAAGTATGGAATCCAATCATTCATACATACAGAAATTATTCTATGGTCTACATAACAGACATCTGTGATGATGACAACCACCGCAGACATATCAAGCACCACCATGTTAAAATCATTTCATGTACAACCCCACCTAAATGATGTGTTGATCTTGAACACCTACTGAAATCCCAAAAAGGTAAACTGTCTCTGATGGTGATAGTCACAGATGTCTGCAATGCAGTGGAAAAATATTCTTCATGGAAAGGCAATAAAACGAAACAGTAGTCAAAGAACTGTATGGACAAGACTAAGAATACAGAAAAGGTTATAATTAAGCAGCTAATCAAATCTACCATACAAGCTGACCCTATTTAAAGAGATTGTGATTTTGTTGTCAATCTGGACCTGACCAGCTCCCCACCCGAACAGAGAAAAACCCACCAAAAACATGGCTCTACTAAATATTATACTACTGTAATCTATTCTTTCATCTACTTCATTCAACATCAACGTTAGCACCTCTTATATGTTATGTGCATTAAAATAATTTCAAAATGTTCAATCCACAATGTATCATAAAAGCAATATCAATGTAGCTTCCTAGAACAAATATGAAGCACGAGCATAGCACAATATCAGTCACATAAAACACTTTGCCATAAGCAAGAACATCTTTTCATGCATACAAACATAAAAGAAAACTTCCCAATTAGTAATATGTACTTTGATTAAAATTCAGCAGCAGTTCACCAACATCAGAAACATAAAAGACTTTATCACAGCAAAGATCAATCTTTTCATGCACACAAAACTCAAACGAAAAAGTTCACCAATTACAAATTATATACCTTGATTCACATTCAGCACCAGTATGGCCACCAACATACATGGAAGCTATTAGATCCCAATTAACTTTAGGTAAAAATTTTCTAATCCTCTCTGGTGTGATTTCAAGATCTTTAACAGATGCAATTATACTATCCATGTCATCTGCCTCTCCAAGCAAGCCCTCTGAACTGTAAAGAAGGTACACAGGGGAAATTCAATACACAACAGGGGAAGGGTAACATGGGTCCAGCAGCAGTTAGTGATTCAGTAATATAGCACAAAACAGAATTGATATTACCTAGTTCTATCAATTGAAAGTGAGAGTTGGAGCACCATTTCTTGGAACTGTTGCTTAATTCCCTTCAAAAGATTTTCCCTTTCTACCTTGGACCATTTTTTCCGATCCAATGAAAGTGGAAATCTTTCCAATACCATCCTATAATTAGCGACATGAGAATTTTCTTCTGGGCCATAACACATTGCAGGTACTTTTTTTCGTTTCTGCCAGGAAAAAGTTAAATCAAGGATTACCGATATTAAAATTAATCAGTGACAATTGACACTCTGACAATACTAAGAAGGTGACAAATGCTATGCTACAAGCCACTAAATAGATAACAACTAAATTACCTAAATCTTTGCACTCAATTACTGTGCAAGACTGCCAAGCAATAGATTCAAACCCCGCAATCATTCCCCCAAATCAGGCATAATACCAGAATAAAATAACATAGACTATAAATTTCACACTTATATTCAAAGGATGTAAAGAGAAAAAAATACAAATCTTAAACAAAAATGTTAAAGTACCATGTTGTACCAATATCTGATACCAACGCACATATGATGCTCCAATCAATATGTGTATACAAGGATTATCCTTCAAATCTTTTATATTTTTTAAATTTAATTAGCTAACACATTTGAGAAATGGCTCCAATACTTTGGAAAGTCCCACGTCAACTGCCATGGATCACTTGGTTCAACACGCATCTGTGGAGATGTATTGAAAAAGCTCTGCATTGTGCCTATAATTACTAGGATGTAGTCCCTATACCCGTTGGGCAACTTCACTTATGTCCATTAGCTTTAGCTTAAAGAGCTATAGTAAATAATAGACACTTGTATAGTCAAAACTACTTACGTGTAGGACTGATGATGCTTTCCATACATTCTAACATGCGGGAAAATATGTAACTTTATAACATGTTTATGAGGAGAGAATATATTTTGATGTGATCAATGGAAGGATATGTAGCTATGTTTTAGCTATGACCACAATATTGTTTTTGTGTATTGTAATAATCACCCACTGATACAGTAAAACAATAATGTTACTTTACAAACTGCGGATTTATGAAAAGCATGGTATTCAGTAGTGCACTAAGCACTATAGCAGAGTAGCAGAACAGAACAGCACTGGGCTACTATGGGACTCAGAGTGGAGGCTTGATAATAGCAGCCATTGCTGCTGTAATATCAGTTTTTCGTGAGCTATATCACTGCTACCATGATACATGCTTCAAAAACCAAGTTTCTGAAACTTTTGTTTAGGGTTTTGGGGGTAAAATTGTGATGTCTCCCTAATTTTCTAAAGCATTGTTTCTTCAGAAACACAATAGGATTTTAAAATATTCATAACCATTCCACAAATGAACTAATTCTGTTTTAACATATGTTCCATCAAATGTTACAGGATTATTTTTTTTCCTGTACTCCATTCTTCCATTGGACTTCCCAGTTCAAAGTTTGCTAATTTTTATCAAATTTTCAATGTTCTTTTTCTATAAATATCACCACCAGATTTCATTTTTTGAAGGCCCCTGATGTTTTTTGGTGACTGTAATTTCGCTTGTTATTTACCTTGAATTTCTTTATTTTTGTATTTTTTTAGTATATGTGTACTATAAATTATTTAGTCCATGTTATAATACTTAAAATAGCCGTCGAGCGGTTTCCCACTATAGTGTCTTTAAAGATGACTTCCACATGTCACTATTTGAGATCGGTAACTATGATGTAGTTTTTTTTTTTTCAATTCATGTTTGCATTTATAAGCTGTATCATATCTTGAATTTTTAAGAACCTTTCCTCTCCATTCCATGTTTCAAGTATCTAGGCTTTTCATAGGAGAGAACCCTTTCTCTCCATACCTATTTCATATTACCACTCAAACTCATTAAACTGTATGAAAGGGATAACATATATAGTTCTCGTAATTAAAAAAAAATTAAGTTTCAAGTGATAGAGAATCTTAAACAGTATCCACTAATATATATATATATATGACCGGTAGCATAATTTCACAATGAAATAGTACAAATGATAATTCAGACTTCAGCACACAACTAACCTTAGATTTCTTTGGAGCAGAAGACTTTTTTGCAGATATTAATTGAACACGGGGATCTTTTTTCAGTGATAACACATTCCCTGTTCTTCTAGAGCACGAAGCCTGGAAGTCCTTAAGAATTTTAATTCTATTCCTTATCTTTTTGTTTTCCTCAATTTTAGCCTCAAGCTCAATCAACTTACCTCTAAGAAATCTCTGCAAATCTCTATTTTTCTTAATGGCATCAATAAAACACTGAACAACAGGAGGACAGCTCGATCTTTTCTGTGGTAATCTGGATGACTCCCAGGCATCGCGTTCAGAACTCTCAACAAAATCACTGAGCTGCATTTCTATGTTTTCAATCAACTCCTCTGTGGCAGCTTCATTCGGATCTTGAGAAAGATGGCATCCCTCTGATTCGTTATGGATTGAGCCATTAGCAACGTCACCCTCACAGTCCATGCTGGAGTTCTGATCCCCCTCAACCAACACTTTCGTTCCACCTTCACCCAAACCTGATATTGTTACCATGTCAAGTTTTTGTTACAAAAAAGTAAACAACAAAAGCCTAAAGGAGAACTGGCAACAAGACAAATAGGAGAATATATAAACATTATAAGGTAAAACCTAGAACTATTATATCATTATTAGGGAAAACTGAGGTCCAGCATTGCCTAGAAACTATAAATAGTGCCTGATAAGAGCTTATAAAAATTAATACAAGGGTTTTGTACAATGCATTAAGTTAGGCCCATAATCTAAGAAACATTCATCCCAAGTCAGCTAAACTATGTAACAAAACTGAATTCAATGATGAGAGATTTTATATGGTGAATTAGTTATTCTAAAGATTGCATTGAGACATGGATGGATTCAATTTGGAATCTCTCTCTTATTGGAATCCCGCAAAACCTACTAACCATGTTCGGAATCAAAACTCAACAGCGAGAACGAACAGAGGAAGCTCAAATACCTTCGTTGTAGTCGCCAAACCTTTTCATGATGGCGCGCACCGTCTCGAGGTCATCCTCGTCATCGTCATCGTCGGACAAGGCCGACGGCGCAAGCGGCGGAAGAACGGAGAGAGGCTGGTAGAGGCTCTGCACTCTCTTGAGACATTCCAGGTCGTCCTGGTCGTCGGAGTCCGAGTCGGTAACCGGAACAATGGCGGTGCTGGTGTCATTGAGCGGGTCCTCCGACGGAACACCGTCTTCGGCGGCGGAGTTATCGTCGGCGCCTGGGACAGCAATCCTGCAGGCTCGGGAGAGCGCCGCCATATCCTCCTTGAAGCCGTCGTCATCATCATCGTCGGTGGAGGAGAGATTGTCGAAATCGTCGACGCGAGGAGTCATTGGATTGGGATTTCTTCTGAATTTCACTCTGAATTTCACCAAGGTTTCTTCTGAATTTCACTCCGAATTTGTATTTCACGCAAGGGTTCTTCTGAATTTCACGCGCCACTGATTCAATTTTTCTAATCAGTGACTTCTCTTTACTTTTTTTTTTTTTTTTTTTTTTTTTTTTTTTTTTTTTTTTTTTTTTTTTTTTTTTTTTTTTTTTTTTTTTTTTATTTTTTTTTTTTTTTTTTTTTTCTTTTTTTTTTTTTT
>Ga0123340_1001418_pt1 | contig 19840 bp, 15 predicted proteins | sample SirMexnodulemix_FD_89961 | JGI IMG/M metagenome (GOLD analysis project Ga0123340, IMG submission 89961) | Root nodule microbial communities of legume samples collected from Mexico - Siratro Mexico nodule mix | ecosystem: Host-associated > Plants > Roots > Nodule | place: Mexico: Nepantla... | reverse complement strand
ATGTAAGATTAATAGATATATTTAAACAAACCTCCAATTGAGGGTTAAGAAAATGAGGTTCTCACATGTAAAGTTAATGTTTCCACATCAAATATGTTAAGATGATAGTTAAAATCAATCACCTTGGAAGTATTGTTTGTTTTATAAATTAAAACTCAATTATGATTTTGTTTTTAGAGAATGTTTCAAAAAGTTAAGAAAAAAAATATGTATTTAAACTAACTTTATCATAAACCATTGCATGTACCAGAATTTTAAACATAAAGATCAATTAATAATTTATCAAACAATTTTTTATAGAATAACAAATTTCTCTCTTTTAAAATTTTCCCTTCATATCATTATAGATTCTGGTAGATTACTTCAGATAAAATATAGATAATCCTTACAAATCTTGTGGAATTAATCTCCAGAAATGTAACAAACAATCAGCAGAACATTAAAGATGGTGGGAAAGATCGTAGGAAAGAGTGTGTTAAGCCTTCACCTAACAACGAATTGGTGTAAAAAGGAAATGATGATTGGGTGAAGCACGAAATAATCTCGTTTGCGTTGTGGTGTGTCTGATGCTCATGCATTGCTGTGTCTTCTGCCGACACTTGTTTGGTTTTGGTGTCATGTCATGCCCTGCTTTTCTTCCATTCAAATTCACACCCCTACATATTCCTCTTCACATCTTTAACACTTTCACCTTTTTACTCTTTCATAATCATGACACCTGTATATTCTCTTTTCTTTTTTAAAGAAAACTACCTTTATATTTTTTTATTTTAATATTTCTTATCATCAGATATTATCGGAAAATAACACTAACTCTGAATAATGTGAGTTGTTAGCTGTATGGATCACCAAATATTTTCCAAGGACTTAAAACTTAATCTTTTAAACTAAGTATTTTATTTGAAGTTATTGCATTTAGTAAATAAATCTGGGTTAATAAAAATATATAGTAACAAACCCGAGACTTCTTCCTAGATAGTCTAGCATATATTTTCACCTTAACTATATTATGTAAGATAAATTTTGAATATGATTTCATAAGTATGTTGATGGTATATAACATGATATATCTATATTTATACGTAAAGTTATAAAAGAAATACTTTTATCTAATGAATTTATAGTGCAATATATTTACAGTGCAATTTTTTCACACCTTTATCTAATGAATTTATATATAGCGAGAAACTATGGACTCTTGCAGTGGCTATTTTAAAAATCATATTTACATCATTTATGCTATAATTTTTTTTATCTTAATAAAATTGAAATCAAATAAGCTAATATGTTTTGCTATTTCTTTTTTCTATTGGTCTAACACTAATATTTTATTTGGATTAAAAGATAAATAAATAAATAAAAATAAATCAAATGAAAAAAATTTGAATTGATCCAAGTAAAGGAAAGATAGAAACAAATTGTTTCCTGTTTCACAAAAAGGTTTCTTCCGCAGATCTTTTAAATGAACAATAAAATGATTTTCATGGATCAAAACAATGAAAAGTTTGCCCTTTAAATTTAGGTGATTAAGGGGTTATAACAATGTTCGTTTAGTTATAGTTTTACATTAAAAATTTATGTTTTAAACAGAAATAAGAGAACTAATTTTTTAAGTGAAAGAAGGAGGATGATAGATTTCCCCCCAAAATAAACTTATTTTAAACAAATTATTTAAATAAACTCATTTTAACTTTAACTTTCAAATTAGATTTCTTCCCAAAGTGAAATAATTCCTATCTTTTTTTTCCATTTATTAAAAATAATGAAGAATTCAGATTGGAATTCGCTTTTTAGAAATTTGAATTTCACCTAGTTTTTTTAATATTTTAAAATAAGACAAAAAGATGGAAAGAAAAATTGATATTACTATTCACTGTTCACAATTGGTGAATAATAAATCAGTCAACTTTAAAAATTAAAATAAAGATAAGTTTGTTTGGATGATTTTTAAATCAATATATTTTGAGAAAAAGATATGGGATGAGAAGTCATTTAAAAATAATTAGTCATAGTTTTAGCCTATGAATAAGCAGAAAGAACAAAAGTGAAGGAGGCGTGTAAGAATGGGGCGAAGGAAGGAAAGCCACCCAGAATTTATTTGACTCATGTATTCTAGCAAGTACAAACGCAAAATGTACCATTAAGTCATAACGATAACTGATGTTGTTCTTAGACATCGCTATTAATGATAATTGAAAATATTAACATTACATTACACGCCCTATTTCCCTCTCTTTCTATGTCCTCGCGACAGCAGAAACAGTACAGAAACCCCAGCAAAGAAGATTTGCCACAAAGATTGGCACTTGGGCCATTTGTACCTGAAAACGTTGTTCATCTATGGAGACCAACAAACAACATAGGAAGAAATGGTTCCTGCCACTTGTATTGTCTCTACTGTTGTTAACCTTGCTCATACTCTTTTCCATCTTCGTCTCCTCCGATTCTTCCTCTTTGCTCTACCTATATCGTACACGTGGCAGAGTGGAAGAGCCTCGTTTCGTGGAGTCAAAGCTGAGGGCATCTTCCATGTCATCCAGTGACTCCGTTCCCAGGATCGCGTACCTGATCTCGGGGTCGGTGGGTGATGGCGAGACTCTGAAGAGGACCCTGAAGGCCCTTTACCATCCCAGGAACCAGTACGCTGTGCACTTGGATCTCGAAGCTTCTACGCAGGAAAGATTGGAGCTTGCCAACTTCGTGAAGAACGAGCCTCTCTTTTCGAAATTGGGCAATGTTAGGATGGTTGTTAAGGCTAACTTAGTCACCTACAGGGGACCCACTATGGTCACTAATACCCTTCACGCCGCAGCCATTTTGTTCAAGGAAGGTGGGCTCTGGGATTGGTTCATCAATCTAAGCGCTTCTGATTACCCCTTGGTAACCCAAGATGGTAAGCTACTACCGTCTTCTCTTCCTTTTCCTTAACTCTTTGTTTTCCTATCTTCGATGAGCAAAAAACTAGGCACTGTTTTTGGTTGGATTCTGTGTCTGTGTTACGGAGATTTTGTTGATTCGTCATCTTTCAAACGGAGCCGGGCATTTATTTGTGTATTGGCGGTTTCCCAGGTTTTGATTTTGTGTTAATCGATTTAAGTGCTGGTTTGTTTTGGAATGCATTTCTGATATGTGATGTGAGAACTGGACCTGTATATTGCTGCTAATTTTGCCTGAGATAAGTTTAGGGACTTGCTGAATTTTAAGTTGGTCTGATCTGGTCCCAATCCGTGTCCAAAGTGTTCTATTTGTTGGTTTGCTCATCGATGAATTGTTTGTTTTGTCAGCTGACAGGCTTGTTCCTCTCTCTCTTCTTGTAGCCCGGGGTGGTGGGGGAGGAGGAATGCCAGGTTTCAGATGAAAGTAAAATCGCTTATAACTCCGTTTCTGCTTTGATGCTTCTTTATGTTTTTGAAAAATAACCACTGCCAATGTTATTGGATGCATTGTAATAATTCATTTAAAGTAAATTTTGGTTATGGATTTTTTTGATGGTTTGTTAGTTAAATGCTTAAATCTGTTAATTTGTTGAAACTTACTAAAGAATGTGAACTGTGAATTCCTGTTTTCACAATCACCCACTTCATCTCTTTTGCTCAACAGATCTGCTGCATACACTGTCATCAATTCCGAGACACCTTAACTTTATTGAGCACACCAGTGATATTGGCTGGAAGGAGTAAGTTGCCAATCCTTTCATCCTGTGTTTAATTGCGTGGATTACTTTATTTCCTTCAAAAGTAACGTGCAATTTTGTGAAATATCAAACATTACCTATTCTTTTTAAGTAAGACTTTGCTGTTTCCTTTTTTCAATAGAGATCAGAGAGCCAAGCCTGTTATAATCGATCCAGCTCTTTATAGTGTCAATAAATCTGATTTATTTTGGGTGACAGAGAAAAGAAGTGTTCCCACAGCATATAAGCTGTTTACAGGTGTGGCATCTGATGACTTATCTTGCTTAAATCTTTGTTTTGTTATTTTTCTCATTCCACGTTTATTAGTTTGTTTTTTCACATCTGTAGCTAAGAAAAAAAAATTGAAAATTGATGTACTACTGACTGCCATTGGTATTCCTAATATAGATGTGGCAATTATCATGAGCTGTGTGTCCCTTACCCGTAAATTCATTTCATTCATACAAGAGGTCTAATTGCATACGCTTATTCTGGTGTCCTTTCCCTCTATTTTATGTTGACAATTGCTAACAAGTGCCGCAAGGACATTGGTTAATGGAACAAAAGAAGTAAGCATTCATTATATTGAAAATACAAAAATCATTTAATGCTTACTTATAAAGTAATTAACAGTGCTTAATGAACGTTATTAAATGCATCTTAACCAATGTCATTAGGTCCTTTGTCAGCATGACCCTTTTAAGTTTGTTTCAAAATGACGTCATTTGCAGTTAAAAATCCGCAGAATCTATGACATACCATTCTGTATCATCTCAAGTTTTTTAAATAGTTGTTAGTAAGTTGAAAGACCTAGTATCCAACTCTATGCTTTCTAAGTCTTGTTATGCTACTTGATTTTGCTCAGGTTCTGCTTGGATGATGCTCTCTCGCCAATTTGTTGAATATTTGTTATGGGGATGGGATAACTTGCCCAGAATAGTGTTGATGTATTATGCCAACTTTCTATCCTCCCCTGAAGGGTATTTTCACACAGTCATCTGCAATGCTGATGAGTTCCGGAACACTACTGTAAATCATGACCTCCACTTCATATCATGGGATAACCCTCCAAAACAACATCCACACTTCCTTACCATTAATAACTACGAGGAAATGGTGGAGAGCAATGCCCCGTTTGCGCGGAAATTTGGCAGGAATGATGAACTCTTGGATAAGATTGATACTGAACTCTTGGGACGAAATGAACATGGTTATGTGTCTGGCAAGTGGTTTGACCGAGCAAATTCAAACATCACCAAACCATATTCTGCCATAAAAAATATCACTGAACTTAAGCCTGGCCCTGGAGCGGAAAGGCTCAAACGCCTTATCAATGGTTTATTGTCAGCAGAAGATTTTCACACTAAGCAGTGTTCTTGACTCCCTGGTTTAAACACCTTGCTACGCTCATTGCTGTTTTTTCCATCACTCAGCTCAGCGGCAACAGGCAAATCATTATTATGATCAGTTGACACACGAGGATGTTATGAGACAAACACGAAATATGAGAAGATAGATCAGAAAACGGAATGGACCATTTCTTCAATAGTACGTCTTACCTTCAATTTCTACCTCTACACAAACTCTAACGTGACCACACATTTGTAGGTAATATGTATCATTGTTTGATTCACATGATTTATTAAATTTCATGGATGGCGTGACGAGTCATCATCAATGCAATTGTTGTACTCTGGATAATGTCTTTATAGTAAATAAGAGATTCAGTTATATAAAGCATGGGCAGAATGCTGTTAGGCTGGAAATGGCACAAACCGTGAAAAGTGCTATCCTAACGAATCTTTTTTTAGGAACATGCTCACATAGCTTCCACTTTTATTCTGTTTTTTTTTATCTCTCTTCCTTTTCTTGAGTTATTACCTCATAAATTGATGTACATTTTACAAGTAGTGTACTGTTAGACCCATTAGCGTCCTCTAAATTAACCTTGTTGGTAAAAGAATTACTTGACACACTTTTATTGTGTCTGTGATGGGAGGGAAGGGATCACCTTCAGGGAACTAATCTATTTTATCCAGATCTATCTTTTGTTGCCTCTACTGTTTTGAGCATCCTAGTGTTGGCTAATTTTTCCTCTCCTCGTTTTCACTTCTTTTACATGAAAATGCATTTTCATTGCATTTATAATCCAATGCTTGTAGCATCAAAATTTACTTTTAAGAATAAACCTACTTTAAAAGATTCATTTTGTTTTGTTCTCATTTCAAAATTCAGACAGTTGATATTTAACTAATTGTTTTTGGCATACTTACAGCAGACACAATCACAATGGCCATGGCCACATTGTGTAGTCTCGAAGGACCTTGTCCCTTAACTTTAGAGATTTTGTTGCTTCACCATTCAAGGGCCAAAAACCTTCATGGTCCGTGCACCAGCATCATTAAAAGGAATTTCCTATTTTTTTTTTTAATTTTGTTTCTGTGAAGTGGTAAAAGGGGTACACACCTCCATTAGGCATGTTGCCAAGGGTAAGAAAAAAATTCAATTTATCAAATCTAATCCATAAATATTACTTAAAAGTCTCCTTAAATGGATTTATCTCAAATTGAAATCAATCCATCTAATTGGATTTGGATTGGATAATTTTTTGGATTTTAAAAATCCAAAATCAAAGTGTGTCTAGGTTATTTCAAAATGTGGGTAAGTTAATATTGGGTTGGGCTATGTCGGGTTAGGGCCACGTGGGATCGAGCCTAGGTTAGGCTAAATCAAGTTGAGTTGACTTGGACTAAGGTCAAGTTAGGTTAGGGCCACGTGGGATCGAGCCTAGGTTAGGCTAAATCAAGTCGAGTTGACTTGGACTAAGGTCAAGTTAAGCTGACCCGAGTTAAAGTCAAGTCGAGCTAGCCTGAGTACAGGTCGAGATGAGTTGGACAAAGCCAGTTCATGCCAAGTCAATATGGGCCTAAGTCAAGTTGAGTTATGGCGAGCCAGATCGTGCTAAGTTTGCCTAGCCCCAAGTTGAGCCGAGTTGGCCCACGTTTAGCCAAGATGGGTTAGGCCTAGGTCAAGTCAAGTTCATAGGGTCGATCTTAGGTTTGACTGAGACGGACTGGGCTAAGTCAAGTTGGGTTCGTGATGGGCCGAGAAATCAGGTCAAGACCATGTCAAATTGACTTAGGTTGATCCATGTTAAGTCGAGTAGAGTCAATATGGGCCTAGGTCAAACCAATTTGGCTCGAGCTCAGGTTAAATGAGTTGGCCCAAATGCAACTCAAAGTGAGTTGGACCAATCTCTAGTAAAGTCTAATAAGACAAAGTCTAAGTTAAGTCGAGCCAGTTTGAGCCTAGGTCCTAGTCAAGTTGGGGCGAGCCCACGTTCAATAGAGTTAGGCAAGGCCCAAGTCATTTTGAGTTTGATTAAGACCAAGTTGGGTTGGGCCCAAGTCAAGCTAAGTTGTCCTCGAGCCTAGTTTGAGTCGAGTCAGCCCAAACCCAAGTCTAAGTTCGAGACGAACCTAGTCTGATCAGATCAAGTTAGACTTGTTTTGGGCCGAGATATCATACCTAAATTAGGTTGGGGCCATGTCAATTTGAGTTGGGTCAATCCAAAGTCAGGTTGAGTCGAGTTGGTCAAAGCCCAGGTCGACCTGAGTCGAGGTGAGCCCACTTTCAATCAAGTTAGGTTAAGCCAAGGGAGTTTAGTCCTGACTAGGTCAGATTAGGGCCAAGTCGAGCCTAGTCTGATTGGGTTTATCTTGAACTAGGCTTAGGTGGGACCAAGATAGACTAGGACAAGTTGAGTTAAGCTTGTCTTGGGTCGAAACATTAGGGCCACATCTGGTTTAGGTAGTATTAAGCATATTTGTATTGATCACACGTTAGGTCTAATTGAGTTGATATGGGCCTAGGTCGAGTTGAGTCGGCTATGCCTCACGTTCAACTAAGTTGGGTTAGACCCATATCAAGCCAATCCCATTAGAATTAGATTGGCTTAATCCAATCAAAACTAGGTCGGTTATAACCCAGATCGACCCGAGTCCTAGTCGAGTTGGACCTTGGTAAGATTAAGACCGATTAGACCAAGTCAAATTGAGCCTATATTAAACCAAGATATTAGACTCACATTAGGTTGAGACTATGTGAATAAGTTAAGTTGATCCTACATGAAATCTAAACTTAATCTAATTTAAATTGATTTGAAAAAATGGAAATTAATTTAATCTAGTTAAAATAAATTTAATCTAGATATAAACTTAGATACAATCTATTTTACCTGAGTTTATTTAAGTTTCTATCCATAATTTTGAGAGTAAACTACTTTTCTCAAAGTGTAGTTCATGAGTAAATTACTTTTAAACTATAATTCATATATCTTTTTATGTTTTTTTCATCGAAAAATATTAAGAAAGTCAAATGCTATGGTTTTTTCAAGGAATCAAGCATTTTTTATGCATGAACTTGTATTAATTACAAATATACATTTTTGTAAAATGTAATATTGGTAAACGAAATTAAATAGGTCGAACTAGTAACGCACTAAAAGACTAAACTCTTAGAACAAGTCTTTTTGTTTCTTTATTGTTGAATTCTTAAAATATATCTCTCTTTCCCATGATACATTCTTTATATATTATAAAAGATGTAAGAAGTATTATTGCGAGATCGAGAAAAATATTCTTTCTAACCAATATACGACTTATTCTTCGTGCACTTCCATACTCACTTTCTTTTTTTACTTCCATAATTTTGACACATTTCCACTTTAATCTTAAGAAAAAGATAAAAATAGCCTTCGTCGACGGTAAGTGGATTCAATTTTTTACATTGCGAGTTCTACAACCTGCAATATATTTAAAAAAAAAAATATATTGCGGGTTATACAACCCGCAATACATTTAAAAAAGTTTTTGTATTGCGAATAGTACAACCCACAATGTATTTATAAATTTTTTTATATTGTGAATTGTACAACTCGCAAATATAGTGTAGTGATGGTTATCATAATATGCTTATTTGGCTACTAAACTTTTGTAATATTTATTTTTATCGAAATTTATAAAATAAAATATATTACAGTATTGCGGGTTATACAACCACATAAATGAATCGCACGAGAGGCATGAAATTTGAGTTTTAAGACTTCATACAAACTAATCCCCATTGGCTCAACATAGTAAATTCTAAGTTTGAGTAATATTCAAATGTCATCTACCAGCATTGTTAAAAAATTTAAAGCAAAATAATAAAGTACCAAAATAGAAAATTAGATCCGAAGTTAAACTTAAGATTAATTATTATATGCTTTAATAACTTTTTAATTCTTTAAATTTAGAGTAAGTTTTTTCTTAAGTTTAATAAAATACAGGAATTAAAAATAATAATTTTAAATTTGAAAGACAGACAGAACTCTCTCAAATTCATAGGACTTAAAATCATATTGGAATATTTTTTATATTACAATTTGGGACATTTGAGTTGTTTTGTTTTTGCAAAATACGTGTACATGAAAACAAAAATGGCAGACAGTGTTTAGTGTTATGTTTAAAGAAAAACACTTCTGAGCAGTCCCTCATACTCCAACCAAGATCCAATCTAAAATAGAAAAAACCTTTCTCTTTCCATTGATAGAAGACGAAGCTCTGATAACGCAGACACTCCTTTTCCATGGCAAATGCATGGAAAAGAGATAAGCCCACAAGACTCCTCTCCCCAAAGTTCCTCTTTTTACTCTTCTCTTCCACTCTCCTCCTCCTCTTCTTCTTCGCATTCCTCACCACGCGTTCCTCAAACCCCTCCACCTCTACCCTCATCGCCTTCAACACCCGCCTCTCTTTCAATGCAGTCTCCCCCTTCGACTGCTCCGCCTCTCCGCAGGCTCACCCCGTCGTCGCCAACACCGTCGAGGGCGTGCGCTACCCCTTCCTCTTCTCCCTCTCCGATTTCGGAACCCTCCCCGACAAGCCCCACAAGAACATCGTGAGGATGCTCAAAGGGAAGCCCTTTCGCAAGCCCGACATCTCCGTCACCGTTCAGGACCTGCTCGAGAAGGCCAAGAGCGAGGGCAAGGACGGGTTTGTCGTCGACGTTGGTGCCAACGTGGGTATGGCCTCCTTCGCCGCCTCTGCTATGGGGTTTCGCGTTCTGGCGTTCGAGCCTGTGTTCGAGAATTTGCAGAAGATCTGTGAAGGGATTTACTTCAACCGAGTTGCGGATTTGGTCACTGTGTTCGAGGCCGCTGCGTCGGATCGCATTGGTAACATTACCGTTCACAAGGTCACTTTTCTTGCCTTATTTATTTTTAATTGAATTTAATTTCGATGTGTTTGAATTGAATTTTGGTTTCCTATAGTTTATGTTGTGTTTATAAGGTGAACTGTGATAAAGGGTTGTAGAAGTCGGCTTGTGTTAGTTGGATACTAGTTTAGTTAGCTGGGAAAGAATCATTTGAAGTGCATAGAGAGAAAAGAGGAGGAAATTGCTGTTGGTTGAAATAGATAAATTAATAAAGAACTATTTCTATAGTTATGAATCAATTTCTGAAAATGACTTTGAGAAGTCACTTGTTTTGAAGTTCTAGTATGGTTTTCTACTCATGCGTTGTTCTCTAAAGGACGAATCCGAATCAGCCAAAAATTTCTGTTAGGACGTTATAGACTTTCATGATAAACTTAGATTTTAATCCTTGGTTGCAACGATGACCATGAGATGACATATGACCTGATACCAGTTGAACCCTAACATCGGATGTATTAGCTTCAATCACAATTCAACAAGGAATAGAAAAAAAAAGGAAAACAAACGAAAAGTGGAACTCAGTAGGGAATGTGACAACAAGGCCACGCATCTTTTGTTTGACTCTATGTAATAGGAAATTTAAAGACAAGAATCAAAGTAGTACCTAAAAGATATAGATTTTCTCTCAAAAGCACAATGTTTAATTCATCAACGAGTCAAAACTTCTTGCACAATTCAACAAATGAGTACTTATATTATAGACCTAAAACTATTAGACTTCTTTAACTAATTAAACCCACTGGTCCAACAAGCTATGCGAGAAGCCTACTGACAAATAATGCCCAATAAGGGAGGTCTTTATTATGCAGACTTGAAAATAGTTACAAAAAGATTCAACAAAGATACAATACAGTAGTATATAATTACTTATCTACTATTTAACACTAAATTTAGCCTCAAATATCTTTCTTAGCTCTATTATTACCATATTTAAATACAATTAATAAAGATGTTCCCGGAGTTTCTTCTAGTTTAAGAATAGGAAGCAATTAGTGATACTTCAGTTGTAGTCTCTTTAGTTTATGTTTCAATAGGTTAGGTGTACACAATGAGGTTATGTATAAATCAGTCAAAGCATATTTTGTAAGCTTTTCCTTAAGTACCTAACATGGTATGTAAGGCAGTCCCATGGTGCTGTTTGTATGGAACTTCTATCCAGGATATTTTGCACTCTTGTAAAGAGATAAGGTGAGAGTGTGGTCATATTCTCTAAATCATGTGCTACACGAGGCTAACCATTCTTCAGTATGTAGTTTATCAACAAAAGAACATGACACGTATTTTGTTACAGTTTGAAACGATGCAACAAAAATTTCTTTTTATTTTTTGTTTTAATCATGGTTGCCAACTCTGAATCCATGATTTTATTTGGAACTTTATTTTTTATTTATTATTATTATTTTTTTTTATGGAGAGAAATGGATTTGGGGAGAAAATCTGCAACATCTTATTGTAAGAGTTAATACCATTAGGCCTGGTCCTCCTTGTTTCGGGCATGAAAACTAGAAGGACAAGAAAATGAAATTGATTTATTTAACATTTCAACTTCTGCTTGTCTTTCAATGCTGATTATTGAATTTCTTTATTTTCCAGTTGGTTGGCAGGTTAGACAACAGTGCGATTTCTGCCACAGGTGCAAAGTTGGCATTTAAGTCCAATGAAGAGATAGCTTTTCAAGTAAGGACTGTTCCTCTTGATGAAGTGATTCCGGAATCCGAGCGTGTTCTTCTGCTTAAGATAGATGTTCAGGGCTGGGAATATCACGTTCTAAAAGGAGCATCAAAGTTGCTCTCAAGGAAAGGAAGCCAAGCCCCATATCTCATATACGAAGAAGATGAGCGCTTGTTACAGGCCAGTAATAGCACTGCAAAAGAGATTCGAGACTTCCTCCGTAGTGTGGGTTATCATGATTGTACCCAACATGGCACAGATGCACACTGCGTCAAGAAGGATTGATCGTAATATTGGTTTCAGTTTTACAGCCCCTAGATGGAAAACCAAATTATTGCCAGTAATGTCAGCTAATTCATGAGTGTTGAATTCTAATGCTGATAGAAACGAGTTATGACGGGTTGCAACTACAACGCTAACTGCAAGCTGCTTCGTGATCTCTATCAGTCCACGAAGTTTGAAATGCATGTGTTATTGGATATACATTACCTTAAATTATGATTCTTGGGTAGGCTTCGTGATCATTTTATACAGGCCTTTATTTGTAGGCATTCATTTAATGTATTCTACAATTATATTATTGAAATCTATTTATAGAAATTACTTGTGTATCAACTTCTCACGTTTGATATATCGTAACCAATTCGGAGCCATGAATTATACTGAGAACTACATCATCAGTGGAAGCCAACACAACTCAAATATTGGGTAATGTTAAATTATACATCTTCCAAAATGAAGTCAAATCACTAGTCAATCTCGAAAGGAATAAGACGAACTATATTCACGTGAAACAAGACTTCAAAATAATTGAATTGTATTTTTTTGTTGCTGAGGAAACTACATCTGAATTATTTAACTAAAGCTTTCCGGCTACTTGAAACAGAGAGAACAGTGTTCGTCATCTCAGCACACTAGCACAAACAAATAGCAATCCCAACATAAAAAGTCTCTTTGCCGGGGCTCCCTCGATTTCAATGGTTTCCGAGACACCCCACTGTAAAACACGTGCATTTAAGAAACCTTAGAACCTGTGTATTCTATGGTATAATGATCAAATAACCATTTCGGTAGGCATTGATGCTATACGTAAATAAAATGAACAATTCTAAATCCTCCTGTAATAATATACTAATTCTCATTATCAATTGAAGAGAATATTAAATGATTTTTAAGGTTTTGATACCTGGGTCTCTAACCACACAGCTCCGTCCTTAGGATTCCTTTGGACCACTAGTTTTTGAAGGGCCAGCTCTTTCCACCATAACATCATAAAGCTGCTTACCATTCTGCATATCAAAATAAATCACCAAGAACAATAAAAGAAATGCTGAAGCTTAAGGTCTGCAAATGAAATTTGTTTTTTTAGCCATATACTATATGTGTATTGGCTATACTTGCGTCCAGAGTGCTTACAAAGATTATGGGAAAGAAATGAATTTGTCCTTCGGGCTTTGTTTGCGTCTCCTTGAAGTAAACCAAGATAGGGAAGTTCGGCCACCAGAATTCCCAATTAACAAATGTTGAGTACCTGCAGCGTATCAAACGAGTTTTTGTCCTACTGTTGTGAAATTCTGGTAAGCCTATACAAGAAATCAGGGACTTACTTCCAGCGGTTTTTTCCTCCAACAAAAGCATTCTCACCTGATTCCTGGAGCTCTTCACCTATCCTTACCTCCTAAACCATAAATTTTGTATACAACTAATGAATAACTAAAAGAGACCATAAAAAAACAGCCTGGAATGATAAATATACAAGTACATGAAGTCATGCACACAGATATAACATGCCGATGAAGTTACATATACTAGGATGGTAACTGAAACTGAATGATAATTGCATATAAATATAAACCATGTATGAAGTTACAATCGATCAAGCTGCAGAACTCTAGAACATAGTTTGTTTAGTCAAGTAGTTTATCCTTTTGCATCAAGTTGGTGTAATCTAATAATAATCTCATGCAAACGGTTGATGGAAAAGAGGCAGATAATTTGCTACCAAGACATAAATGTTTGAAACAAAATTGGTCTCAGAAATCAATAGGGTAATTCTCTATTTTTGATTGCTATTATTTACAATTACAAGGTCCACTTGTTTGTGGATATAAAGGAACTGAGATGGATTCAATTATATAATGGCATGACATTTTGTGCTCTTAGTTGAAAACCGAATAGAAAAACTTAATTAGAAACTGCAATATGTATTACAAATTTTAAATGTTCCTAAGCAGTAAGAATGTAAGTAGTGGACTTTTCTCATTAATTCGAACTAGCGAATTACAACACACTTTTTAGCTGTAATAAGACAAAATATAAAGGTTTTTAAGAAAGTAAATAATGAAGACTAAGTGCCAAGAAAGTAAAAAATACTATAAATAAACCACAAAGTTTTTGGAGAACTAAGAAGGTAACAAACCAGAGCATCATCTTCAAAGACAAATCTCACTCTAGTAGTCTGAAGAAATAAGAGACAAATGATAAGAGAAAAAAAGTCAGTTTCTGAAAATGGAATGATACGTATAATGCAGCTTGTAGCAGACGGAGAGAAAAGTCATCAGAAAAGAAAGGTACTTGAGCCATGCTACACCTTTCTTATTTACATCGTCTTTTACTAATAATCACCTGGAACAATAGAAGCAATCCAAGGAGACCAACAGGTACTGCAGGTACTAGATTATCTGTGTAAATCAACCCACCAGCAATACCTGATTGAATTTTAAGCCACATAAGATTTTGGTATGATAGTGGGTATGTAAGACTCAGTCATAATGTTCAAAAGATGTTAAAAGTCTTAGTTAAATTCATTTGAAAAGACTTGAATTCACCTAGTTCCAAAGAACCCAAAACTAAGGCAACATAATGGTCAGTAAGGGTGCTTATTTTTCTTATGAATGAAATTCAATCCCTTCACAGATTGTGATTGTCCAATAACATGGCCACCAACCAAACTATGTAGTTCTAGATAGATTATTCACCGAAGTCTACAAATTATATATGAAAGTATGGTGGACTATGGCATGTCCATTTGGGACGAACAGTATGCACAATGCTCAAATATGTAGGATTATACCAAGTCATTATCCTCAGTTACAGATAAAATCTACACAGTAAGCATTATGCTTACTTGAAAGTCTAAAACTATGTGGTAAGACACATACAAATAAAGAGAGAATCAGTAACCACCGAGTAGCACAATTGAAATCCTATAATCTGGTTCTGGAATCACAGTCTCTCTCTTCCTCACGGACCTCACCTTCCTTCCAAGCTGTCAACAAAGAAATGCTAATGTTATAATTCACAGTAACTACACCAAGACTTCAAATATATGCTAACCACAATTACAAGCACTGTTAAATGAATTGACAGAGAAAACAGAAAGGGTGAAGTGGCAACCAGTGAGTGAACAACAAGACGTTTTCCATGGCTCCTAGCTATTTGTCTCCCAGAGAAACTTGGATTGCACACAAATTGACCTCGAAATGAAGCTCTGAGAGCACTCATGTAACCAATATTTTTCCTCTCTAAAATAACAGAAAGAAAATATGATAGTAAAAACCAACACGAGAATCAAAATTTCCCACGAGTATCTTCTTGAAAAGACCCACACTTTATTGAAAAGGGAATGTAAATTTGAACAAAACTGACAAAGAACAGCGATGAATCTGTCGAAATTGCACGCAATTGAGCTTACTTTGGGAGGGAAGAAAGCATTGTACGGACAGTAGAGTGCTCGCCATTTGTTTGTGTTTCACAAAATCCATGTCCTTCTTTTATGTACACAAAAGAGGGAATTTACCAAATTGCCCACTATTCATCGCAACATGTCCAAGGGCGTTAAAGTAATGAAAGCACGAAATTTACCCACAAATTCTAAGGCCTTATCTGCTCAACTCGTATTAGTTGAGCTCACTCCTTCAGTTCAGAGTTCAGACCAAACTTGGATACCTCGTTTGATATTTTGAGTGCCTGGTTGAGAATGACGCACTCTCTTTGTTTTGCTCCTATTTGTTCCTTGAAATCCCCAAACAGACCTGGTATTAATAACTCTCTCTGTTTAATTGTTCTTTCTTGGGTTTTGCGGTGCTTATACGATTGAATGAGACTTTGTATCACTTTAATAGGGACAATTATCGGTAATTCGGTTACCCGAAAGGCTTTTCGGGTAAAGGAAGCGTGTCAGGGTTCTGGAGTTCCAAATTTTCAGTCTTTGAAGGTTAAGGTGAGAATTTTAAATTAGTTTTAGCATCCCATTTACAAATAAGGCGCTTAGTATTCAGTTTTCTTTCTTGTTTTTTGTGTCATCATGCTAGTATGTGTACATCGGTTTGGTCACTTTAGTGTACCATTCATTTATGGTTTGAGATGTGTGGTTCATAGGCTGAAAAGTTTTGTCCAGTGACATTTGGAAAAAACAATGCTAAGAAATGGCACATGTAACTTGCACATGCGTTAAATATATATGCCTTCTACTATTGGTTTGACAATTCATAATTGCATGTACTTTGAATCCATCTCTGATTTCTATGTAATGCAGGCTACAGAAGATGACAGTAAAAAAACAAAAGCTAGGAGCATTGTTTGCCCTGATTGTGAGGGAAATGGTAAGTGAAAATGTAGAGTTTTAATTTCTTTTTATTGAGAATTTTCTCAGCTTTCTTACTCTTTGTTCAATGACGGTTGAAGTTAGTTAGAGCCTTTGTATGATATCGTACAGCAATTGCCAGCTTTATACAAAATTCGGAACAGGAAAACCTCAGATGTTGTTAACATTTAAAGCAATTTTACACCTTCCCTAAAAAATTGTTGTGTCAATAGTGAAGGCAATGTCTTTAAAATCTATTAACTTTTAAAGCCTATTAACAAGATTGTTTCCCATTTGAGTCAAATATATTCACCAAATACTGATATAACCGTAAAAATTGTCAGAGTCATAGTGGTTCCAGTGGGGATGTAGCATATCCCCTGTAAGAAACCCAATTAGTCTGGAGGTATGTTCGCTCTTATTATGTATCAGTTAGCTATTGCTGACGATGGTTCTCTACTGTGCATTTACATTCACAACATCCGGGGCATAAAGGAAATCATCTCTCAAGCAAATGGTGGAAGTGGTGACTGATTCAAACAGATGAAACTGTCTATTTAACACTTGGCTAAATCCTATCTTGTTTAGTCTTCTCCTATTTCCGTGTATACCTATTTCTTTATATGCCTTGGTAGACATGTGAAGGTAGACTTTGACCGGTCTTGGTTTGTATTTGGGCTGGATAGCAAGGTTAATGCTAAGGCTGGAAAAAGAATACATCAAGACCAGTCCTCCTCAATAATTCTTGATGAAGTGTCAGGATTTTTTCCATGCATATGCTTCCAATTTCTAGGAGAGCTAGCTGATATTTGAAGTGTTTTCTCTCTTTCTATTATTAGAAACATCAGTATTAAACTCACTTGGTTGTTATGTTTTTGCTCAATTGGCAGGTGCAATATCCTGCACTCAATGCAAAGGTACTGGCGTTAATTCTGTAGATCACTTCAACGGACAATTTAAAGCCGGTGCAATGTGTTGGCTATGCAGGTAACTGAACCATACCTCATTGCTTCCCTCTCCCTTTATTTTATCCTGTGAGCCTGCGTGACTGTGCTTGGTTATGTATTCTATGGCGAATAAGTATTCATTTATACACATCAATTTGTATCTCCTCTCCACCTCCCCCAAGAAGAACTATATGCATCATTACCAGTGCTGCTACTAAACTATGCTTGTTAGCAAGGAGCAAATAGAGAAGAAATAAACATCTATCTCAGATAATAAAAATCAAGACCGAAATTTCTGCATAACTTTTACTATTGGCATTAGTAGAATGTGTAATAGAATAAGATTAAATGACTGTGCAATACAAGTTCATTTCAGTCACACCATCACGATTGTTGTCCACATGGGATGAGTACTTTCCTTTTTTTCTTCCTCTCCTTGAAGCTAATTGGTTGTCTGTTTAGAACTATAACAAGTCATTTAGCTGCCTTTTAATCAGAAAGTAGAAGAATGAAAAAAATAATGTTATTTTATTCCTTCTCCGTTTGTAATTTTTAATCATGTAATATGCTGTTTGTGTGAAATTTAGTTTGTTTCTACAAAAGTTGGAGGATGAGGATTTAGGGTCATTTTGAACTTGTATTTTGTTCAATTGTTCTTTTTTGATTGCTTGGCATTACTTTCAGTAGTCATGATTTTGTTGAATAGCTGTTAAGTATATGTAGTAAGTCTCAAATATATTCAAATAAACCCTGCAAAAGAGACCACTTGTATAATAACCATCACAAATGTGTAGAAGGACTTGGGATTATAACTGCCAATGCCATAGGTTTAGCTTCAATCTAATTCTATACTACATATGTGTTCCTTGCAGGGGTAAAAGGGATATTTTGTGTGGATCTTGTAATGGAGCTGGCTTTATTGGTGGATTCATGAGCACATTTGATGATTAAAAGTTTGGCTAGATTGAATTACAGATTCCTAATGGCTATACTGAGAAAAAAAGGTTGCAGGAATCTGCTTTTTCCTTAGTTGATGTTTTTGTAATGTGTATTCAATGATGTATTCTGCAATTGTACTACTAAGATTTTGTCTTAATTATGATTGAGTTTTGTATCCATCATATAGAAATCACGGTAGGCCAAAAGTAAAAGAGAAATAAGGAAACTGTAGTATATTATATAACTTAAAAATAAAATACAAAATAAAAAAAAGGAAGACAAAACTAATACATATTCTATTAAGAAACAAATATATAATTAGGTAGAAACCGACTATTTCGAAAAAAAAAAGTCATATCTAATAAATTTTGCCGTGGAATCTCATTATCTATTACATATATCGGTAAAATTAACAAATTTATATTTATAGTGATTACTTTATTTATGTTCATTAAAAGAAAATGGAAATTCGTATTTTGTATGTATCCTATATATCATATATCGCTATTTAATTGTTCTTAGGTGTTAAGAGAATCATGTTTTGGTTAAAAAGATCTTGAAACATAAGCATGAAGTCAGTCTTAATCGATAGCCTAGCCTCAGTCAACGCTTTTCAGAAAGCAAATTTCGCAACATATATTACAGGTAAGACTTTGCATGAAGAGATAAATGTATAACAAGAAAGATAGAAAAACAAATCCATAGAAAGCAGTGGTTAAAGTTATATTATTAGTGTTCAATAAAATGATTTTGCGTTTAAAATCAATCTTAAAGACTAAACTGGTTGTTATGAATTCTGTCTGAAGAAAATTTACTTAAAAATAGAAACTAATACCGTACGTAAGGTATCAAAGTCGCTTTGGCCGAGTGGTTAAGGCGTGTGCCTGCTAAGTACATGGGGTTTCCCCGCGAGAGTTCGAATCTCTCAGGCGACGAAATTCATTTTTCAATACTAGTTTTATTGTTTGTTATTTTTAACTGAAAACTTGGTCTATTTGAATTTGTTCATACTTGTATTGTATGTATGATATGAAAGGCATCAATTGAATTTTGAACACACTTTCCTGATCTCCCCAGCACTGCCAGTTTTGACCTCTATGCTAGTTAACTTAATCATGGCCTTTGGAAATTCAAATTTAAATCTGAAGCCCAGAAAGCCTCTAAAAGCCCCAGCATAATTTTTGACCTCAGTTTGAGTTACAGGATCTTCCCACAACCTCTGATCTGACTCAAGAACCCCATTACCATCACGTACATTCTTGAAGAAACTAACATCAAATTTGGCAGGACTATCTTCGTCCAAGGCCACCCTTTTCAATCCATCTCCATTCTTTGGACAAAGTGCTTGAAGTTTGGGTAAGAATGCTGCGTTTATTGTAGGATCAGGTTGACCAGAGGAGGTGAAATTGTATAGACGATAGCTGAAGAACCTGCAATCTGTCTGCCCAATTGTATGTGCACCTCAACACACACAAATAACACATACATCAAATTTATCAGTATTATTATTGATGCTGCTGTGAAACCAGATTTGTCAGTTGACATGTTTAATATTAAATGTCTGTTGTTTTTAATATCCTTCGTAACGGTTAAAATTATACCAATGTACGATGAAAATCTCATTCATATTTCTCCTTTGTTTTTGGCTAAATTTTAATATTTTAAATCTTAAAATTATTATTTTTGTAATAATAAAGAAAAAAGGTATCATTCTACTCAAATTACAGTTTATAATAATATAGTAATGAAATACGTGTACGTGTATTT
>Ga0123340_1001413_pt1 | contig 19853 bp, 13 predicted proteins | sample SirMexnodulemix_FD_89961 | JGI IMG/M metagenome (GOLD analysis project Ga0123340, IMG submission 89961) | Root nodule microbial communities of legume samples collected from Mexico - Siratro Mexico nodule mix | ecosystem: Host-associated > Plants > Roots > Nodule | place: Mexico: Nepantla... | reverse complement strand
TATATATATATATATATATATATATATAAAGAATATACTAAAATAATATATATTTTATATATTATGTTTTAGTTCTATAATTATTACTAACATTTCTCTCATGCAATGTTCCACAATTGTCTCACCTTCTTCTCGCATCTTTAGGTAACCTTTAAATACTAATATGACATTATATTAATAGGAGAAGTTAGATAAAAATGGAAATAATTTCTTAAAACAAATGTATTAATTTATAATAATTATTGATTATTCATTCACATTATTTTGATCAAAAAACTCTTAACTATTATAATTTATAAATAGTAAATATTATAAAGTAACCCACATCACATTCAGAAGCTGGAACCTTATTAGTAAAAGTAACAGATACCCCTTGTAAGCATAGTGGTGGCGGGTATCTCGTATTCAAAACCGGACTATCGGATTCCCGCAAACCCAACTAAAGTCAGAATAAAACCCAATCCCAAACACTCTCCTATTGCATCTCCAATTTTGAACTCTCTTTTACACTAACTTCATATATTCTTATTCTAACCTTCTCTAATTAGGGTACCGTTCTACTTATATTTTCAATCGTAAATCCCTATTCCGTTTTTTTTTTTATTCTTATTCTTGTTATAATATATACTGTAATTTTTATTGTGCTTTTTTTAGAGGAAAATGCCGGATGTTCAAGCCCTTGTTAATGAATTTGTGAATCTGCTTAAGAAGCGGTGAGTTCTTCCTTCTCTGTTGATGTTTGAGTTGGATGAATGTGTAATTGGGATCGAGGAGTTACTTTTGAGGTTTAGGAATTGATTTTGTTTTCTCTGTTTGTGTGTTTGATTTGGTGTTAAATTGTTGTTTTTGTAATTTCTAGTTATTGATTGTGTTGTTGTGATTATAGTAAAATTGAAGGGTCTCAGGCCACAGCGAAGCAGACAGCAGAGTTGCTCCGGTCAGTGATTTCGCATCAGCGGGTGCCACACACAAACCAGGCCACATCTCTGATTAATGCAGTAAGGGCTGTGGGGGAGCAGATTATTGATGCTAATCCTATTGGTATATATATATCAAGTTTTCATACTTTTTTTTTTATTATTTTATAACAGAAATATACATTTTATGGCATCTGTTAGTGTGTATTGGTATTTGTTTAGCATGTGGATTAGGGGTTTGGTCGTGAAGTTGATGTATATGGTAAAACATTTGTTGGAAGAGATAAACAGCTTAAACGGATTTGTACCTTTAGGGATTCGTCTGTGGTTCTTGGCTGGTACCCTAGGCACCCAAAAAATGTACATTTTGTGTGTGCTGCTGTGGTTAATGTTTTTATGACAGTCAAAGTATGTATATTCTGATTTATTTGCTGCCTGATTACCTAGTCAAGTAGTTCTGCTTAAAAGATCTTTCAGTCATTTGGAATTGAGATTAATTACTTGTTTGCATATTATAACATGCTATGCATGGGATTGCAGAGTTATCTGTGGGAAATATTGTGAGGCGTGTTCTTCACATTATAAGGGAGGAGGATCTTTCCCTAGTTACAGATGCTATGGCTGGTTTTGGGATGTCCGCTACAAGTGATGATGAAGATGATGTGGAGCGAGATGATCATCCTGCGTTATCTGCTGCTGTTGTTGCAGCTGCTGCAAGAAGCACCTTGCGTCCACCATCATTACAAACTCTTCTAGAGGACGTGACTGATTCAGCTGCCCTTCCACCAACTCCTTCCTCAACGGGTGACTCTGATGGGAAAAGTAGATGTGAGGATGGCCTGAAACTTGAGTTTTGTTATATCTTTTTAATCTTTTTCCAGATATAATCTTTCTGCCTTTTGGAAAAAGATATTGATATTTGATATGCAGAAATTCAAGCTTAAATGCAATGGAAAAGTTACTTTTTCATTTAATCTTTTTACATCCAAAAATATTATGCTGACGCACAAAAGAGGTATTCTTTTAGATAATTCTCTCCAATAAAATTAATGCTAAAACGCAAAATGTAATTCTTTTTCCTGATTTTTGTAAAAATATTAGAACACTTCATTGACATTACTTGATATGTTTTTGGTTGATTGATCTCACTGATTATTGTAAAAGTTGTAACATATTGACTCCTAGTTGCTGTGTGGCATTTAATGAAGAAATTGTTGTTCTGGTATTCAACTACATTTATCTGAGTTTTCTGTTGTTACAGCTGTTGAAAAGGGTACAAGAGGTCGGAAGTTGAAGCATGATGTCATTGAAGCAGTCAATGAACTTATTCAAGACATAACCTCTTGCCATGAGCAAATAGCAGAACAAGCAGTAGAACATATTCATCAAAAGTTCGTTTCATCCTAAACTACTCTAAGACGTGTTTATCTCTTGCTACTTTAAAGTGCCTGTTTCAGAACATGCCATTATAAGATCCCAAAAAGCAGATTGATCTGAGATTCAAAACTTGAGGGGAAAAACATATTTACATGTCAATCTATTTTCACACCTAGACTAGGAATGTAATATTTTCTTTTATCATCAATGATAAGACAGTTGGACCTCTTACCACTGGTCATAAATAGGCACCGGTAAAGGGTTCCTGCACCGAAGAATTCTCTTTGGTTGATTGAAAGCTTTTGGCTTGTGCCCTGAGAATTATTTACCATGCTGTATAATGAATATTAACATTACAACTATTACAAGATTGGTTAAACTCTTAAATCACAAACTAAACTGTTGTTGTGATGTAAGGAGACAATGAAAATATTCAATGTCTGATGCTTTCTTTTTGAGTTCTTTTTACATTACTTTGATTGTGAGGAATAGATTGGACTAACAATGGTGAGGTCTGCTACAATGGAAGATTCCAATTATTTTTTGGTTTAACTATTATATGGTAGCATTTGTCAAAGCTTCCCTTGTAGTCTGTTTGTGCCTTACTTTACCTTTCCTTGGGGATTGCATTGTTGGTCTTGGATGTAATAGAATAAATAAAATGATGATTTAATTATTTTATGAACACGGCGTTGGTATTGGGTGGGATTATTACTATTGCTTGATATAATTGGTCAAAGATCAATTTCCAAATACATAGTATTAATTCTGAATATCTTGCATATGTTTAATAAATGTCTTGTAATTTACCACATAAAAATTAAAGTCTTCATTATTTTACGTTTTTGAAAGCAACTTTAACATGGTTTGTTGCTTTTGTTTTTGGGGAAAATGAGTTGTTTCATCATTTCATGTTTCTCAAAATGGAGGTTGTTTCATGTTGTCAAGGGTTGCTTGATCTACATGACTAATACTAGAATCCGTACCCTATTCTTCAGTTTCTCTATTATTTATTTTCTTACATCCATTTGTCTAAGGGAGACAAACATTATTCTGTTGATTTATGTGATTATGTCTTGATTTTATGATTTTATTTTATTTATTTCTTAGAAAAAATAAAATATTTCATTCTCTTTCTTATTTGTTTACACTGCTACTTTTCAGTGAGGTAATATTAACGCTAGGCAGTTCAAAAACAGTGTTCGAATTTCTTTGTGCTGCAAAGGAGAAAAAAAGATCATTTAAGGTTGTTGTTGCTGAAGGTGCCCCAAGGTTCGTAGTTAAGGCTAATTAACATTTGCTAGGCATGATTCTAGTTTATTAGAAAGTCTTTGTTTGTATTCTTCAGAAAACCACTGAATATTATTTGCATATGCAATCAGGTATCGGGGACATCTCCTTGCAAAAGAATTGGCTGCTAGAGGCTTACAAACCACAGTAATTCCTGATTCTGCAAGTTTTGCTATGATTTCCAGAGTGAATATGGTATTGTGATTCTGGTGTAAATTTTGGAATCAAGACACTTGTGCCGAATTTAAATTGATTTCAGCTTATAATTGTTTAGGTTATAGTTGGTGCTCATGCCGTCATGGCTAATGGTGGAGTAATTGCCCCAATCGGGTTGCATATGGTTGCACTTGCAGCTCATAGGCATGCTGTTCCTTTTGTTGTACTTGCCGGGAGTCATAAGGTAAATTGTTAATATATTATCTCTATCTCCCTCAAATATGTCATGCTATAGGAAACAAGAATTCTTAGAACGTTCTTTCCTATTCTGTTATATATGGAAATAGAGTGGATAGGTTACTACCAAATCTGTTGGATGCAAGGAGTTTGATATTTTTTTAAACTCGAGATTTTAGAACTAGTTGTTATGTGTATGTGCATTTATTAGTATAATAATAATATACATTCTGCTAAATTTGTAAATTTAAATATAAGATCTAATAAATGACTACAGTGGTTTTAGATGTTATACGAAGTGTCGGCCTCCACTAAAATATACTAGACCGTGAGTGTTCAAAATGCTTCACTTGTGTTGAACGTAGTATGCAGTTTGACATATGCTCGGGTGTGCACACATTCCCTTGTAAAACCTAGCAACGGGTTCGAGTACGACTAGATGAGAGAAGTAGGGATGTCAAGCTTTAAGAACATCGACCAGTAAAGCGTGTCTGTCAAGCTTCCCTAGTCGATGAGGAGCTTTTCAACCCACCAAATTGTTAGTTAATACTACAAAGATGTCTTTTTCTTGCAAAACTTGAGTTGCTTTCTCGAGCAAATCCTCTTGTTATAGTATTGATGGTCCATCTGACGTCATTGGGATTTTTCCAAGGTTGCTCCCTCTATTCGTGCTCGGCTTCTGAAGTCACTTGGTTCTAGTGATTTCCACTTCCTCTACCATGGAAACCACCTACATCCTAAATAATAACATCTTGACTAATGTTCAAAGGGTATAACTATCATACCTACTGACACACCTTCCTTTTCTTAAAGGCTTGTGTGTTATTCCAAGGTAGAAGCAACTTTTGTCGCCGTTTTCTTTGTGTCAGAGTTCTCTCTCCTCTATGTTGATATAGTGTTGCTTGATTGTGGAGCTCGTCGATGTTGGCTAGTGTGTCAAGGAATTTTCCTAGGTGAAGACCCACCACAAGCATATGCATGACTGCCATTAGGTGTAGGTCGAGAATATGTACTTTACAGCGAGAAATGAAATTATTCTCATTGAACTTCTGTATCTCATAATTTGTTGTCATGGATTTAAAATCGACTTATGCACTTCTCACTATGAACAATACTGTTTATTGGAACTATGACTATAGACCGTCAACTAGTACACTAGGCAAGTTCCCAAGAAAGAGAGGTGGGTTACCAACAGATATGCTTAAATACCAATTTTCTTTTTTTTTTTTTTTGCCAGAACTTTCCTAGATATGCATTTTTACACTACCACACTCTGTATCTAGTAACAAGGGTTATTCTTTTCTAATGTGAGATATTAGACTAGTTGTAGAGCATACTCAGATTTTTCTACAACACTATTTTAGCAAACAGTAGCAGCGGAATAATAGCGCTGATATACTATTGGATATTAGAGTAACAACATAAGAATTCACAACTAAACTAAACGAATAATCGATGCTTGCGAAGTCCCTCTTAGGATACAATGATGATGATGATGATGTGGCAATTTTGCTTCTAGTGAGTAACATAAGACTTGTGGTACAGGAACAATTTTACCTGTGCCCCATGGGGCACCAAATGTTCTCATCGGAAAACAATGTTGGTCTCCGGTTATGACTCCGAGATCTGATTGTCGAGTTTGCTGAAGACGATGAGGGGAGATTCACTTATAGAAGGGACACTCAAGTCCGTAAGAGCACAAATAATTATATGTATATAAGTGAATATGAGTACTCCTTATGGGATTGATTTATAATTATAGGCCTTTATGGAAGGTCTAGGATTGAAGTATTCAAAAGATATTGAATACGAAATATGATTGATTATTGAATTTTTTTTATTCAATTAATTATTGCTATATAAATATCTAAGTTATATAGTTGCATCCGATTTGATTAGATTTTATATTATTTACACGGATCTACATATATCTTAGATACGAGTAGGTACAATATATTTATTATGTTTCAAGAATTTTATACATTTGTAAATACGTATCACATATAGTTTCCTATTGTTAAATTAGTGTATTGCTTTATGGTATCCTGCATCGTAGCTAATACACATTACCTCAAGCAACCCTTAATTGCTAGTAAGTAAACCTTGTTACCTCATCCAGCTATGGAATTAAGCTGTGCTGCATGTTACCGACTATTTGACTTCATTGAAAATTGCTTTGTTTTATTGACAGTTGTGCCCTTTGTATCCTCACAATCCTCATGTCCTACTGAATGAGTTGAGATCTCCATCCGAGCTACTAGACTTTGGAGAATTCTCAGATTTGATGGATTCTGCAACTGGTGTTGGTTCTCTTCACGTTGTTAATCCAGCATTTGATTATGTGCCACCAGACCTTGTTAATCTCTTCATTACTGACACGTAAGTTAAAATGGAATTAATCAAGAAAATTAGCTCTACTTCATTGCTGACTTGAGAAAGTAATTTCTTTTTTATCAGCACTTGAGAAAGTAAGTGTATTAATCTTTTGCTTTTCTTGCATTTTCTGGTTTCGGAACTTCTCAGCGGAGGGCATAACCCATCATATATGTACCGGCTCATAGCTGATTATTACTCTGCTGATGATTTGGTGGTGAAACAGAGACCGACTACAGGGAATTGAGTTCAGCTACCCCAATGTTTGGTCCTACAACGGTAAGCAATCTATTAAATTTTAATATGTTTGCATTTTGTATTTGTGTCTATAGTCTATTGCTTTAGAGTACTGGTGAAGCAGCTGTATTAATTTTGAAACAGAAAAGATGAGTATAACTTGGTGTTTTGTGCATAGATAGTCAATGGAACAAGGGCGCCAACTCACCTACTAATAGTTATCTGAGTTTTTTCCTTTCCATAATTCTATACTCAATCTATTTCACCAGTCTTCATTCTTTTTTATGAGGGCTAATTTTGAATAAGTATTTCAATTAGAAATTGAACATGCAACTCTTTAATACAAACATATTATCGATGATTTTTGACAGTAGCAATAAATTATCAACGTTGTTGTTATCCAACCATCTTAAGGATTTTGTTTTAAAGGGACATCTATTTAATGACATTTGGTGCTCAGTTTTCAGGTTGTTTGTGATGATCTCTGAGAATGGCGGGATAGTGATATATGCACAAGAAAATAAATCTTGTATAATACTGGGGATTGGGGTGAAAAAATTATAACGGGAAATATATAAGAAAATCCTAACGGGTATAACCCTGTAGTCATTTAAAGTTTTTGCCTGGTCATGGGCAATCACTAAGGCTTCCTAGTATTTTTCTTTTTAGGGATTACTGCAAATATTTGTTTAGCAAGAAAGAAATGATATCGGCTTCTTGACATTATATACAAAAATCTTGTCTAGTTGTTTGAGATGCTACTAACATTATTTATTTGTTTATTTCATAACTATCTTTGTGGAATAAAGTGTCCTAACTTCGTTTCATTTATTTAATGATTATCATAATTAAATTAACAGTTTAGAATATTTATACATCATAGAATACAATTAAATTAAGAATCGCGATATATTAGAAAGAGGTGTTACAATTAGCTGGTGTCGGAGGAACACTCCATGCTACGTTATTATTAAGAAATCAAAGACCTAAAGGACCTACATAATTGCAAGTTTAATGGAATTTATGAGAAGCATGCCTTCACAATTTTAGTAATGGATTAATAAAATAGAAAAAAATGTTGAGTTATGAATTAAGGCAAATTATGTTATGTTTATGTTAATAGGAGAGGTTGAATACTGATGGGATACTTTCCTGTGAGAAGATAAAAAGAAATAAAATTTATGCATAAGAGAGTATGACCTAGTAAAATATGGTTCTAAATTTAAAGAGTTTGGAAAATACTTTACTTTCTTTCATCACCCAAATAAGAGAATGAAAATGAAGTACAAAAAATTTGAATATGAACTTAGGCATGAACTAAGAAAGGCATTGGAGGTATTAGAAATTTATAGTTTTCTTATACTTATTCACAAATGTCAATTTCTGGAAGATTTTGAAAATAATTAAAATAATAAATCAAAATAATTTGGGCCTTAGCTAAATAAATGGAGACATAATGATGCAAAGCCCTATAACCCATCCAAGCTTTTTCAGGAAATTCCAATGGAGTCTCTAATAAAGATATTAAGTGTCTTAAGTGTGAACAGAAAAAGAGTATTATTGTAAAGATGGTCATACTAAGAGACCTGTTTGTTTCAAGTGTCGAAAATTTGGTCACGTGTTCTCTTAACCTAGGCAAGAGAAACCATATTTATGCATATATACTGGATCAGATCAAGTTATGAATAAGTCCATAATGGCTCAGATCAAGATAGCATTTTAAATGGGATAACAAAAAATATATAAATTACCATTTAAATAAGAGACTATTTTTTTAAAAAAAAAAATATTTTGGACAATAGTTACTTATGAATTCATAATTCTGATAATCATTTAATATGATTGTAGAGTAATTTTATATAGAGAGTTTGTTAAGAAAGAAAGCATTATTTTACACTTTGGAAAACAAATTTATTATTATTATGTTGTTGTTGTTGTGTTTTCAACATGCCACATAACATATCTTTGATATCATTTGGTTATGAAATAACAATTGTTTTAACCACAAGGGTAAGAACAACTTGTGTTAGACATACAATGATTACTCATTTTATCATTACTATAATCTATATTGGACATAAAAGGACATAATTTCAAAAAGTTTTGTAACTATTCAACTGATAAATAACCACAAAATCTTTATGGAAAGCTGTTATAGTCTAAATTTCTACTATAGATTTCAGAAAGTTCACAATTTCAAGTAGTGGCTGAGTTCTTGACTCATGAGCTGCGGCAATGAAATATGCCGTAAAGGAATGTTGAATGGTGTGAGCTGACTAAGAAAACATTGAGAGATGCATTTCATTGTTGGACGAGAGCAAGGATTGGGATTTAAGCACGCAAAAGCCACAACGGCAACAACAACTATGTCTTGTAAAACTGAAAATGTTGGGTGCGGGAGGCGTTGGTCCAATATTTCACATAATTTGATGTCATCATCCATAGAAGTTGATTGAAGTGATGCGAGTATTTCCTTAGGATGTTTTCCCATCAAAGTTTCCAGCGCCACCACTCCGAAGCTATACACATCACACTTTTCATTCACAACCATTGTATATGCAAGCTCTGCATTTTTCCAACATCACATTGAAAGATCCAAAGCAAAATAGTTGGAAATATAAATGTAAAAACCTATTCCAACTGCTTATATGTATTTTAATTAGGGTTGATCTTCATGAAATCATAAATAAACATATAGAACTAGAGAAGAATATGAACAATTTACCTGGAGCTATGTATCCAATGGTTCCAGCCACTATAGTTCGATTGGATGAATCAAGGTTGAGAAATCGAGCTGTGCCAAAGTCAGAAACAGTAGGCTCCCACTTGGAGTTAAGCAACACGTTGCTTGCTGATATGTCTCTGTGCACTATTGGAGGGACACAATCATGATGTAGATATGAGAGAGCATGTGCAGTGCCTTTCACTGTGTTAACCCTCTTTTTCCAATCCAATTCCATTGCTTCCATGTCATCAAACAAGACAGAAAACAGGCTTCCTTTCTCCATGTACTCATAAATCAAAAACATGATTCTTTTGTGCAAGCAGAATCCATGGAGCTTGACGATATGGCGGTGCTTTATTTCTGATAGTACTTTGGCTTCGTTTCTGAAACTCTCATCAAATGTGGGGACCTCTGCTTCAAAGCCATGGAGTTTTTTCACCGCAACAATCTTGCCACTTGGTAGTTGAGCCCTATAAACACTCCCGTATGCACCTGTTCCAATACAATATTTGAGGTCAAAGTCTTCAGTTGCTGTAATGATGTCTTCATAGGCTATGCTTCCGTCATAGTTCCATATGCAGAACAAGTCCCCATTCTTAGATGTTTCTGTTGTTAACCTTGCATGTTTGTTCTTGACTACACCGCGATTGTGCCTCAGATATAGAAGTGAAAAGAAGGTTATGATTAGGAAAATGGTAACAGAAAGAATTATGACCAGTTGATTCCACGTTAGTCCGCGGACTGGACAAGGCTGGATTTGGAATTCCGTTTGTATATTTAAAAAGTTGCTGCATACACCCTTGTTTCCTTTTAGCACATATGGATCTAAACCGTCTGGAATGGGACCCTCCAAATTATTGAAAGAAAGGTCCACATTGGATAAATCAAGATAAAAGAATTTGGAAAGATTTCCTATTGTGGGAGGTATTTCACCATAAAGAGAATTGTAGGATAAATTAAGAGAAAAAAGTTTGGAAAGATTTCCTATGGTGTGAGGTATTTCACCTTGAAGAGAATTGTGGGATAAATCAAGATAAGTGAGTTTGAAAAGATTTCCTATTGTGGGAGGTATTTCACCTTGAAGAAAATTGTTGGATAAATCAAGATGAGTGAGTTGGGAAAGATTTCCTATTGTGGAGGTAGGAGGTATCTCCTTATGGAAAGAATTGTGGGATAAATCAAGATAAGTGAGTTTGGAAAATTTTCCTATTGTGGAAAATTTTCCTATTGTGGGAGGTATTTCACCTTGAAGAAAATTGTTGGATAAATCAAGATGAGTGAGTTGGGAAAGATTTCCTATTGTGGAGGTAGGAGGTATCTCCTCATGGAAAAAATTGTAGGATAAATTAAGATAAGTGAGTTCCAAAAGATTTCCTATCGTGAGAGGTATTTCACCTTCAAGATAATTGAAGGATAAATCGAGATGAGTGAGTTTGGAAAGATTTTCTATCGTCGGAGGTATTTTCCCTTGAAGAAAATTGTTGGATAAATCAAGATAAGTGAGATGGGAAAGATTTACAATTTCAGGTGGGATAGAGCCTTCTAGACTACAGTTGGAGATCTCAAAGGATTCTAAATTCTCCAAAGCTGAGAGGTTTAGTGTTGCTAATTGAATCCGTCGTTTGGAACACAGATATCTTATACCAATTACACTTCCACCATCATTGCACTGTATACCATAAATCAATGAACAGATACGATGTGAATCTGAGGACGAGAGATTCCACCATCCACTATTGATGATAGTGTTTGCTTCCAATTGAAGCTGCGATGGTGTAGACGCGGATCCTAACTCCACAACAGAGCTCACAAAAAACAAAACATAAATAACAAGAAAGGACATTCCATGGAAATTGGAATCCAAAAACTGCATCCTCTGCAAATAGGTATCAGAAGGAATATTGATGATGAATAATATGGTAGTTGGTAATTCTTATACTGCGACAAGCCTTGGCTGAATAGAAGAGCCATAAACATGGAAATTCCACAAGACTTTTGTCCCCATTGACGCTATGCATGCATGTCACGCCATTGCTTGACTTAGAGACTCTAATCTGAACCCATTTCTACGTTCCATGATGCTCATCTTCTGAAATTGTGGTCCTTGCTAAAATTTGTGTGAAGTTAACGCAAGTTTAAGGACAACTGTACCCATTATCCACTTCTAAGTGTTTTTGTCTATCTATTTTATTAATAATTAGATTTTTTTTTTCCTTTTCTAATTTTTGTGTATTAATTATATTACCCGTTTTACTTCTATGTATTTTATTATTTAAATATATATATATATATATACTAATTAAGATAAAATGTAAGTATAGTCTATATTAGTATGACTTCACTTTCTTTCGATATTTCACAGAACCTTTTCTGTTGGATGCGGTTTTAGTAAATTTTCAAATTTTTCTATAAATGGGTTGGCAAAATTTGGCTGATAGAGTAAAAGTTTGAGACTATGAAGAGTTTGTATAATACTAAAAGTAATGAGTGGAATATTCATGAGATATTGATTTGTGGGCACTTCTAGTAATTAATTTTGATGGTGCAAAGAATTCCACAACGTTTTGCCCCCAGAGTCCGTGTCCACGCTTTTGTCATCTTATTTTGCATGACTCAAGACTTTTGAATATTTGAATGCAACCATTTCTGCGTTGTTGCCTCTGTCGTGGCAAAGACGTCCATGGATGCGAATGTTTAGAAATGGTTTATGAATTGAAGTTATCACTAGCTCAAATGAGAAACTTGAGATTAGACAGTCTTCTAAGAGTGTAACATGATAAACTTTTAAACTTAATTCAACCACATAAAACTCGTTTATAAGATGATGATTTGATCTCGTTGCTAACTAACAAAGAATTTTAATAATATATTTATATTTTTTTTATTATTTAGTTATTTATTAGTTGTTATAGATAAGCTTATATTTTTGTTTCATTTCTGGAAGAATTCTTTAGTTATGAGTTATCTTTTATATTTGGTACCAATCAATAATTCTCTTTGTTATTGAATTATTTATTCGAAGAAATGCAAGAAACTGTGCCTCGTATGTTTAGTGTTGCCAAAATTTGAGTAAACTTTGAGCAAATAAATGGTCTTCTCATCCATCAATTAAATCGCCATTTTGCAACTTTGCAATAAGGACTCTCTCTAAGTCATTATTACTCCAAGCTTTTGGGTAGTTTCAGAATCTATGCCTGAGAGTGCCTAGTTTAACTTTTAATGGTTTTCGATAATTTTTTTTCCTATTTGTGGAAAAATTTTCACTATGTCAATATAGAGTGTTTCTTCTTGCTTTTCTTCCTGCATTCCATAATTCGAGAAGTACTAAAATATTTTCTTAAAATTTATATTTTAAATTGTATAATTCAATTTATTTATTCTGAAATGTGTATGTTTATATTTTGGATAACAGAATCGAGACGCTGTCAAGAAGATGAAGAAAATAAAGAGAATAAAATGTTATTTTTAGAAGGTGCAGGAAGAAAGTATAGAGCTGTGAATCAATTTCTAGTGACTGTGTTCGTTTTCATCGTCAGTAAACATTTGCTATCATCATTTTTTCTCTTTAACCAATCTATCTCTGTCTTACAAGGCATATGTGAATCAAGCATAATTTTTTCATCAAGATGTGAAATTTTCAGAATGACATACAACCATGATAAAAGAGATTTAGGCATTAGATTTTAATAATACTTGGTCCTTTGTACATCTTCCTCCTACTAAATATTGCATCAGTCGTAGGTAGGTGTACAAAGTAAAAATCACATTTGATGGCTTTGTAGAACTATATAAGCCGAAGGCTATACTCAATCAGTTTGATACTGTTTTATCTAACACATTTCCTCCAGGGACTAATCAAGTTAGGCAAAAAGCACCCCATCAATTTTAAAAATACAAAAAATTATCTTTAACATTTTATTTCAAATCCACAGGGAGTATTTTTTGGAACATAAAATTTAGAACATAAACGATAAAATGTAATTATAGTCTATATTAGTATGACTTCACTTTCTTTTGATATTTCACCCAACCTTTTTTTTGTTAGATACGGTTTTAGTAAATTTTCAAATTTTTCTAATGGGTTGACAAAAATGGGGAGTTTGTATAATATTCAAAAACATGAGAGGAATATTGATGAGATATTGATTTGTATGCATGTTATAGTAATTAATATTATTGATGGTGCAAAGAATTCCACAATGTTTTGCCCACACTTTTATCACCTTGCCTGACTCAAGAGTTAACTTTTGAATATTTGAATGCAACCATTTATGCGTTCTTATTTGAATGCAAAGATGTCCCATGGATACGAATGTTTAGAAATAGTCTATGATTTGAAACTTATCTTTTAAGTTAAATAAAAATTATATATTTATGAATGGTTTGATAATAAATATTATAATAGATTTGTTAAATTTTATTAAGATATAAACTTTAAATTTAATTAAATTTTATAAAATGATGATTGGTATAGATAGATTTATAAGAACGTAAAATTTATATTCAGAAATAGATTTTAGAAAATATTTTCTAAAACCTATTTAAATTATAAACACAGAGGGCATTTTAATCATTTTGGCGTTAATGATGGGTTGCAGATTAAAAATGGAGAGGTGGAAGAAGATTTTGCCGTTAAGTTAACTTCAAGTATGGCTTACACAAGTTTTTAAATTGTTTTTGCTAGTTTTCAATTACTTTTCTCAATCGATTTTATACTATTTGTGATAAAATTCTGTCTATAAATGATTAGGAATTTAGGGATTGAATAAATTAAAAATAAAACATTAAAAATTGAAATCTTAATAATGAAAACTTGGTTAAAGGAATGTGTCATAACAAAGTTTGATAATTTTAAAGATGATCGTGATAAGAATAAATGGATTTTTTTATGAGATTGTAAAATGCAGAAAAAAAATCCTAATAGAAAACTATTTTCATTTTTATTAAAATCATGTGTCTCTTCTTCTAAATTTCAAAGTGTTTTAAATACCATTTTAGTTTTACAGTTTTGTCTACTTTATAGTTAAATAAATAAATTCCTATATCACAAATAAAGAAGTTAGTTCACATTCTAAACAATTCTAATAAAGTTATACGTAAATTATTTATGTCTACCTAAATAATTTTATTTTAGTTCACTAAATATATTACACACGTAGTCTCTAATTTTATAAATATCTTTTTTCGGATATTAGTTGTTATGGATAGACTTATATTTTGCTTTTCTTTATATAGTTTTTTATATGAGTTGTGTTTTCCACTTCAGTAAGAATGAAGTATTTTTGTTTTCTTATAATTAATAAGTATGAATATGAAGACCTACCTATTTTATGCGAGGATAAAAGGAAGAACAAGTTCTTCCTGATGAACTATTTCATCATTCCTCATTATTCATCCAGTCAAATAAAACAAATTATCACTTCAATTTCACTCTTATTTGTACTTTTACTTTCTCTTTTTTCTTTGTTCTTTGTTTTATCTTTCGTTCAAAGAGTGTAATGGAAAATTAAGGATTTACATCTTTGATTGAATTCTAAAAAATTATTTAACTATGTTTCTATTTTTCAACTATCAAAATCCAAATAATCCATTTTTTTTTATAAATTTTTAAATCTAAAGGAAATGACTATTAATCTTCATATATACACTAACTTTCTAATCTCTTTATTATTTATACTGTTGGTACATATCGCAATCTTAAATTACCTCATGACAAAATTACCTAATTTTGGTTTCTGGCCGTGTCAATTTTTAGATCCCAAAACTTTTGTATTAATACAGTGATACTTAGTACTTGTATAAATAGCTTGTATAAACTCCATTGTAAATAACAATTCTGTTTCTGTCAATATATTAATATTTGTGCTACATCCAAATATAATTCTAAATCGATTTATATATGAAGATGTCACCGTTATTAAAAAGTAATAAAATAAATAAAATCGATCTTGTTACATAATTAATGTAAACAAAATTTAATTATTCTAAATACAATCAATATGATACATGTTATTAGCATAAATTTAATTATTCTAAATACAATCAATACAATATATTAATATTTGTTACAATCAATACAATCAATGAGACAAAATGACCTATATTTTAAGTTTGACTAAACTTATATATAACATGCTTAAAATTGAATATATTTTAGTTTTGACTAAGCTTATCTATAACATGTTCATGGCGTATGGTACAAACAGTCTTACACTTCATTTGATCTATGAGATATAATATACTCTAATATGATAGGAAAAATAAAGACAATTATATATAAGCAAGAAGAAAAAGAAGAAAGTGACAAATCATAAGTGTATGAATTAGTTAATAATGTATTGATTACTTAAGAAATTAAAAGTTCCATTCCTCTTTATTCCTCTTTATTGCATAATTCACCCTATGTGAGTAAAGCTTTTCACAATCACTAAAAATTGAGGAAATTTTAGTTATACAGCCTTCTTCATCAAAATCAAATAACTTTATTTCTTTTACTTGGTTGCATATAACTGGACATTAAATTCTAAATTGGTAGGTGATGCAAATTTCTTCTACCTCTCTCCTTCAAGAGCTAACATTGAAGTTTCTTAAATAACCTTGTTCTTCATCTTGTAGTAAAAATTTGCAATATCTATTCTTCCATTCACTCGTTAAAAAGAAATAAATTGAATCCTAAAAGAGTTTATCCATGCTCATACCAAAGTGCTTGCTACTTTTACTTCCGAAAAGAAATAAACTGAATCCTAAAAGAGTTTAATCATGCACATACTAAAGTACTAAAATATGGAACATTATTAATTGAATGTTGGAAAACCTTTCAATGCCAACATTATGCTGTTTAAGGAACTAATGAAATTGATATTATTATTGTTTCTAAACAATAGACAATTTTACAATTTCTAATTTATATTTAACAAAGTTTTAAAGCTATACTTTGATATTTCTACTTCATATATACATTTGAGTTTAATACATTTAGTATGTTTAATTTGAAGAATATTAAATAACGATTTTCAACTTTAGTGTTGTTTTAAAAAATTACAATGGCATTTATTTTATCGAGGTATATAAATGCAGAGATATACATACACCAAATGAATCTAAACATCTAATATATCATATCCTGCATTTCTCAGTATCGTATTATTAAATCTCATGAAATGTGAGAGTAACTTGGCTTATAAAATTAGTGCATTAAATGTAGACAAGTCATTATGAAGAACATGGTAAAGTGAATGTTTGTTGCTTATATGAGTAAATTACAAGAACCAAAAGAGCACAAGTCAAAGAATGAAAATACCATAATCACTACTAAAATTACAGACAAGTCTAGGTAACCAACCAAAACAAATAATGATATCAGAGAGGCTTGTCATGGTCAATTTGATCACACATCTGCTCTACATCAAACCAGAAAAGAAGTGAAGTTCGAGCATAAATCACTCTCACACGTTGCAAAGCCAAATCCCCACTTGTTAAAACAGCTTTGGCACCCCCTTCAATTCGGGTTTGAGAAACAAATACACCATCACTACTACTCTTGGTTTCTGAGGGAACCACCTCACTGCTACTGGCTGTGCTCACAATGGGACATGAGAGATAATCCAGAGGATTTGATTCACATTGAAGGATGCATCCATCTATAGTTAACCTTCCCTTTCTATGTAGCAAGCAGCAACCTAGCTCAGCCCTCACTGTTAAGTTTGCTAATTTGCAAGTGGATAGGAACTCTAGTGCACTGCTCACACAAAACAAAAAACACATACCAAGTGTTGTTGAAGATTATGTTATTTGTAGTACTTTTCAAGGCATTAAATTAATGCTGACCATTATTGTAAACGTTATAGTCCCTCATATTGTAAAATTTTCACTTTAATCTTTAAGAGGATATGAACCATTCTGTTTGGCCAAGAATATTATCCATTCAAACCCAGCAGCATAGAAGTGGTTCCTAGCTACTACCTCACACGAACACTATACAAAATTTAAATGTAAGGAATGCAAACCTGTCTGAGCCTCGAGAACAAACAAGTGTTGTGTCATCAGGAAGTTCACCTGCACCAATCTGAACAAACAACATTGATTTGGGAAAACCGAAAGTTTGGAGAGATTTTCTATCATTAATGTTTCCTTGAGAATTAGAATAAGGACAACCACTAACTACCAGTAACGAATTCGAGTGCAAGAAATTGGCAGTGACGTGAAACCAATAGCACTCAGTTTTTTTTTAGTCCTTTTATTAATATTATTTCAATACAGTTCTGAAAAATCATTTTAGAAAACAATAACAAATAAAAAGTCTTGTTTAGAAGACTTGTTTTAGCACCCTATGATTAAAAGCACGAGGATCATCTTCATGGAAAGAGAACTTCCAAACATGTCATCAACCTAAGAACCACTTTAGGAATGGAAAATAGTGTTTCTTAATCTCCATTGTGATGGCAGTCGCATCGGAGTCTGAGAAAATTCTTCTTGTTGGCAATGGAGTCTGAACATTCTTGCTGTGCTTCTGTTCTACATTATGCTTCCATTTTCACCATTCTTTTTGCCAATTTGGTCACTCAATCACTCCAATTTGTGGGTCTTACCCATACTCTAATGAAACCAACTCTTGATCTAGTGTTAATAATAAATCCGACCCATGACATATAAATTTAAGAAATCTACTTGTTTGCAGCAGCACTAACTGACCTAAAACAAATTGGGATAACCTTATAGAACAGAAAGGAATGCACTATCATTGTTTTTATTTTTGTGAAACAGTAAAAAACAAAGACAAAAGTGAAAATTGATGCAACAAACAATGAAGTTTTCCAATAGCCATCCATATATCCTGTTGAGTACCAAACCTTAAAAGCTAACTATTAAGGAGGGAGAACCAAGCACTTAAGTACTCTACCGAGCACCAGGTACCACTCGATGTGGGACTTAAGCATCCCAGAATACGCAAGCTCCTATCCTATCTCTACCAGTGAAACCCCATTAAAATCACATTTGGTTAACTTTGGAAAGACCGTAAAAGTTCAAAGCCTAATCTCAAGGATGGTTGTTAGTGGAAACTGGATGAGACTCAAAAATCTGACTAAAAGTAGAATAATCTAATAAATAGTTTCACACACACGCACACAAATTGGATAACTCACTAAGCAAAGTGGTTTCCTTATTTGAATGTTTGCTACATGATGACTTCCACCAGCAGCTATTAAAATGGTATCACCTGGTCTGTAAGAAAGAAAGTGACAGTTAGAATCCATAGTCTGAAGAAAAATCTAAAATCACACACAAATAGCATTAATTTTACATGCCTTGAAGCAGAAACAGCAGTTTCAATGTTGGGGAAAACACCAGGTTCAGATGAGTCTTTCACTGATCTATCTACCCGAAGCCACAGGCGAGGATGACACGCCAAATAATTCCATCTGTGGCAAACGAGGGCGGTATTAAAGCGATCTGCAAACTCAATAGCAACATTGTGATACAGAATGCTCTGCAGAATGTTATTAATTTCTTCTTCCTTTCCATTGAAGGAAAATTAATTGATGAAAAGATCCAAGGGTAAGCACTAAGAGAGTAAGGATATAACAACATCTAAAACTAGCAGAAATAATAGAGACAACACAGAAGGAAAGAGAAAAGCTAATAATGCAGCAGGGCTTTCACCTGCCCAAAATTCATGTCACAGGCTTCACTAAACTTGCACAACATGAAAGTAAACATGAGCATGGCTGTATATTCATTTCACAAATATCCATCTCAAGGCTCCAAATTTTGACACCATAACCCAACACACAGTTGGTTCAAGTATCAAATTTTAAGCTTTCATCCTCGTAACACAACAAAATGCAAGCAATAAAAAAAGTTTAAACACCAATTAATCACAATATTTTCAAACAGGGGAGAAATGAAAACAAAACCTAGTTCATGTTGCTAATTAGCAGCTTAAAGGCAGGTTAAGTACCATAAATCCCACCAAGGCACATCAAAGTAGCAAAATTGAACAGAAAAAAGACAAGGGTGTTGTTGAATTGGGCGAAAAGATTGAAATTTTACAGAAAAAATTAGAAGGGCAAAGGGGAAAAAGAAGGGGGTTATACCTGGAATAGGGAGAAGGAAGCTGAAAATGTGCATAAGACAGCCATCATCGAGATTGGTGATGTGGGAAGAAGAAGAAGATGATGAGGACTTTGACCTTTGCGACCGCTTCAAGAGTTGCTTCAGTTGTGGGTCATCCATCGTTACCGTCGTGTTCTTCTGTGAACCAACTCCATGTCCCTCCCTTCCTTAGGTTCTGTTTGGCTTTTATTATGTATCCACCGAACAGGATATTTTAGTTTTTTTTTTTTTCGACAAACATATGTTTAAGTTAGTCCATGTTAAAATATATTTTTAAGTTATGTACTTTAAAAGTAATAAAATTATTATTTTTATTGTGGTTGCAAGGTAAAGGAAATGTGTCATTAAGTTTTTCCTTCATAATTTTATTTATGTTTTAATATTTTATGTTATCAATAATATGTAGACGATTATATAATAAGATACAC
>Ga0123340_1001407_pt1 | contig 19888 bp, 9 predicted proteins | sample SirMexnodulemix_FD_89961 | JGI IMG/M metagenome (GOLD analysis project Ga0123340, IMG submission 89961) | Root nodule microbial communities of legume samples collected from Mexico - Siratro Mexico nodule mix | ecosystem: Host-associated > Plants > Roots > Nodule | place: Mexico: Nepantla... | reverse complement strand
TTTTTTTTTTTTTTTATATTAGACAAGGTGAATTCCTACAGAGATATTTGACTTGAATTAATAGATATATAAAAATTGTTGGTAATAGTTAAAAATAAAAAAAAGAAAACATTTTATTCAAAGTAATTATTTTAATATTTTAAATAAAAATATCGAAACAAATTTTTTTTTATTATTATCGTCAATATAACGCAACTACCTTACAATTTTAAATTAAAATCAGTAAATTACCTTACCGTTCCTAAGAAGGAAAGCCGTTTCCCGCCATTTTGTACCAAAGGGCCAAATTATTTGGCGCGGATTCAGAACCTTAGAAACAACTCCAACTCTCACTTCACACTATCGCCGATTAGGATTTTCGTATAGAGAAGGAAGAAAGTCATGGAAATCTTTCATCCTCAGAGTCGCAGGAACTTCTTGTCTTCCTCCAACGACGCCGTTTCTGTTCCCACCATCCCCCTCTATCGCTCTGCTCCCACACTCGAAGTTAGGCTCGAGGAGTTCGAGTCCTTCGCCATCGATCGCCTCCGAGGTCTAGTTTCTTCATCTCTGCTTTTGTCGTCTTCAGATTCTTCCAAATTGTTAGATCTGCTTCAAATTCCCTCTCTGTTCGTGTCTAGGGTTTCGATTATCTACTCTGCTTATAACTCTGTCCTCTGCTCAATATATGCATATGATTATTGATTTAAGAAATGAGTATATTGTTGAAGTCGAAATCCGAAATGTACAAGCGATTCGTGTGTTTTTTTTTAACATGTTGAATTAGAATCGGAATCGTGTGTATGTTTGTTGTTCAACTTGCGTTGTGGCGGACATTTTGCAAGTTTTGTCGTTCTGTTTTGATGGATATATTTCTTGTTGCAGTTCTCAAGGGGATTTCTGATGGTATGTCGCGGGGGAAAAAACCAGAAGAAATGGATAATTTGGTAAATAAAATTCTGTATTTGACAATTTTGATTTGTCGGCTCTCTCTTATGCTTGACAAAAAAAAGTAATGCTGTGTGGTTGACTGTTGCCCCGTGAACCACCTCTTGTACAGGTAAAGGACCTGTTGAAAGTGAATATGAGACACCAACACGCATCTGACGATCTGAACAAGGATATTATATCTCACTTTGTTCTTCGTCTTGTGTATTGCAGAACGTAAGAGCTCTTCTTTTTTTGTGCATTTCTATTTTGCCATGGAAAAGAGTTCTCAATTTTTACCTTGTAAAAATAAACGGAAGGTTACTACAAATTGAATAAATTGGTAATGACGATAGTTTAAGACCATTGGCTTCAATTACATGTATTGACCATATTTTATATCTGTGTATGCTTTGCCCATATAAAGGCAAGGAACATAAATCTTTTAAAAGATGCCATAAGAAATCCTTTTTAATTTTTAAATTGTTCCACCGGTCCTGAAATTCCTAATTGCATGCATGTATTCCCAGGGAGGACTTAAGGAAATGGTTTCTTTCCATGGAATCTGCACTCTTCCGCCACCGTTTTCGTCTGAATCCTGAAGCTCAGGTAAAATCTTCCTATTCTATATTGCTCTTGAATTTCAAGTTAAGTACTTCTTCATCATATACTATGCTTATGAGTGCACAGAGGGCAGTCATGGAAGAATTTGACCTTCCTTACAGGGCCGTTAGCAATGTGGAATTTGAGGTAGTTACATGCCATTAGTTTTATTGGTTTTCTCTTGACTCTTGATTTTAAATTTTACTGTGAAGTTGATTTATGCAAAAACTATTTTAGTTCTGAGGCACAAAAACATCTTAGTACCTTATAAAAACTTGTTTTTATTACTTTCAGAGCATAAAGGAGAAATTAGGACAAGTTGCACGCTCTATGGGTCAGCGCGCTGGTAGGAGCATATTGCTTACTCTTGTCAATTGTCGTTTACCATGTTGGTAGATATGATTTGTTAAATAAATAGGAATATTTTTTCCTAAGATCTAGGGCATATTTTTCCTTCCTATTTTAAGATTTCTTTAGCATGTAAATCCATTACTGAGCTAGCCTTTGTATGGGATAATTTCTGAAAGGAGATATCTAGGATCTTTTAAGTGGTGTATTTGCACTTCTGTTCTGCAAGAAAAAGAAAAAAATTGACACATTTTTGATTTTATTGCCCTTTTTTTCCTCTTCAAGTTTTATTTCGTTATTTTATTACTTTTTCAAGTCTACTGAGCTTATGTGTTGCTTTGCCCGTTTCCTTTCTTTTTGCAGCTGATGCTATCTTCTACAAGGTATGTGTTATATCTTGTATTTCCTACTTATGTCTTGCAAATGAAGATATCCATGCACAGGGTGACATGCAGTTCTGATCTAATATTAACTCGGTGACTGTTTTAAATATTTCTTATCCTTCTCTGTAGAAAATAGTTTCTCTTAATAAAACTATTGAATTCTACTGATTCCTGCTTGCTCACATAAAGGAGAAAGAAAGCAGTTTACTTGTTCAAAATATTTTAATCTATCAATTTTTTAGGAAATAGTGATTAGTTATCCTTGTCTCTTTATTTTGAAAGCTTGTTTCTTTGTGAGTGAGGGAGTGAGAAACATAGAGAGATCTTCTCTCAGCACCTCAAATTGAGTTCTTTTGGGATGATTCGGTTAGTGAAGATTTTGAGAAAAATAGACCTTGCTATTTTGACTACTCAAAGTCACTTCATTATTCTTTGAAAGTTCAAGATACTTTTCCCTTTCTTTCCCATTGTAGCTTGGATCAGTCTTTGAAAACAAACTCCTGTTCCTTTTTTGTACGTAGGTACAGTAATTATTGACATCAAATAACCCATTCAGAACTTGTTTACATTGACATTTTAGACCCTTCATGCTGAAAGAGTTACAATTTTTGCTACTAATAGTTTTTCTCATGGAGTGGTTGTTTTCTTGAAGCTTGTTTTTGTAATGCTCAGAAGCTTGTTTGTGTGAGTGGAATATGAGAGTATATCTTGTTTCAACTCAGTTTTTGGCACTGAGAACATAAACACGTGTCTTTGATTGTATCTGTCATATCTACAAATAAGATTGATTAATCTTGTTGGAGAAACCTCTTTAAAAATGCATGTGTGGCAATTTTATAAAGTGGTCATTCTTATGCGTCTGACTTTCATGTTGCATCATATATTTGTGTCAACTAACTTTGCTACTAACTTTCTAACAGAGTAAGAACCCACACATTTTGACTGCTAGCATTCTTCATTAGTTTTTGGGTTACAACATTTTGTATATCTTTCCGTTCATTCCATTATAGGTACCGTTTGAAGAAGTTCCAGAGCTTGTGGCTGGGCGGAAAGTATTAATTAGTCAAGGATATGCATATGTTGCAATGAATCAGGTTGACTAGCGTAATTACTTATTAGTTCGTGCTTTGATCATAGTATTGGTAGTATTAAATCATATTTATGTTTAAATTTTGCTTCCTTCCTAGATTGTTTCACTTGTAGCCACACTATTCCGCAGTCAGTTATCAAAGACACTCATCCTTACAAACAGGTTTCATTGGCCATTTGCGTTTCAATAATTTTTCTCTTGTATTCTCAATTTTCTTCCTATAAATGCATGATGGGATTTAAGTTTCTTAAAGTTTTCATGTGATTGTTGTAGAAAATGGACATCTTCAATTAGAGAACAAGAGAAACATAGGTTGACTCCTGTAAGTGTGATTGTGGTTTTAGTATATCAACTGATCCTTTCTTTGTCATAAAACTTGACTAGCTTTCTATGTAACTGTAGATTGTGGAAGCCCTGTGCTCAAGTTATCTGGGTCCTGACTATTCTCAGGTAATTCAAGCGGTATATTTGTTCAATAGTTTCTGTTGTTTGGTATTTACGTGATGGTGGATTGACAAGTTCACTGTGGTTGAAACCTTTGCAGTCAAGAGAATATGCTGATATATCACTAAAGGACATTGATCAAGTTGCCAAGAGCTCATTTCCTTTATGCATGCGTCACCTATTTGATAAGGTTAGATATTGAAATAAATTACGCTCATGTGTTTCTTCCCTCTTGATTAATATGCAGTTTCTTGCTCTTATCTCTTTCGTACTGAGCTGAGTCCTTATATTGTTTTTCGGTTGTATCTCACATGTCCTGATTTATACCACTATGCAGCTGAGAGAGGATCATCATTTAAAGCATGGAGGGAGGATGCAACTAGGCCTCTTTCTCAAGGTTTCTTTTGTCTACCATGAGCATAATAAAACAAAATACTCTATGTAGTCTAGATGATTATAAGTTTGAGGTGTTAAATGAGGCTTCACCCTTCACGTGTTTCTTTACACATGGGTTGGGGAAAGGAAAATGATTGGCAGGAACTATCTTGACAGTTTAAGTTACTTTCTCGAGTTTCAAGTTAATTAGCTACATATACAAGTGGAACAATGACCAGCACCTCTTGCTGAAATTGAATTTTATGCTTTTATATGGTATCGAGCCTGAGAATTTTTGTCAGTTTTCCACACTTTGACTCGTTTCAATTGGGAAATTTGGGACAATTCTCTGCTTTGAAGAACACAGGTTATGGTTGCATGATTATGATTGGTTCAAAAAATTTGTGCTTATTTGTAGCATTGCCAGAAGTAATACACTTTGATTCATGTTCATTCTGATATTTGATGGGAATATGCTTGACTAATGTAGAAAATCATTTAGATATCGTAATCCATTTACTTCTTGATTAATGCTTATCTGTTTTTTCTGATTTGTCTTCTTTGTTCTCTGATCTGTTCTTTCTCCATAAGTAGGGTGTTGGCTTGAATCTGGATGATGCACTTGCGTTTTGGAGGGCAGAGTTCTCTAAAAAGGTATGTACAATTCTTGTAGGTTATCTATTAGGAAAGTAAAATCTGATAATTCCTTCAGACTTTGAAATTAAATGTGAACTTACCTTTTTCAGTTACATGAATGGCAATTAGAATGACAACAGATTTAGAGTTTGCTAATTTTTACACATTATTTCATAACACTTTTGAATCATTTCGAATTTGTATACCTGCATTCAATTTATTCCATATCTCTGTAAACATCTAGGTATATAGACTTTGAATAGGTATTTCCTAAGCTGTTTCCTTTTCATTAAATTACATTAGCAACTAATCAAATGTAAGATCCTATTGTAGGTTGGTTTGGAGAAGTTTGAGAAACAATACGCATACAGCATACGTCATAATTATGGAAAGGAAGGGAAGAGAACTGTAAGTTTTGAACTTTCTACTGATTTTTGAGATATTTCAAATATATAGGTGGTGATGACCTTTTTTTTTTATTGCCATTTTCCAATTTTAGACTAGATTTTACGCACCCATTTTCATTGTGGTGTTAGCTTGCATTTGTTTCAACTAGTAATATTTTTGTGATGCTGCAGGATTATACTCCCTATTCTTGTCCAAAGATTATCTCATCGACTCCTGGAACGGGAGATCATCATGGTTGCCCCTATCGACATTTCAGGTCACTCTTAATATTTGTGTTCATAGGATGGTTTAGTTTTTGTGATCCGCTGTCAAATAAATGTTTTAATAAAATTAATACTCTAACTTAGTACAAGTTTTTCCTTTTGAAAACAATGATCTTTTAATGAATTATGACGGGAACCTGGTAGATTGCACCAGGGAGTAAGCTGCACATCAAATAAAGTTGAAGGGGTTATAGTTTACTAGGTTTTAGTTATCATTGGAAATGTTTATTCCGTTCAGTCTCCTTAAAAGTATTTTATTTTTGTTTGGACGTGACCTAATATTTAATTGATGTCGTTTGAATTTAATAGCGAGGAGAATCTGAGAGCTGCTCTGGGCCGAATGGGGGTAAACAGTCGAGCAAAGGAAGATGTGATAGACAAAGCGAGAAATAGACATTATCAGGTAGGCCTAAGCACAACCCGCTGAACTTCAGTAGTCCATTTCAACCATTTGATTTGATATCTGATTATGTGGATGACATTTATGTAGTTGGCTTGCACCTTGACATTTGAAGCTCTTCATGGCGTGCCGTGTGATGCGGGGATTAACCATCCAAATCAGTACTTCAGTGACAGTAGAAAGATATTACAGTCAAAGGTTGGTTACAGTTTACTAATTGTGGTTCAAATCATACTTTTGATATACAACTTTAATCACAATTACGAACGAGCTAGGTTTGTGATATGATGCAGTGTCTTTATTAAGTACGTTGCTTTTTGCCACAATTGAGGCCACTAGTGTAATATGCTATATGCCTTGTGGCCCATATTGTGATTGCAGATTTGCTTAATTATATGAATGTTACTGAAAACATAACATGAATTAATCATGACGACAGTGAAAGAGTAATAAATTAAACTAAATTACAATTTACAAGCATCCCATAACAAACGATTAGTTTTGCCGGACATAATATTCTCCAAAGATCACAAATCGCTGAGTCCTACCTAATCTCTTCTGATGTTTAATGAAGAATGGCAAACTTATATAGACAGAAGTAGATGTAGCAATGTATTAGCAATCTTGATAGACCCGTGTTTTGGATGAAAGACAACTATTGAGAAACCCACATTGTCTATACATAAGTTGGTACAAATCTTATTTTACAAATTGACTTTGTGATGATAAGTTAGATTTAAATTATACTTTTTTAACCATTTAGATTTTATCTTAGTTAAGTTTGTTGGGTTTTGTGTCACTTGTCATCAGAGTCTCTTCTAGATTATATTCGAGATATTTAGATCTGAAGGGAATGTTGCAAGTAGATTTATTGAGGTTAAGATAAGCTTAAATTTCAGTTCTAGAAGTGGAAGGTGGTCAATGTTGGTAAATAAACCAAATTTTTATGGTGGAAAGTTATGCAATATCCCTTTGCTAGTCAAAATTTCAATCGGTTTTGGAGTATGCTTATAATTCTCGCACATCACAGTTCATACATGTATACAATAAGTAAATAATATCACTAACGTGATATCTACTTTGTTGACTTTGTTGACCTAAATGCCATAGAATCTGCTCTATGCAAACACCTAACGTTTTTTTTTCATTGTTATATTTTTCAAAGCAGAAGGATTCTTCAACCTAGAGTATTTTGCTTAATGCAGACTATTGGTGCAGTGCCCCTTCTCAGGTTGACTTTTGAGCTTTCTGTCTTCTTTTTCCTACACACTTTTCTGTACCCTTTTTCTGTTTCCTTGTTCTCAAAGCTGAAAAAATATATTTTGTAAGCCGAAATAATATGTATCCATTTATTGAAATATATATGTCGATAAAATAACGAATATTGACACCTTTGAATCAAATATTGAGGTGTGTATTCCTCTATTTATAGCTACACTGTTATTGTTGTTATTTCAGATTTCTAAAATCTATAATTGTGCACATTTAAAGTTCATGTAGGCCTTTAGTTGGTGCCTATACTCATGGACTTGCAGAGAGACAATGTGGTAAAATCTTCTATGCATCTTCGAAAGCAGTTCAATGGAAGGCGTTGGAATTCTAGTAATATATCATCCTGGACAGCTGGTTGAAGGTCCTGCGCGATTATATTCTTTGCAGTATAATTTTCTTCTGTGTAGCCAAACGCTTGCATGTAACATGCCTCTTATTTTAATTTAGTTGGGTGTAAAATTGCAAGTGTTGTCGCTCAATTATGCCATTAAACTGTACAGTACAAAAATGACACCAATGAATCAGGGTGAAATAGCGAATCCTTAGGTGGGGGAGCCATTCAAGAAAATATAGCTGCAATCAGCGTTTGATATTATAGGGGCATTTAGTCCACAAGCATCCAATGGGTAGGGATTTTTATGAATTCGAATAGTATAGCTTTATTTATTGAAATTTAACACGGACATTGGTTGGCGAATATTCGACATTTGTATTTTAAATGTTTAAATATTTTTTTATACAATAAATGTTATTCCGATAAACGAGTTCACTTCTACCATATATTTGAATTGTTGTAAATTTGTGTAGGCTTGGAATGATGCTAGTGAAAGGGCGAGAAGTGAGGAAACGAGGAATAACACCTTGATAGCGTCGAAGAAAAAAATATAAAGCATGAGAATAAAATAAGTAGAAAAGAAAAAATGGGTGAAATATTAAATGAAATATATTTTTGAAAGTTTATTGATTTGAATAATTTTGAATGGAGAGAAATGAATATTCAAGACTATAACTATTCCAACAACTGGATCCCATTTTGTTATGGGAAAATTTGTCTTGCTATTACATCTTTACTAAAATATATCTATTTTGTTTCAGTTTTTCATTCATCTTATACCCATCATTGTAACAAAATTGTAGTATTTTAGTAAAGAGAAAATGATGGGATAAATAAATAAAAATAGCGTCTCTACGCCCTTTTTATTTGCTCCTAACAATTTGAAGAGACGAACACTAAATCGCAATTTTAACAAAAGAATAATCGATTTAGTGTGGATAATAAATTGTTTGAATGTAAATGAACACTAAATTACTATCACAATAAAAATAACCGGTTAAGAGTGTGGATAATAGATTATCTAAGTGTAAAGAATAACGTCTTTTTAATCTTTTTCAATTTCTTTATTTTCTATTTCTATTGAACCAAAACTTTTACTTTTATTTTATTTCTATTTATTTTTTTTTTCATTCAAATTTTTAGATATTTCTTTTCTTCTTGTCAAACTTATCCATAATTGTAATACTAAAATATATTAAAATGGTATTGATTGATGAGTTTGATTAGGTATTATCTTCATCTTTATTTTTAAAATAAAAATTTATTCTTGTCATTATATTTAATAGATATGATATTTTTACTTGTAATAACTAACAAATATATTTGTGTCTCCTGGACTTCCACTTCTAAAAGTAATAAAACATTCAATAGACTTAGCTTCTCCAACAAGTCTTTTCAATAGACTAATTTATAAGACTAACCCTCAAGATACTAAAGAGATATAAAATTAAGTAAATGACTTGTCAAAGAAAAGTCTCAGTCCCTGTGTTGTTCTTAAATTATTAGTCCCTAAGAAAATTGGGTCATGGAAATATGTATATATTGTAGTGCCATCAATATCACTGTAAAGTATAAACATTCAATAGCTAAGTTAGATTATATGTTGGATGAGTTATAAGGAGCTAACATATTTTCTAAAATTGGTCTTAAGAGTGATTACCATCAAATAAGAATTAAAGAAGGAGATGAATGAAAAACTAATTTTGATATCAGTTAGATCATATGAATGGTCAGTCATACCTTTTAACTTAACCAATGCTTCTAATACTTTCATGAGATTGAGGAATCATGTGCTTAGGGATTGTATAAGCAAGTTGGTTGTTTTCTACTTTAATGACATCTTAATTTAGTAGAAGTCTAGATGAGCATATAGGTCATCTTAAAAACACAATTGCTTTGCCAACTTGGATAAATGTACCTTTTGTAAGGAAAATGTGGTCTTTCTTACATTCAAATTTGGAAAAGATAGTGTTTATGTAGACCATGAGAAAATACATGCTATCCAAGAATGACTCACCCTTAAAACTCAGTTTTAAGAGAAGGCTGAAGGTTTCACAAGGTAGTTAGCTTTTATATAAGATTTGTAGGAGACTAATCCACTCTTGGTTCTCCTCTTAATGAATTTGTTACAAAAGATGCGCCTTTCATATGGCGTGAAAAATTAGAAAAACCTTTTGAAGATTTAAAGGATAAGTTAACCCATGCTTCCATTATAGCTCTTCTAAACTTTTCTCAAACTTTTAAGTAGGAGTGTTATGCATTTGGGGGTTTTGTGTTTATATCAAGATGGTAATCCCATTGCTTACTTTAGTGAAAAATTGCATGGACCCATCTTGAACTATTCCACCTGTGATAAAGAGTTTTATGCTCTCGTAAGAGCCCTCTAAACATAGGAGCACTGCGTAGTGACTAAAAACTTTATCATATACATTGATCATGAGTCACTTTTATATCTTTGAAGGCAAGGTAAGTTAAATAAAGGGTAAGTTAAATAAAAGATATGCTAAGTGGGTAGAAAGTTTGGAACGGTTCGATTATGTTATTTACAAGAAGGAAAAGTAAAGTAGTTGTATATGCTTTATCTAGAAGACACACATTACTCATTTTTTTGAGCTTTCATATTATACAATTTGATATCATAATGAGTTGTATGATCATGACAAACTTTCAATCCACTTATCTAAGTTTTTTCAAGAAGCCTCTAGATGGGTTCTACATTTTTGAGGGGTATCTTTATATAATGAGAAAACTTTGTATACCCTAGGATCCATCAGGAAACTTCTTGTAAAAGAAAGTCACGAAGGAGGTATCATGGGCCATTTTGGAGTTGATATGAATCTTGCTTTCTTGAAAAATAATTTTTATTGGCTACACATGGGAGTAGATGTTCAAAGGTTTTGCTCTAAATGCATAGCTTGTCTTCAAGATAAGTTTAAGGTGATGCCATATGAACTCTACACACCCCTTCCTATAGCTAGCACGTATTGGATTGACAATAGTATATATTTTGTGCTTGGTTTCTCAAGAACCTAAAGGGGTTTGATTCTATCTTTGTGGTAGTGGATCATTTTAATAAAATGACTCATCTCATTCATACCATGCCACAAAGTAAATTATGCTACCTTTGTCTCAAGACTCTTCTTTGAAGAAGTTGTCATATTTCATGGTCTACCTAAGACTATAGTATTTGATATAAATGTTAAGTTTTTAAGTCATTTTTGGAAAAAATTTTGGGAAAGACTTTGAATTAAACTATTGTTCTTTACCACATGTCACCCTCAAATAGATGGAAGGATTGAGGCAGTGAATATGTCTCTATCCACTTTGTTGAGGATAATCATAAAAATATATTTCTCACACATTATTTTCTTATAATTGAGTAATCCACAAGACTACTAATATTTTTTCTTTTGAGGTTGTATATAGTTTTAACCTATCACTCATTCTTTTTACTTCCACTTCCGAATACAACTTCCTTATTTCATAAGGAATGAGTGTCTAGATATGTTTATGAAGAAGTATCATGAGAATCTAAGAGACTATATTGAAAAAGAAAAACTTAAAAATATGTTAAGTTTGGTTGCATTTGAGAATGGAAAGGTTTTCCTTTCGGAGGTAGTCAAAACATAGTAATGGAAACATCTTCTAAACCAGGTAGTGGAAGAAAGAAAAATTTCAACTCTCCAAATTTCGGGAAGAAACTCAAAATTTCCTCTTTCAATGAATGATCATTCAAGAAGAATTAAGAGAATATTTCTCCCATGTTATGACCTAAGAGAACAAGAAGAAAATATTTAAGCCATCCAATTCTCATTCAATCAAAGGTAAATTTTACAAAAGGCGTGTGATTTTATTTATAGATGTCTAATCTCTTTCCACCTAATGACATAAAGGATGTGGAATTAAGAAGGCTGAAATATGACAACCAAAGGCTGCAAAGGCCCTACATTTAGGGCCCAAAATTGACCTATTTTTTGCCTCTCTCGAGTGATGTGAGACTTCCATACTTAAAGTCTTTTTCTTCTATACCTTGGTCGAAAAATACCTATATCTTTATAGGGCTTTTGGCTCTTTTTCAATCCCGAGGCATTCTTCCTGCACTTCCATAATTTGTTGTAATTATCCTTGGTAAAAAGACTAAAATAGTCTTCTTAAAAATAAAAGTTTGGTGAGTAAGGATACTAGCAATGATGATTCATTTTGTGTGTGTTGAATATTGTGGCTACTGAATTGTGGGGTGGTCACTTGTGGTGGCTGGTCACTTCTTGGGTGGTCGTGGTGGTTGGAGGTTGGTGGAGGTGATTTGAGTGGATATGGAGAGGGTTGAGGTACGTTTTTATGATTTGGTTTTTTGGCTTCCGGATTGAACAATTCAATAGATATCAGGATTGTACAATCTGATATGTGTTTGGTTTAAACTTTTGACTTCCAGATTGGTAAAATATAGAATAATGAATGGCTTTCAAATTGTGGTATGGGGATTCAATCTAAAATAGAAATTTATAATATTGAATTGTACAATCCGAAAGGTAATTTCTATTCCCGATTAACTTTCAAATTGTAGTATCTGTAATATATTTTTGTGTTCTGGATTGAATCATTCCGAAATACAAACATATGTTACAGATCCTACAATCCGGAATAGAAATTACCTTCCGGATTGTACAATACGGTATTCTAGAAGTCATTCATTATTGCAAATTCAACCAATCTGGAAGACAAAAATGTGCATACCATAAACTAATTTTGATGTACATTTCAAGGAAGAGACATAGCAAAAATGCATCCATGTCTTGTTAAAGAGTGATTATTCTTAATTAAAAAGTGATTCTTAATCTAGAGAGGGAGGCTGATTGAGGAAGAAACGGTGCAAGATGAAGCAGTGTAAGAAAATGGCGCATGAGGTGAAGGGTAGTGGGTTTAATAAATTTTTTACGTAAGAGAAATTTCGTAACATCAGATCTGTTGTGGAGGTGCAGGAAGATATCATGGAGGTGCAAGAAGAATGCATCTTCAATCCTACATTAAGGCCCAATTGAAGCCCAAAGGAGTCTCTTATATCTCGAGATAATCCTACAAAATACAAAGAAGAATGTAAACCTATACAATTTGTACAAGACTAAGAAGAGAGAATAAAATCCTAGTGTTCTACTATTCAAATGTAGAGTCCTCTTTCTTGATGTTTGATCTTCTTTTATCCTCTTAATCAAAAGTTTTGTGATTGGATGATTTTCATACCCTCCCTCTTAAGAAGAATCTGTCCTCAAATTTGAATGATGTTTAAAGATAACAACATCTGTTGATGGATTTATTATCTTTCTCTAAGATTAAATACCAATCTACAGTAAACAACAAACAAAAGGGGAATAAATTTCTTTATTAAAGAAAACTAAGAAAAATGTTTCTAAAAGAAAAGGTAAAGAAACAATAGCCTTTATTTTTCTTGCAAAAGTTATTATATGAAAAACTAAGGATCATTGTTTTGAAAAGATATTTTCACTTTGTTTTAGAAATTGCTTTGTGTTATGCGACAACAAAACAAAGTGTTTTTTTTAGATTTTTTAGAAAAAAAGATAAAGTCATTATCTTTTAAGGAAGAAGACTTCAAAATTGTACAAGTATTTTAAAAGTTTCTTCTTATCTACTTCACTAGAGGTTTGTTTACTTAACTCTCATTCTTTTCTAACTTCTTCTATTTTTTTTTTCTTTTTCTCTCTTTTCTTCTTCAAACTCTTTTTTCATTTTCAATTGATGCTCTTTCATTTGTTGAGGTATGAGAGGATACAAAATTACATTTTCTGATTTCTAATTTGTTATTGTTTTTAGATTGGTTATCTAGGTTTGTAATCTTTATAATGAAGAGTTGATAAAGCTATAGATCCTCTAAGGGTGTGAGAGTTGATAGAGCTATATATCCTTTTAATACAAAGTGTGTTGTATATTCTCATGAAGGGTTCAAGATTTGATTGTTGTATAATTTTTGAGAAAGTTAGTGAAACTAACAATTCTCAAGTTGAATTGTTGAGATTAAAGTAGGATCAAGAGGATCTAAACTAGTATGAATTTGTTTTGAATGACTTTGATAAATCCTTTTTCCCTTTTTGAGGAGGCTGAAATAAGACCACCTTTGTTTTGTGGGAAAAATTTCTCGAACTGGAAAAATAGAATGAAACAATTTGCATAATCAATTGTTTAATTTTATTGTAACTAACAAAGTGAAAACTGAGGTATATGAACAAGAAACACAGGTAGAAGCTAGAGTAAAGAACATCATATCCCATCAATATCTATGGATATTTGATTGAAGATTCTCTCTTGTAAGAAGCAAAGGTAGTCTCCACATGTTCAAGTAAGTGAAACACCTCTATCACCACCAACTGAAACATCTTCTTGACTACCTCAAACTTTAATTGTACATATCAATCCGCCAACACCCACAATTAAACTCGTCTAAGTCCTTAATGACAAAGATGAGTGTTATAAACACTCTATCATCCATAAACTCCTATAGACTCAACAACATACATTTCTTACCAACCAACATGTTCTTGTGATCCTTACCTTTCGAAGAAGAATAACAAATCACCATAAAATACCTCAACATACCACGTTTAAACCTTGATCTTCTTCCCAAGCCAAAAGCTTTCCCCTTCTTAACCTTAGCCCAGAACCTCAAACGTACATGTTTACTCCCTATTTGAGGCACATAAAGTAATTTATTGGCTAAGCCCTACACTTTGTAGTGAAACCTTCCAACCTTTATCAATATATCTTCACCTTCCACCATACATTATCATTAAACTTTCAATAACATGGGCTAGGATTTATCACTCTCATCTTCCACCTTTTCTAAAACCCTTTTGTGTCCATTTTGAAGCAATGCATGTGGTGCAACCTAGTGTCAGTTCTAATGAGTACTTAAGTGAGGTTTTCAAACAGAAAATCAAGCTACACACTTGCTTAAAAGTTAAATGCCTCAAGGAAAAAGCTAAAGAAACAAAGAAGACTCAATTTGAGTCTAAAGCAAAGATAAAAGCCAATAATGAAACTCAAGCTAAGGTTGTTAGAAAAGCCAAAGACCATGACCATAAAGGGGGCATTGTTGAGGCATAAAGGGGATTTCATAAGATTACACACAAGTTTAATTTTGAGAGTCTTGCTATGAACATCCATGATTTTGATGATAACAAATAATCTTATATTTTTGTGTGTTTAATAAAGTTACATGGTGTGAAACAAGTTAAATAAGTCTATAAGACTTAAACTTGAAGAAATTCTATCGAAGTGTTAAATAATAAGAAGTCTAATAGAAATGCAAGACATACCAAAGTCTATATAAAGAATAGATTCTACTTGAAGAGTATAAGAAGTAAAACACTTAAAGACAAGACACATGTTCAGAAAAAAGTAGACAAAGTTCACATGCAAGGTAAAAATAATAATAGATATTTCTAAAAATAATAATAGATATTTCTGAAAGAGTAAACAAAGCAAAGCATGTGAAAGCAAGATGCATGTACAAGAAAAATAGGTGAAGTTTATCATAACATACAATTTGAATTGCAATAATATTTACAAGTCATAAGAGTTGACTCGTTCATCCTAAGGATGATTTTGACACATCGGTCCAACTATAAGAGTTTGTATACTCAATATAGTGTTATCACTATTATAGAAAGAAATTATATCTATAAAGTTGTCCTTCACATAATAGTTAGAATACAACCAAGAAAGTTTATCAACATAAATTCAAGATTGTTTTAAAAAGTGTTGACACAAAGATAAAATAACATGTAATCTATAATGATATTTTTTTAGGATATTTAATAACATGTAATCTATAATGATATTTTTTTAGGATATCTATAAATAGAAGTTATGACATGTAATAATGACTAATATTTGAAGAGAATGTAACATATGCAACTTATGCAAAACAATGCATGAATAAAATATTAAAAGCTTATAAGTATTAGTTTATAGATCATCCACTAATGTCTAAGAGTGACCGTTATTTATAAATTCTCCACTTGTATTGATATCTAATATCTAAAACTAAGACTGTCTATATTTCATATCTTATTTCTAAAAGTATCCTTATAAATCTTTCAAAGTTTTTTAGAAGTAGTATTGTGAACTTGATTAAGAATGGTATTATTTGCTTAACTAGGAGTGATATTGCATAGACATGTTTTATCTTAGAAGGAGATAAAAGGATAGTTTACAAATTTTTTATTTTGTATTGGATATAAGTTAGTAGTAACAGAGAGAATATTTGTAATTATTAATTTATTAATAGAATCATTTACGGTTGGTGAAGGATAGCTAATTATAACCTAAATTAGAGTAAATAAGTATAAAAACAAAAATGATCACTGTTGTTATTTTTGTTGCATGTATATAAACCCTTGACAATTTTCCCTTGACAATTTTATAAACACGTGTGAACATTTTCTAAAACTATTAAACAATCTCATACAACTTGTAATATATAACTTGTTTTGCATATTCTATTCTTTCTAACACCTTTTATTTCACTTACAGTGTGACACATTTACTTTTAGTTTTTTTTTTCGTTGATAAATCTCTAATTTGCATAAAGTACATGTGATTGACAGGATGATCTTGTTGATAAATGATGAGTAATATCTTAATAATTTGTAAATGAAATTAATAACCATTCAAAACTCATTATTATTTATTATGATAAATAATCAAATTTTGTTAAAACCTGTACCAGACAATTGAATACTATACTAGAGTAATCTGGTGAGAGTTGATAAAAGTCTAACACTAAAATGAGCTGACAAACGGACATAAAAAATAACATTAAATATGAATTGTTATTTAACGTGACACATAAGCAAATTTTAACTCTATTAACAAACTTTCATCAGAATTTGGTTGGCATACATAATATGGGAAGGACTTAATTTGAATATATTATTTTTTTAGAAAAAATCAAATTATTTCAAGATTAAAAGTTATTTCCTATCTTTATTATTTTGTTAATTTAACTGCCGTAAATAAAGAGTAAATGAAATGTAAATCTTAATTTCCTTTATACCGGGTAAATTCTAAAGCATAAAGACAAGGAAAATTTAAATTTTAAAAATTCAAATACCTTAATTCTAGAGTGAATCAATTTCATTAGCCTATGTTGATTGGGCTATCTATTCGGCTTGCTTCCTAGCTTCCTTGCCTAAATTTATTACATGAATGTGAACTCCAAATGAAGCTTAATTACAAACACTATTTGTACTTAAAAATTAACTTAATGTCTACAAGTACAATAGATACAAAATAAAAAGAATATTTTCTTAAAATAAATAAGATAATTTATCCTATCATACATCTAGATATCTTTTTTAGAATTGTGTTTTCTTACTGCTTTTCCCTTTCTTTACTCATGCACTCAATAAATATTAAAAAAAAAAAAGACCTCATAAGTTGGTAAAGTTCAAACTTTATTTTTTTAAATAAAAGTCCATCCGTGAGTACGAAAACATGGGTTGGGTCCACGGCTATCTTCCCTAATTATAACAATGCATGTTTACGATGTATGCACGTGTTTATCGAAACTGTGTTTTGGTTAGAAAAGTTGTGACAAGTGCAGCCCTAAATACTCAAGTTATCAAGAAATTGGAAAGATGAAACAATATTTGACATTTATCTTTTTTCAAAAGTAGTCATACGAACGATGGTCGTTGCAAAACTCGAAACTAGATATGATTGTGGTTCGAATTTAACGGGAAAAGCCCATATTGACCAAAGTCGGGTTTAGGTATTTTTATGATTTGTAAGAAACATGTTGGGATTGGAATGTGATCCATTGCCCCACCTTCACCCGCTAACCAAAACTTCACTTTAGGTTTTTCTTAATTTTGGGATTGGGGTTTAGGATCATCACATGTATTCCCTACCTTTCGTCTACGAATGATGTTTATTGAGTTTATTAATTAACTTCATAATTTTTTATATTTTTAATTGAACTTTTATTAAAAATATTTTTTTAGAGCTCAAAATATATTTTTTTCCAAGTATTCTTTATTTGACTTTTATTGTGAATCCAATAGTAATTATTATTTTTTATCGACAACCTACTCATTAACTCAGTCATTCTTTTTCTAATATCTTGTAATTCATGGCTATTAAAAAATATTTTTTAATAAAGACTAAATTAAGAATACTTAAATGTTTTTGGTACTTAAAATTTAGTTAAGTCTTCTTATTATTATGAGTATTTGAAAAAGTAAACATGTCTCCAGTTATTTACTCTTGAATATCTTGTAACTTGAATGTCCTCCAACAGAACAAAATAATTTAATCAGGATTATCAAAAATACCTAAATTTATAAGATATTTTAAACTTAATTAAAGTTTTGTATTATTATAATTATTTGAAAAGTAAATATATAGAATTAGAGTTATAATTAATCCAAATATAAGAAAATAAAATATAAAAAAGGACTATGGTAAAGTTCTTGCCGGTTTTCTCAAGCTTGATACAGACAATGGAGATAGGATTGAAGTTAAAAGAAAACCCACCTCCTTTATATTATGTGTTTACATGTCGCAGTTAACTATATCTGACCATCAATTAATAGCTTCATCAATTACATTGTTATTCACTTGTCGAAACCAGATTAATGTTATGTGAGAGGGTAAATAATTAAATAATTTTCATAAAATTATTAATTGTTAATGAAACGAAGCGAATCATGTTTAGATATAATCAATAAAGTGTGACGGTGAATAAGTTTATGATACTATTAACTATATATATTTATGTTAATTTATCTTTAACCCTTGTAAAATAAAATCAATTATACTTATACATATAAATAATTAAAGTGTCTGTGTGAAGTGTTATAAATTCTTGGATAGCTGTCGTTCATATTTAAGAATAAAAAATAGCATGTATTGGGATGATGGTTTGTGTAAGATTGTTGAAGTAGGTTGAAGTTTTGCTGCTTATACACTCCAATCTAGAGGCTAGAGATTAGTAGTGTTCATTGGAGGTGTAGTGGTAGAGTGAGGACCATGGTAGGGTTTAATTATTGTTGCACTTTTCCTCCTTCCTCACTATTTATTTATGTGTTGGGGTTTGAACCCTTTGTTTCCTCTCAGTTACAGGGAAGTTGAGTGTGACCTTCATATAATATAGTGCATGCATATGACATACACTTACAACTTCCATGTGTTATCTCTTAAAACCTCCATTCTTTACCAATCCATCACAAAAACAAATGAACACATTTTTGTGGGAAGAGGAGTTTGTTTTTCTTCCAAAATAGATTTTTTCCCTAGTAAAAATTACTTGCCCAAAATCAAGAATAATATTTTTTATTTATATTAGAAATCTACAAATAAAAAATAAAGGGTTTTATTTATCTTTTGATCAGTTAGCACTATATGCATTTGTGGGGCTCTTTCAATATATTCTTGAAAAGCCATTAAGAAATGTGGCATAATAGTTTATTATAGTCACAACTTTCAACCAGCTTAGAGAAAATTGTAATCACTTTATTCCATTGCTTCATTCATTTTGTTTTTGTGGTAATTACATCACAGAGATTGAACAATTTTAACTCTTTTAACCTAGAAGAATTCCCAAAATGATTGGCCCAGTATATTTAATCTTTTAATTGATCTCTGACCAAGGTAATAAAGTTTCAAGTCTCAACTCTTACTTTGAGGGTACTTGAATTTAATCTGCTTACCTACCTTTGTGACATAACAAACAACAGAGTACTTAATTTGCAATAATTAATTAAAGGATTAGAATTCATATCCAAGTTTGATATAATTGAAGAACTGGACATGTGTACCTGTGTGAGAGTATGAAACATGTGATGTAGAAGATATTTGATCTTGGTGCAGGATTTTATGCACAAATCAGAGGCTGTAACAACGAAAGATCTGAAGACAAAATTGGTAAAATTGAATCTTTTGTACTAGGGTCTGCTGTTATGAACATAATAATGGAGCCGCATCAACTGAGGGCTATTATATGGATGCAGTCGCTGTTGAAACTCTGCTTTTTCTCATGTGTGGTGGTTGAAACTTTTATGTACCCATTACTTTGTTTATGCGTTGTGAATTTCTAGCTACCACCAAATCACCCGTTTTCCACTTTTCACTTCGTCCTTTCGGAAGTTTGAATACCTATGAGGTACACTAATCATGACCAAACAGAATCACAAATGAAGCATCCCTATTCATTTTTTCAAGTTATAAAAACTTGTGTATATTCCATTTGTTTTTTCCGCACGCGTGCATGCCTTCCATTTCATTGGCTTCCACACTTGTACATAGAAGCCTAATTTTGGAATTTAAAACATTTACGGAAAAACTTGTCAATTATTTAGGCTAAAATTATTATTAATTTTTTCTACATAAAAACACACACACTCATATATATAT